>Ga0307510_10012321_pt1 | contig 10143 bp, 7 predicted proteins | sample 12_EM_MG_FD_207224 | JGI IMG/M metagenome (GOLD analysis project Ga0307510, IMG submission 207224) | Populus trichocarpa ectomycorrhiza microbial communities from riparian zone in the Pacific Northwest, United States - 12_EM | ecosystem: Host-associated > Plants > Roots > Unclassified | place...
ATCAAAACTATCTTTTTTTAATTTTTTTATAAATCAAATTGAATCTTTATTAAATGGGAGTTGACCTATCAATTGATCAAGCTAATTTTATTTTGTTTCTTTTAATACCCAACTTATGTGTAGGAGACAGATTAGCCGCACCTCATGTAAATTTACCAATGAAATTATGTTTTTTTATTTCATAAATCAATATTAAAAATAACAAAACAATCTAGAAAAATAAGTAGCTTCCTTGTTCATGTATAAATCACTTTAACTCAATTATCAATTGAATGTGAATGTATAGATCATGTTCATTTTGTCACAATCAAATCATGAATTAGTATATGCTTCATCCATTATAAGTGAAAAGAAAAAACTTTATACAAACTTCTATACTATTAAAGTTCCATATAAATACCATTCTTTTTACCTTATTTTTTTAATATAATTACACATTAATTAAGATTTGTTGAATTTAATTTATTTCAATCAAATCGAGAAAAATTAATCAATTAACCTTAAACCTATTTACAAAAGCTACAACTTTTATGATGCCGATATGATACTTACCTTCCCCGGCGATTCAAGCAATGAAAGGAAAAGCCAAAAGGAGAAAAAGAAGGCGAGGGAGTGAGTTGCAAAAGCCAGTAACCCTAGATGGTACCGAGTTAGAGCCAGTCAAGGACTCAAAAAGCCGAGTCAAAGACATTGGCACTACGACGGGTCATGTTTCGTTCGTATAACTACAGGATCCGCAAGGACATATTTGTCATTTCAAATTCAAGTCATCTCCTCCTTAATACCCAGCCTGATAATAATAATAATAATAAAAAAAAAAAAAAAACACGAAGGCTTCGTTTCTCAGACCAAAAACACCAGCCAGCGAGCCAGAGAGAACGAAAAAAGATTTTATTTCTCTTCAAGGACTTCTTCTTCTTCTTTTTATTATTAATTTCTCTCTTTTGTTCTCCATTTTCGATCTGCAAAATCAACGACAATCTTCGATCTGTCCTTTTCCGTTCCTGAATTTTCTCCCGGTAAGTCTCTCTTTATTCTCTCCGTTAACTCTCCGTTATTTACAAACCCTAGGTTTTTGTAGAGGGTACTGATTGTAGTTGCTTTTTGTTCATTTGATTTAATTTAACCCTACATTGATGAACTAATGGTTTTGTGTTTGTGGATTTGTGGAAATTAGGGTTTGGAATTGAAGCGAAGGAGACGAACAAAATTGGTTGAAGTATGAGCATCGATAGCCCTGGGAAAGGGGAGAATTAGGGTTTCCGACGAGCTTTGAAGATTTCAGGTTTTGAATTCCATGGGTGATGGAGGTGTCGCATGTATGCCTTTGCAGCACAGTAGTAATAATATCATCATGGAAGAAAGATTTCCTGTTCAAGAAAAGAATACAACAACAACAGTAACAGCAGCAGTTCCATCAACAACAACGACGAAAGTGGAAACTGTAAACAACAACAGTAACAGTGGTAGTGGTGGTGGTAGTAGTAGTAATAATAATAATAATAATGTCAGTAGTGGTGACAAGAAGGATAACGGAAAAAGTAATAGCAGCAACAATGGGGTGACCGGGAAGGTGAAGAAGGTGAAGAGGATAGTTAAGGTGAAAAAGGTGGTGAGGAAAGTAGTGGTGGGGGAGAAGAAAGGAGTGGGATTGGTGAGAGAAGTTAAGAGTGCTTGTGGGAGTGGTAGTAAGGAAGTAGTGGTGTTGGAGAAGAAAGAATCAGGATTGAAGAAGGAAGAAAAGAGCAAGGAAGTGACAGCTGAGAAGAAAGAATCAGGATGGAAGAAGGAAGTGGCAGCTGAGAAGAAAGAATCAGGATGGAAGAAGGAAGTGACAGCTGAGAAGAAAGAATCAGGATGGAAGAAGGAATTGGCAGCTGAGAAGAAAGAATCAGGTTTGAAGATTAGTAGTGGTAGCAAGACAGTTGAAAATGGTGATGGTTTGGGTTCTGGGGATACTAAGTTGCAGAGTGGTAGTAATAATATTAAAGAGGAAGTTGAAGAGGGGGAATTAGGGACATTGAAGTGGCCAACTAAAGGGGAAATTGAGAATGGCGAATTTGTTCCTATACCAGAGAAGCCAAGGAGAAGTGAGATTGAGAGAGGAGAGATTGGTAGTGAGAAATGGAAGAAAGGGGATATAGAGAAAGGGGAGATTGTTTCTGGTAATAAATGGCAGAGAGGGGAAGTTGTTCGAGATGAAATCGAGAAAGGTGAGTTCATTCCGGACAGGTGGAATGGTAAAGATGAGTATGGCTACATTAGGTCTCGTGGCAGGTATGACATGAGTAGGGAGCGGACGCCACCTTCCGGGAAGTATTCTTGTGAGGATGTTAACCGAAGGAAAGAGTTGACTAGAAGTGGGGGTAGTCTGCACAGTAAAAGTTCTATGAGGTGGGAGAGTGGCCAGGAAAGGAGTACGAGGATCAGCTCAAAGATTGTTGATGAAGAAGGTTCGTATAAGAGTGAGTACAGCAATGGTAAGAACCCTGGAAGGGAGTATTCTTCTGGTAACAGATTGAAACGTCATGGTACCGATTCTGATAGCACCGAGCGCAAACATTATGGGGATTACTCTAGTTCTAAAAGCAGGAGACTCTCTGAGGATGGTTCCCGCTATGCTTACTCAGAGCACTATTCACGTCACTCTGTGGAGAGGTTCTATAAAAACTCTTCTTCTTCCTCCAGAGTATCTTTATCAGACAAGTACTCATCCAGGCATCATGAGTCCACTTTGCCCTCTAAGGTTGTTTATGACAGGCATGTTCATTCCGACTGGTCCCCACATGAGAGGCCCCGATACAATGATCACAGGGACCGAAGTCCAATCCGTCATGAGAAATCTCCCTATGGCCGAGAAAGGACACCATATGGACTGGAGAGATCTCCATATGGGCGAGAAAGATCACCATATGGACGTGAGAGGTCACCATATTGGCGAGACAGATCCCCATATGGACATGATAGATCCCCCTATGGACGTGAGAAATCCCCATACGGACGAGAGAGATCCCCATATGGACTTGAGAAATCACCTTATGACCGAAGCCGCCATTACGAGCATAGAAAAAGGAGTCCTTCTTATGTGGAAAGGTCCCCACAGGATCGTGCCCGGCACCATGACCGCAGCGATCGGACACCAAATTACTTGGAGCGATCCCCACATGATCGGGCTAAGCCCAATAATTATAGAGAAGCAAGTCGAAAGGGGGGAGCCACTGAGAAGCGGAACTCTCAGTATGGTAATAAACAGCAGGAGGATAAGATCAGCCAAAAGGATCCTGATGCAAGGGACACAGAACCCTCAGCTAAGGAATCTCAAGATAAAAGTAGCGTGCTTAATCTTGATGGTTTGGATGAAAAGAATGCCAGCAGTGAAACTCGCATAGAAGAGAAGTCCGAGAGCCCAAGGATAAATGTTAAAGAACCTCCTCAAGTTGATGGACCTCCTCCTGAAGAACTGCAATCTATGGAGGAAGATATGGATATATGTGATACGCCACCACATGTCCCTGCTGTGGCTGATACATCAACTGGTAAATGGTTTTACCTAGATCATTTTGGTGTGGAATGTGGCCCTTCAAAGTTATGCGAGCTTAAAGCGCTTGTTGATGAAGGAAGTCTTATGTCTGATCACTTTATCAAGCACTTGCATAGTGATAGGTGGTTAACAATCGAAAATGCACTTTCACCATTTGTGCCAGTGAATTTCCCATCTGTTGTGCCAGATGCTATAACTCAACTAGTAAGCCCTCCAGAGGCTCCTGGTAATTTATTGGCAGATACTGGAGATATCGGGCAATCTTGTGCTCAGATTGGCGAGGGAGTGTCAGGGAATTTTCTGAAACCACCAGTCTGCCCTGATCACAGTGAAATTGCTTCTGAGTCTTTAGAAGATCTACAGATTGATGAAAGAGTTGGAGCTCTATTGGAGGGTTTTTCTGTTGTTCCTGGCAGTGAGCTAGAGACTGTTGGAGGTATTTTTTAAATTTTCTTTCCTTTACTTTTCATTTTATAGCATTAAATAATTTTCTGGTTATTTAATGCTAATGTTTATTTTTTGTCTGTTTGGATATTTCTTACATTCTTTCTTCTTTATCATCCCGCAGAAGCTCTGCAAATGACATTTGAACATGTGCAATGGGAGGGATGTATAAAAGCAGAAGGTATATAAATGAATGCCAATATCAATCCTGTAATTAATTTATTTTCTCGTTTTCTTGGGTCATCTCCACCTCAAGTGTCGCACATCTTCAGACAGTCTCTCCCCATTATTCACAAAACAAGTCAGTTGCCATAACAGATCTTCCAGAAATACTGACCAGTGTCTTCATGAATGAACAGGTTTTACCTGGCAGCGAGCTACCACTTCTGAACAACAGGATGAAAACAGTGATGAATTACTAAGACATTCTGATGTGAAAACAAACGTAGCTGTAGAAGCATGGCCAGCTACTCTTGCTGACAAGGATGATGGCTTTGCCTCTTCTGTTGATTCCACTGACTGGTTTTCTGGCCGATGGTCTTGCAAGGGTGGAGACTGGAAGAGGAATGAGGAGTCTGTCCAGGACAGATTTACTCGAAGGAAACTTGTTCTCAATGATGGATTCCCAGTGTGCCACATGCCAAAGTCTGGGTGTGAGGACCCACGGTGGCATATAAAAGATGATTTGTATAATCCTTCTCAAAGCAGGAAGCTTGACCTCCCTCCTTGGGCTTTCTCCAGCTCAGATGATAGAAATGATACTGGTGGTGTCAGTAGATCAACCCTCAATAAACCTCCAATAACAAGGGGAGTGAAAGGAACCGTGCTACCAGTGGTCAGGATAAATGCATGTGTGGTTCAGGACCATGTTGTTTCTGAGACCCGCACTAAAGTTCGAGGGAAGGACAGATATCATTCAAGATCTGCTCGAACTCATTCTGCAACTAATGATGTGAAGAGTTCATCAGTGGAGTGCGATTCACAATCCAGAGTTGTCAATGATCAAGACTCACATGGATGTTGGAAGTCGACTGCATCACTTAACACTCCCAAAGACCGACTTTGTACAGCAGATGACTTACAATTGAATTTGGGTGACTGGTATTACTTAGATGGTTCTGGCCATGAACGAGGTCCATTATCATTTTCAGAGCTTCAGAACTTGGCGGATAAAGGTACCATCCAAAAGTATAGCAGCGTTTTCAGGAAATTTGATAGAGTGTGGGTTCCGGTTGCATCAGCCACAGAGACTTCTGAAGCCGCTGTCAGAATTCAACAGTCAAATGTTGAGCTGTCTGTTGGTTCTTCAGGAACTCTTTTGAAGTCCCAGACTGCTGCTAATATTGAGAGTAACAAAGATTCTAGTTCATTTCACAGCCTTCATCCACAGTTCATCGGTTTTACCCGGGGGAAGCTACATGAATTGGTAATGAAATCGTACAAGAACCGGGAGTTTGCTGTAGCCATAAATGAGGCCTTGGATCCATGGATTGTTGCAAAACAGCCTCAGAAAGAGCTCGATAAACATATGTACCTCAAATCAGGTATGGATGAGTTGATCTTCCAGGTTTCCTTTTGTATCTACAACTGAGTAATTTTAATTGCATGATCAAGTATTAGATGATCTTCTTGCTGCTCTCACTTTGCACACGTGCCCTGCTGAGAGATGAAGCATTAACAGTTCTCCTCCTGCTTCCTTCAAATTTCTCTTCTTTTGTCTGCATCATTATTCCATGTCCCATGCCTTTGTTTGTCACAAATGATTGATCTTTGCTGCGTTGCTGGAAATGTTTAGATGGTATTTATTTATGTGTTCTCCTTAAGGTTCTCCGCAGATGGTACTGTCTGAAACTTTTGGTTTGGGCCATAATTTTCTGTGCTGTGTTTTCTTGTGGTTGATCAACATCCCTATTTTCCCACTGAAATCCTTGTATTTGATTGTTTGTCGTTATAGGTGTGAAACTAGCACACACTTTTCCTCCATTACCTTGTTTTTTCTTTACATATGCTTTAGGTTTGTTTTCTTGTGTCCACTATTGTCATCTCTTTCAAATTCTGCCTCTCGTTCTTCAGGCTTTGGCAATTTTTGCTTCCTTCCTTTTCATTTGTTTCTTTCTGTATGTTTTTCTTCAACTTTTGCTCTTTTCTGTGCTTTTTTCTGGATCATATGCTGTCGATATATTAAAAGGTCGATCAAACACATATTGCTAAAAGCTATTGTTATGGTTGCGCTAAATGAATCTTGTCTGTTACATCTGTAGCAATCATATATCTTTGTTCATTGCATTGACCTGTGCTCTATTTAGCTCCAGTTTCTGAACATATGTTTGCATATGTTTTCTATAACTTCCATGTTGTACTCAATCTGAGGCTCTTTTTCTGGGGCTGGTGAGTTGCAGAAATAGATGTACGTGTTGGAAAAAGAGCCTGGATGCAGCCTGACCAAATTGTTAAGGATAATGAAATGGAGGAAGACACATTGCACAAGGTTGAAACCACTTTTGAGCAACTATGTGGTGATACCAATTTCCACAGAGAAGAGAGCATGTGTTCAGAGATTGAGGCAGGAAGCTGGGGTTTATTGGATGGTCATATGCTGGCACGAATCTTTCATTTTCTGAGATCTGACTTGAAATCCCTAGTCTTTGCTTCCTTGACTTGTAAACACTGGAGAGCTGCTGTTAGTTTTTACAAGGGCATATCAATACAGGTTGATCTTTCATCTGTGGGTCTCAACTGTACTGACTTGATGGTGAGGAGTATCATGGTAAGTTTTATATATGTTTGGCATTACAGGCTATAGTCAAGTCTTTACCTTTCTGGGGGTAATATGATTTACATGTTTGCAGAATGGTTATAACAAAGAAAAGATTAATGCAATGGTGCTGACGGGTTGTACAAATGTCACTTCTGGCATGCTTGAAGAAATTCTCCGCTCTCTCCCATGTTTATCTTCTATAGATATTAGAGGCTGCACCCAGTTCATGGAGTTGGTCCATCAATTTCCACGTGTTAGTTGGCTCAAGAGCCGCACAAGGATCCCTGAGGAGTCAAATTCTAAACTAAGGAGTCTTAAACAAATCAGTGGGAGAGATGATTTTGGGGAGCTGAAGGAGTATTTTGATAGTGTGAATAAGAGAGACTCAGCAAATCAATTATTTCGTCGAAGTTTGTACAAACGCTCAAAAGTGTTTGATGCTAGAAAGTCATCATCCATTCTATCCAGGGATGCTCGTATGAGGCGATGGGCAGTCAAGAAATCTGAAAATAGCTATACAAGGATGGAGGGGTTTCTTGCTGCAGGTTTAAAGGACATAATGAAGGAGAATATCTTTGATTTTTTTGTGCCTAAGGTACCTATACTTGTTTTGTACTGATATGAGTTGTGCTGGCTTGAGTTCTTATTCCTTTTTTTGTATATTAATCAGGTGGCAGAAATTGAGGATAGGATGAAGAATGGCTATTATGTTGGGCATGGATTGAGGTCGGTCAAGGAGGATATTAGTCGAATGTGCAGGGATGCTATTAAGTAAGTTTATCTTTAATTGCTATTTTATACCCGTTTGTATATCTAGGCATGTCTGTATCTGCATTTGTTTGGTGCTGTGGTCTTGAAACATTGTATAACCCAAGATTGCTTAAACAGCAAAACCATTTTTCCTTCCTTTTAATGAATCAAAAGCTTCAAGATTGCTTATATATGTACATCTATAATTGCAGAGTAAAGAATCGGGGTGCTGGAGACATGAATCACATCATTACATTGTTTTTTCAACTAGCCTCTCGTTTGGAAGAGAGTTCTAAGTTTTCTTATGAAAGAGATGAGCTCATGAAGTCATGGAAAGATGATTTATCTGCAGCGTTGGATTCTGCTCCAATGAAACATAAGAAGAAAGCTACTGGAAAGAAGTACATGAATAGGAGCAATGGCACTATCCCTGCAAATGGTAGTTTTGATTATGGAGAATATGCATCTGATCAGGAAATTAAGAAGCGAATATCCAAACTCAACAGAAAATCCATGGATTCAGGAAGTGAAACTTCTGATGACCGTTCTTCTGAAGATGGCAGGAGTGGTAGTGATAGTACTGCCTCAGATACAGAAAGTGACTTGGATTTCCGATCAGAAGGCCGAACTGGGGAGTCAAGAGGAGATCGATACTGTATGACAGATGAGGATGAACGTGAATGGGGTGCTCGCATGACAAAAGTGAGTCTGGTTCCCCCTGTTACTAGGAAGTATGAAGTCATAGACCAATATCTTATTGTAGCAGATGAGGAGGATGTCCAGCGAAAGATGTCTGTATCTTTGCCAGATGACTATGCTGAGAAGCTTGATGCACAGAAAAATGGCACTGAGGAATTAGATATGGAACTTCCTGAAGTCAAGGATTACAAACCTAGGAAACAGCTTGGAGATGAAGTTATAGAACAAGAAGTTTATGGAATTGATCCCTATACCCACAATCTTTTACTTGATTCCATGCCTGAAGAAGTGGACTGGCCTTTGTTGCAAAAACATATGTTTATTGAAGATGTGCTACTCTGTACCCTGAATAAGCAAGTCAGGCACTTTACTGGCGCTGGGAACACTCCGATGACATATGCTATACAGCCTGTTGTTGAAGAAATTGAACAAGCTGCTATGGAGGATTGTGATATACGAAAAATGAAAATCTGTCGGGGTATCTTGAGAGCCATAGATAGTCGACCTGATGACAAATATGTTGCTTACCGGAAGGTATAGCACTTGAACTTGATAGTATCCTTGCCCCCAAAACACACACATGCACCAAAAAAAAACACAAGAAAATTCGTTTTCTATATTTTTCTCCCTTTATGGTTATTTTACACCCCTTCTTTTCATCATCAGGGGCTTGGTGTTGTATGCAACAAAGAAGGTGGTTTTGGAGATGATGACTTTGTTGTGGAGTTTTTGGGAGAGGTATGAATTCTGACTAGTTGAAAAAACTGCATTTAAGGAGCACCTGTCATTATTTGATTGCATAGTAAAATAATGTTTTACAGAACTTTTAGAAGCTGTCATGTGTGGTATCCTTTGGGATGATAGGATACGTAACCACTGATGTGTTGCCAGGACCATCTTCTTTGTACTGGCAGATGCAGTGTGCAACATAGTTTTGTATGATATCTTTGCGTTAGATATTATTGGTCAGAGGTTTCTTTGGTTTTAACATCTCAAATACATGAGTAGAGAAAAGTAAAAAATAAGGCTGTCTTATGATGCAACTCCTAGTGCTGTTGATAACTTGGCATTCATGTAATTACTTCTAATTATCCATTGCTAACATTGGAAAGTGCATGTGTCTGAAAGTAATAACTATGCATTGGTTTGCTTTCATAATATTTCTGCATTTGATGCTTGGGTGCTGGTCTTTAGAATAAATCTTTGGTGTTACATGGTGGTAAAGCTTTAACCTTTTTCTTTTTCTTCACTTTAAACTTAATTTTTGTAGGTATATCCTGCATGGAAATGGTTTGAGAAGCAAGATGGGATTCGATTATTACAGAAAGACAGTAAAGAACCAGCTCCAGAATTTTACAACATTTATCTTGAGAGGCCAAAGGTGTTGTGTTACTTGAACTTCTGTAAATGGGTTTGTCATATCTTGTCTCCTCTTGCTTTATTGAATTTCCTGATATTTTGTTGCTATTCTGCAGGGTGATGCTGATGGTTATGATTTGGTTGTCGTTGATGCCATGCATAAGGCGAACTACGCAAGTCGAATCTGTCACTCATGCAAACCTAATTGTGAAGCAAAGTGAGTATTGCTCCCCTTTTATTCGCTGTTTTTGATTAATGTGCAGAGGTATAAAGCATTATTCTGGTAAGCTTTGCTAGTTATAGAATATCAAGTAAATGGTGGTTCAGTGACATTATTTTACATCCATGCATTTCTTTTTGCTCTCTTGTTGTTAGATATGAATATTACAATCTTAGGAAGGTAGATAATCGAATTAGATGTTTAAAGCTAGAAACATCCCATGAATGACAATCCGTGAAAGGCAAAGCTCCAGATCTTAGAATTAGTTTCTGGGTGGATGGTGTTATATGCATGCATGCTGGATGTGTTTTTCTTTGATTTTTTTTGTTTTCCATGATGACTTTTGTGGGAATCAAAATGTTTGGAATCTGG
>Ga0307510_10012322_pt1 | contig 10143 bp, 8 predicted proteins | sample 12_EM_MG_FD_207224 | JGI IMG/M metagenome (GOLD analysis project Ga0307510, IMG submission 207224) | Populus trichocarpa ectomycorrhiza microbial communities from riparian zone in the Pacific Northwest, United States - 12_EM | ecosystem: Host-associated > Plants > Roots > Unclassified | place...
AATTATTGTTTGATTTCCCGTCATCTCTATCGCTCACCTGCCAAACCTGCGCTCCGAATCCCTGCGGAGATGATCCTACAATGACAAAAGTGGTGGATCGCCGCTAGTACGAAGGGAATAAGTACATATTCCCAGTGAGCGTGTGGACGGAATTTGATCCCACTAAGGATTACTCGATCATCGTTCGGCGGGATATGGGTGGGAATGCATTTTTTTCGGTTTAGCCTCCTTCTTGGCAGTCTGCTCTGGCTGCTCCCGGGTTAGAGATGGTATAATATACTATCAGGAGGTTCTTCTGAAAAATATGGTATGGTACTGGATATGATATTTGCTTCTTTTTTCCTACCTTTCGCTTGTTTGCTAACATGGAATACGGGACCTAGACTAATGGTTGACTCCGATGTAAAATCCTTCGTACGTTTTGTTGCTAGGAGAAATTCAATGAGACTGATGATTGGGTGCTTTATCCCATTTCAAGTGCACGTACATGTCGGCGCTAACCTCGACGCCGCACATGCTCGAAGAATGAAAGTTTGAATTTCCACAATCATCTATTCTTTTCTTTTCTGAACGCCGAAACCGACAATTGTTCCCCCCATCGCCACAACTACTTGCTCGTTTGACCGAAATACCACCTTAGGATGAATGGCTTTATCCTCCCATGTAACGATCTCCGATGTTGTGCCCGCGTCGGTGTGACTACCTGCAGGTAATTACCTCCCTGATTTTATTGAATAAACCCATCACACTGCTCGGGGGTGTCAGTAAAAATCGGAAAACAACCTCCTTGTCCTGACAGAAATATACACTCTTGCCGGATAAGCGCGGGTTGTCTTCCGCTTCTTTACTGAACTCCCGAGCGTGTTCACCCCACTCTGGGAGGACCTATTCCTCAGTAGCCCTTAAGTTGACCATCTTTTCCTCACTTCCTACAGTCATATTTACTGCCTCCCATGTGCTGCCGCTCTACAGCTTACCCAACCCCCTCCGAACTGTCTGCGAACCGGTCCAGCCTGCGGTATATCACTGTCCAAGCCGGACGACGCAGTAACCGCAGTTTGCAAACAAAGCGACGACTACAAGACTAGTGTTCTCAGTGGACTCAGTCCGAGTCTCATAATAGAAATCTGCACTCTGGGCTCGCCTTCAGGACATATCAAGTGATCCAGGAAATTTCTGTGTTAGCTCCCTCCCTAGAGTAAGACGAGGAGTTGACCATGGCATAGAATTTATCAACAAAATCTCGCAATGTCCTTACGAACACGGAGAACCGAAATTCAAGAGGAGAATGAGAAGATTATATTCGTGATGCTAATCCTGAAATCTCTGCCCTACAGAATAAGATTGCCGGGATGGGGGTTGTTGAAGATAAATTGAGAAGGAAGAACCATGAGTTGATGCAAGGGTGAAGAGAGAAGGCGAAAAGGCAGGCACAAACACAGGTATTCTTGGCTCATATTTACCATTCCCATAACGAGAGACCTTGCGCTAATACTGTACAGGAAGTCTATGATAAACTCAAACGCCGGACATTAATATCTCAACTCCAGCAGGCCACTGCGGATCAGGCTGTTCAGGCCCTGTATATGACCTCTCACCCGCCTTACAACTCCCGGCACTTCCTGGACACCTTACGCAAATCCTTGGGAAACTTTCCTCAACAGATACGGGCGAGCCCGGATAATGAATACATCCTACCCGGTACGAACATCGGGAATAGTCACGGTCAGAACGAGGCTGGTTCTGGCGCAAGAGCTATTTACTCCTTCCAACGGCCTGTAAGGCGGCCTGATAATGGTCAGGGTATGCTCGTTAACGGTAGACGTTTATTCTTTCCATTTGATTCCTCTAACACCCACCTTCAACATTGATTAGATCTGATTCCGTTCCCCTCCACCCCTGTCGCCACCCACGAGTAGCACCAACCTTGGAATATCCAATCTTCAGCGATGCGATTCCCCTGTGCGCTTAGCGAATACGGTAGACCGCCTTTAAGGGAACCCGACGAGAACGCTCCAGGTGGGCGGATGGCAGACGGAGGCAAGAACAATAGGCCTGAGGGAGATGAGAATGGGAGCGTTGTTCTTGACTAACATTAGCAAGTTTCTCTCCATGGCGATGGTGATTATGAGGTCTGGACATTGGTTTGGTTAGCTTTCATCCACTACCAGACTTTTCTATTGTATTTTTCGATTAAAAGAGAGGCATCACAAAGATGGGGGGAATTGCAATAGATGGTGTGCTGCCCCAGAATTAGTTGCTGCGGAGGGGGATTCCAATGCTAGTGGGTCCGGAGCTGTGAAATTAAGCACGTCCATCCTGAATTCTAGATAACAAACGTTGCCGTTATTTACAAAGTTCCCGATACTCCAATCTCCCCAGAGCCTTTTCCAGTTGATACCAGAGCGAGTATCACCAGCCTGACCACCACCACATGATGGACGAAATTGGAGGTAGTTTTTGACCACCTCACTTGTCTGAGTGGCCCAACGCTCAGCGACCGGTGCTTCCCATTCCGCGGAATGATGTTTCCCATCTTGAGTGGACGGAAACCCACCAACCCTCAATTAATCGTGCAATCAAAAACACTGTGAATTAACTGAGCTCCCTCCTACCAGCGTGACTTCTGGTAGGTTCACTCCCGCACCCACACCACCCCAACTCATGAGACATTTTAGCTCAACTCCCACGGGGGATGGCTTCAGTGACCCCGACAGACCACACCCGCCACGCGATGGAGGGACGGGGCGTGGGTGTGAAGGAATTCGACCAAAGAGTTATAAACACAGGACTCCACCGGAGCCTCATTATAACAATTACATCCACAGATAACTAGTCTCCCAATGGGGCGGCCATGTTTGCGGCAGGACAGCAAATTAGCTGCATGGTGGTCCTCAGGTGATCTTATAGATCCCGCTGGCTTCCGGTGACTCTTGAAGGACTGTCCCCCTACAGGCTAATCTAAATTCCCTAAGAGGTAGAAGGGGTGGAAAGGGTGGTAGCGGGAATGGAAATGGGGCCAAGGGCGAGAAGAGTACTAAAGACGCAAAATTAGAAGATTTGCCTGCTGGTTGGGATGTTTCAAGCTTTTGTCCGATTATTCACTTGATTTGCGTTTGGACACCGGTGGGATTATCTAGCGGCGGTAGTGCCTTTTCTGTTTTTAGGTTTTGTGGGGTTTGGATCGGGGGAGGGTTGATGATATAAAGCTTTCTTTTCCTTCATTTTTTGGGGAATTGTGTTTTAGTGAGAAGTAGTGATTAGATAATTACTGTCGCTTGGAATGATGCAAGGCTAGCATATTTCTTTGCGCATCCGCCAAATTTACAGTCCAGTGTAAATTTATCACCCGCCATCACAACTAGTCACTCGCCCCGAGTGTTACACCTCCTGTTGAAACATAGTCGCACCCCATTGGCCTGGATGGCCAAAATCAGGAGTTGACCATCCGGGACTGTGAGGTATCCGGGAGAGCGAAATAGTTGATAAAAAGACTGTTTGAAAAAACTGAAAAGCGAGCGATAATTGTGTAGGTATGACTTCCAGCTATTCTACATAAGGTTTAAATGGGGGTAGAGTGGAAAACAAGTAGAGAGAATTTAAGAAACCCCCCAATACCAAACTTGAATAGAAGTATTTTATCTCAAATGATCAAGGCAAATTATCGACTCAGAGCCCACCCGATACCACCAGCAAGATTTGCATACAGACGCAAAAAGCGGACAACACTACAGAACCTTTGTCTAACACTGCTGCAGATCAATGAGCTCTGTTGTCTACTTTGGGCAGTTGTGATGTGATATTTCAGGATAGGATTGAGAGAAAACCCGGGATACTGAATATATTTTCTATATGCACAGGGGTTAGAGATATCTGAATTTTCATCCGGTCCGGAAACCCTCAAAATCCGGCTATGATTCTAATTAATCCTTGTGTGTTATCTACCCACTTGATTGACATTTTTTATGGTGATGAAGGTGTGGTGTGTTCAGGAGTGGGGGGGCTGGGTTGCGATAGAGTATTCGAGTATGGTGGAACGTTTCGGCGTCAAATGTTCGGTTACTTTTGCTAAGGCACAATACGATAATTTAGTTTGCATTAGATTAGAGGGGTCTGAAGTAACTGGGCTCACGGCTCCAATCTAGCTAGTAAAATTTATCTGAAAAAAGAGGCCCATGGGAGATAAAAGAATATACATGTATTTGCGGCATGAAGAACAAGGGACAGAAGGAAACAGAGAGCTCTTCCATAGAGAAAATACTAGGGGAAAGAAAAAAACAACTGCGTACGCCCCAAATAAACTGGGGTCGAACAGAAGGTGCCTTGCGAAACCCCCTCGTTTGGCCATCACACTAGGCTTACAAACAGGAGACTGAAGTCACTGCAGGGCGTAATATCTAAAGCCGCTCAATCTTGTAAAAAGAAGGCGACAAGTAATTGGGTCAATTCCAGGACCTTGAAAGGCTTAGTCCTGGCCATACCGACTTAGGATAGGGAATTTTATCAAGACTTCGAGAGGGAACTTGGGAGTATCCAAGTCAAACATAGGGCACCAGACAGCTTCTCACCGGGTAATACTGTATGCGAACAGCACAGAAAGAGGCAGGGGCTGACCACGCGATCACAAACCATCAAGAAGGAAAACCGGTAGACTAATTCCGGAGGGAGCCAATCCTGCTGCCCCTTCACACACATGCGAGCCCCCAATTTTGCCACCCTCGCTGATCTCCGCTTGGCCCTTTTCTGCTCCAGTTTGCCTTGCCCGGTTGCCCCACATACATTCCCAGAACGGCTATCTCCAGAATCATGCTTTTCTGCGCCTTGTCGCATGGGGGCGCTGTGCATAGAGATACCAAGCATATGCGAGAGCCAACCCATTTTCGTGTAAAATGAACGAGTATCCTGCCCCATATCGCGGCTATGTGTCCTTCCTGAAAAGCAAAACGGCGTTCGATATCGGCGATACAAAGCCCGGCGCCTGTAAAGTTTCCGAATGGCGAAATCATTGCCCATTCCACACCACCCCAATCCACATATGGCTGTGTGAGATTGACCAAGCATGGGCTCAGGGAAAAATATTCTGTATTAGACTTACACCATGGCTCCTTATAGCGAGGGAGTAATGCATGAATTGTGTTCTGCATTTCATCACGGTGAGATTTCTCGATTGCGCCCAAGAGGCAGGGTTCCGAATGGTCGGTGGAAGACTGGACTGGAGTAGCTAGTCCGGTCGAAAGTCAAGTCTAGTCTAATGGTGTAAATTAGACCGACTAGACAGTTAGGGTTATTGCAACCGACTTGACCAAGACCAGTCCGACTAAGCCCGCCAAGCAATAGGATAAGCTATTTTTATCGCAATATATTATGTTCAAATGAGGCTTTTCTTAATAAAACTTATCCCTTCGTTCGTGCCCGAATTTCAGAACCTTTTAGCGTTGCACTAATAGGATAGAAAGGAAAGGAAGGGTAACGATCGACAACCCATCAAGATAAATTAAAATTAGGCGAAGTTACTCGTACTTGTACCATAGTTGGGAGCAAATCTACGCAGCCAGCCAGGTTTCCATCATGGCCATGCTGACCAGTACTCTTTTGGCACTATTCTGAGCACTACACCGCTTCTGAAGCACGAAGTTGTTCCTATCATGATTACCCAAATAAGTTATCTCAGCAGCGAAGGGGATACCGGTACCACCCTTCATGTTCATCATATGCTTCTTACATCAGAGTTGTCACAATTATTCCTAACTTTGCTCTCTTTAGTTACTTCACCAACCGATCACTTCCACTACCAGCTGTGCCCGTACTTAGCGCGAGGTCCTGAATACAGACGAAGGGATTGTTTCCATGATTATGCGGTGGAGATAGTGCCTTGCTTTGATTAGGGGTGGCCAACATAGGTTCTCAAGTATCAAAATATTTTGGTGCATTAAGTGAGTGATATTACATGACCAACTGTCACAATACGGGTATTCGATGCCACTTATCCATTGGGTAATTCCATTTCCACCACATGCTATCCTCTCCAGGATTTTCTATCAACTTGTATCAAGGGCCTGTTGATTTATACCATGGCAAGCGGCTCCAAAATACTACTATATCTATATATCTATTCTTAGCGAGTGTTTGCCTGGGTGCCATTCTGACTCTCATACGATCTTTTATAAAGACTGGTCTGGGACCAGTCCAAACTAGACCGGACCACCCAAGTTAGTCGGGTCCAGTCATCAACATCAACCAGGACTGGCCAGTCTGGTCCTGCCTCCAAGACTTGACTGGTCGGACTATTCGGAACCCTGCCAAGAGGAACCATTTAAGATAGGAGGTGTTGCGGAAGGAAGTGAACAGGTCATGCTGATGGGCACGCACTCGAGCAACAACCATATTGGTATCAGGTGTAGTCATGGGCCCCCGCGATTCGTGGCCTCTTTCCGTCCACGAGCCCCAATGAAATACCCCGGAGCGCGATTCCGGACGGAAGCAGAGATTAGGCGTTTCAAGCAGCCATTGCTCATACTCTTTGTGCCGGCTGCTATTCGGGAGAGAAGGGGGATGGATGCTTGCGTAGTCGGCTGCAGTTTCCCGGAATTGCGTTTGAACTCTTTTTCCAACCTCGGAGCCGTAAAGGAGGGAATATGGGTCAGAGGATAAAACGAAAAGTCGCTTCAGATGACAGTCAAGAGCTAGATAGACGCCACCTGGAGGCACTTGGATGCGCAGATAGTTCTCGCTAGTGGTTTCAACTTCTAAGAGAGTGAGATTTTAGAGTTCAGCGAGTTTCGTCGGAGGTGTATAGATATTTATATCGATATTGAAAAAGACTTCCACTATACTCCCTAAAGGCAAGCACACGGCATTAGCAACCTCGCTTCTCATACCCGCCAACTCCGGCGCTTCGACAAAAATGGCTGATAAGGGATCATCATGTACTTGGGTAGCCAAGCGATAGAAAGGAAAAAAGATTATTCACCTTCAGAGCCCTGAGTAACGCGAAAGGATTCTTGCCCATTCTGCCTCGCTTCCTCACAAGCACCCCTCTCACTGTGTGTCAGGTGCAAGCGGAAATTCAGCCAGTTCTCCAACCAGTGTTCGCAACGGTCTGGGGGCCTGGCGGCCCCACGGGGAAACTGCCAAGAAGACTGGACCGGACCGGACGACAATTTTCACTCCGTCCCGTCCTGGGGCATTTTAGGACCGCAGGCTTGAGCGAGGACCACGGGCCCATCAAGGTGAGACACTATTATGCCATCCTAATACAACCTAATACAAGGACAATAGGGGACGGTGGTGGACTGCGGATCCCCTGAGAAATGATGGCGGGGATCTGCGGGGATCTGTCGGGACCTGCCGGTATTTGTGGAGATCTGTGGAGATCTGTGGGGATCTGTCTGGCCTCACACTCGGAGACATTCTGAAAACTGGTTGTGGGGCCCACCGTCCTCCCCGTCCTACGGCCATTAGCCCCCGGCAAAATTCTCTCCTGGACTGGACGGACGGACTGCCCCGCTGCGAACACTGCCTCCAACTCTCTGTCGTTCAAGACGGTGCGACGGGTTCCCTTGCTTGCCATCCTCCCGGGGGGGCCGGAGACCTGTGTCGTTTGGCTATTGCATCGAAAAGCGTAGTGTCTAACTGAATGGATTCAGGAGGCTGTCTAGGCGCACGCAGGTTATCCGTCGTATAGGGCGGCCGAACAATACGACCGGGCTGACTAAACGGGGTTCATCCGCGAGGGACTTTCCGACCAACAGGTTTCTTCATCCTATTACAACTGTAAGCTGCGCTGTTTGCAAAAAAGGATAACCTGCAGACAAACCTAGCCTTGACACAAATGCTGACTTTGACGGCTAATCCAAACACGCTTGTATTACACTTGTATTGGTTAAACCATCAGAGATAACCCGTGCGGCAAATAAAATCGTTAGCTGTATGTGATATTTCATCTCTCTCACACAATCAACAATTCTAGCTACATGTTAGAAATGACCATCCATTGGGAGTGTGCATAGACTTACCTTGGTCTTCGCGCAGTGGATTGAAACAAAAAAAAAGCCCCCTTACAAATGAAACAAACTTGCCCAAATCAACAAGACACTAAGTCACCTCAGGAAGAAATACCACAACGATAGTGGTTCCAACTCCCTTGTTACCAACGATAGGAAACCAGAGGGCAAAGTGACGGTTGAATGGGAAGGTTGAGTCAATGTAGGCAGAGAGCAATAGTTTAACAACGATGCAGGGAACGGTTTGGAGTTGGAACGGAGGAGAGACAAATGGTGCACCCACGGCAGGCAAGAAGTGCAAGTTATATAGGGGCAACTTGAGGTAGAGGGATGGAAGGGTGCTTATAGAAGGACTTGGACAGCCAAAGCAGCCGAGGAGAATAAAGTATTGTAAAACAAATAAAGTGTGTGTGTACAGTAGATAGGAATAGTGGGAAAGATGGGAAGAGTAAGGCTGGCGGAATAATGGCCGGCGAGCTCTGATTCGGCTGTACTTTAGTCAATTTGGAAAGGCTCTTCCCATGTAGCGTCATGAGTTTGACGAGATTGAACTTCCTTGCAACATATTTACGCAATCTTGGTCCTCGGGATACCACTAGTTTTGCGCTAGTTTTGCGCTGTTTGGTGGGGCGCCTGCGAGGTCAAACTTTGTGAATAGGAAATCATGACGTTACGGCTTAGAGATATGATTGTTTTTTTCCTTTGGAGTTAGCATCGAAGGGGTCCGGTTAGATAGGTGATGACCCTAGCGAATATATCAGAATGATGCACCTCTATATTTACCTGTATGTCCTCCCTCAACCTGAATTAATAATAAAAGAATAGAAATTCCAAGATTCTCCCTATCGTGATAGCATTTCTGCTTTGAGCGCGGGCTATGTAGAGCGGTTGAGATGAAGCAGGTTGAATAGTAAAATTTTACCAGGGTGCCAAAGCTTTTGTTACACGAGTGTATCATACTGATCAAGTGTTGCTGCGCCGCTAGATCTTGGCGATCACCAACTTAGCCTCTTCCCGAGATGAACTATAATATTATACTTGCTACTTCCAGAATATCGCCTCTCTCCCAACTAATTTACTCCTTCGAACAATTTGCAAAAACGATTTTCATAAGTTGCATCCCCAGTCCGCATCATCCCAGAGCAATCGGATTCATCAACTAACCCGATACAACACGCCCAGGGACACCGGCAGCCCAATGCGGATGAGCATAAAGCCTTGGTAAATGAGAAAGGTCGCAATCATGGGGTCCCTCCGATAGGCCCGTTCACTAAATATATTTCACTTGGAATCCGATTTCCCACTTCAGTGGTTGCCGGTCTGGACCTGATTGTACGCTGCAGGGTTCGGGTTTCTGACCGCCGGGGTTGATTATTATGGTGTTGGGCCGCCGGAGACCCCAGATACATCGGACCATCGTCAAAGAGATATAAGTGAGGGTGAGAATTCAGAATGAGTTCCCTTTGGCTTGTTTTCTTGGTACTATGGCAAGTCTAGTCGTGTGCACGATAGACATTTGGATTTGTGAGTTCATTGATCTGAGTGAGCAAAGATGATCGGAGCGGATAATGATAGATAGAAAATATTTGCATACACCATGTCTAGCCATTACTACGAGCCCGTGGCGGGAAGTCCACGACCCTTGTCCTGGTGAGTTCCCACCTTCACGTCTATGGATATTTCGCCCCGGTGTCGACTCCCTCAAGCCGCGACTGTTCTAGTCCCCAGTGTTCCCAACCGTCCCGTCCGGACTGCAGGGCCCTGGGTCCAATAGTCCCGTCCGTCCCGGGCGGGGTTGGTATGGACCGCCGGGCAAGGCGTCCGTCCTCACCACTTCCAGAAAGACTGCAGGGCCCGGCCGTCAACCTACAGTCCTGCAGTTAATATCAAGTTCCGGTAAGGCCTCGCCGTCTTTGGAATTGACGGGCGTCATCTGCAGGGCCCGGCCGTCCTGAGTCAGGACGGGCGTCACGTGTAGGTACCAGCCGTCACCTGCCCTCCTGAGTGAGGACAGGCGTTACCTGTAGGTATTTCATAAAAATACCATAAAAATACTTTCGATTCGCTATCTCCGTCAGCTTATAATAGGTTCAGTTTGACAGGCTAATAGAATTGCGTGTGTCGGTTAATGAGATTTAAT
>Ga0307510_10012324_pt1 | contig 10141 bp, 13 predicted proteins | sample 12_EM_MG_FD_207224 | JGI IMG/M metagenome (GOLD analysis project Ga0307510, IMG submission 207224) | Populus trichocarpa ectomycorrhiza microbial communities from riparian zone in the Pacific Northwest, United States - 12_EM | ecosystem: Host-associated > Plants > Roots > Unclassified | place...
TGGCTGCGGTTTATATCGAATGTGTATGACTGGGGATGTGAGAGTGATGGGCGGTGACTCGACCTCCAGCACATGATCGGGGAACGAGAATCCAACGACCTCAGCGACTTTTTCTGCGCAGCCGGTGCATGACATTCCATCGACTTTCAATGAGACCGTTCGTTCAGCGCCAACGGTTCCGCGCTCCGGTTTCTGTTTCCGTGATCCCGCTACGTCGAGCTCTTCGAGTGTACAGTCGTACCCAGTATCTTCCACCTGTTGCAGTATCGCCTCGGCACCAACCTCTGCCCCACCACACCCCATCCCATCGAACACTACCGTCGCACTATTACTTAGTAAATCTACCCTCACGCTCTGCACCCACCTCAGACTCTCGACGGCCTCCGTGATCCGATTCGAGCAAGAAGCGCATGTCATTCCGCCGATAGAGAAAACAGCCTCGTACAATGCTGCTCCAGAACCATCCACGCACTCCGCCAACGTCCCCGGCGTAAGCGCCCTAGTAATATTAACACTGACCGTGGACTCCATCCTGGGAGTCCTGCCGAACATTCTATACATGGAATTGAACGACCATCGCTTCGTATTTCCGTTCGCGGATGCCGCCGCCGTTGAAGCACCCGTGCGCTTCTCCAGTTCCTTCAGGTCCTCCGGGGTCATGTCTTCCCAGCAGGAATTGTCCAGGGAGACCTTTGTGAAGCCCGAGGTTACGGAGTAGTGGCTCGACGATATGTGCATTCTTCGATCCCATTCTCGGAAATGTCGTGGTGGGGGAGCGGGGAGAGGGTGATGGCTGCGCTCGCTGTATTCGCTTTCGGATACCTGGTAGCCTGCCGGGTTCGGAATGGACCTGCCGTTCGGAAGTGGGTTCGGATTCGGATTCATTGTTGCAATTGAGGGAGATAGAAACTTTCTCTCGTTACTTCCCTCTTTCTCTCTCTCTCTCTCTCGCTCTCTCTCCTGCCCGCGCTCAACACTCTCGCGCGCTCTCGCTATCTTACTATCCGTTATTAATCTTGATAGGGGAGAACCAGGGTAAGTAGATAGACCTTTACGTTTCTATGCGGATAACCTGATCCATATAGTATACTACCTTCTTCAATCTTCCCTCATCGTGTGCTGTTCGGCTTAAGTTGACCCAAGTTTAACTTCTCCCCTTCCGCCTCTTCTTCCCATCTACTCCTTCATGCTCCTACTCAATTACTCCTAATCAAACGTTAAACATCTCCCGTCTTACCCCGTAACAGTGCACTTCCTCCAATTCCATCCCCTCATCCTATCGTCCAACCAACCCACCATGAACACACATCTACACCTGCCCCCAAACAAGCGCCCCTTATCATAAGATTCCCCCACCCAACTCGCCACGTTACTCACTTCTTTCTCTTGACTCCCTTGTTACATCTTCCCGAAAGAGTTCGTTCCCCCTGCGAAACACCAATTTATGCAGGTACACCCCCCCAAACCCGGGGAAGATACAGGGTGCGCTCATATGACGTTTCGGCTAGGATCTACATGGCGTGCTCGTGGCAAATGGGGTTGGTGTCGGCTCGCTAGTTTGGTTACGGGTACAGTGGGAGTGATGATTTGGACGTTTGGTTGCGTTGGTTTGGTGGAGCGAATGGTGGGCGCGGACTGAGCCCGGGATGGGTGATTGGTTTTCAGAAAAGGTTCACGGACTGTCACTCGACGATATTATCAACATGGATTGGAGCCGGGGGGGGCACGGATTATACCGGTTTCTGTGAGGAGCGTGAGGCATTTGCTGCAGTCGGTATCAGACCCGCAATGTATCCAAAAGGTAAAAATTGCAAAAATATGACAGACGTTGTGGGTGGATATGGTTCCCACTAATCTCCCCCATCATGAATGGTTGTTGACATAACGGTTCCCACGTGAAAAAAACCAGCACACCTGTCAACGGGTGTCGCCTCTGTCCACCCCTGCTTTTTGTGCGGCTCAACTCTTGGCTGCAGTTCTCTCACAACCCACCTCCCAAGATACCTCACCTCTCCGCTACCAAATTCCGTCTTATCATACCCCCATCTGCGTACCAACCTCCATCAATCAATCCTCCCCAAGCGCATGGTACCTTCACCTCAATTACCTCACTCACCTCCTGCCCGGACCGTTATTCCAACCACTAAGCGCAAAAGATAACTCCCTGGAATAATAGTAAATGAATAGAAAAATAAATAAATAAATAAATAATGTACCACTCCCTTTACTCGGGCAGAGAGACTGGCTAAGCTAACTTTCTCCCCCTACTCAAGGCTAGACGTTTCCATCCGCCTGCGCCGTTCAATCCTCCACAACGACCTCCTACAATTAACCCGACTTCTGAAAAACCACCCCAAGTACCTCCCCAATCCCGATGCCTTGGCAAACTCCTCGCTGCACCTGGCGGCGCAATCCGGCCACTTGCCCATCGTCCAATACCTCATAACCTACACGTCCCATGAAGATAGCGGGATATCGCGGAACACGAACGGGGATACGCCCCTGATGCTGGCGGCCGAGGGTGGGCATGAGGAGGTTGTTAGCATGCTCGCGGAGATGTTTGGCAGAGTGGATTATAGAAATAAGGCTGGTGCTACGGCTTTGATACTCGCGGCTAGGGCTGGAAAGGACGGGGTTGTTAGGATTTTGCTGGATGGGGGCTCGGATATTGATGCTGTTGATGGGTTGGGGAATACAGCTTTGCATGTAGGTTTTTCTTGTGCCGAGGAGATAGGGAGGGGAGACGGGGTTCAAGGAAGGGAGTTAATGAGGAGCAGTACGCCTCGGCATATGGCCACTTGAAGGTTATCCGGACGTTGTTTGAGAGTGGGGCCCCTTTTGATAAACCGAATCGGCAGGGGTTCATACCAGAGGAATACTCATACACCAAACAAGCGGAGCAGTACTTCAAGCAACTGGTCCAGGAGCGGGAGAAGCGGTGGATGCAAGAGTCACGATCAAGGGCCGAGACCCCCATATTTGGTAAGAGCGAAAGGACTACGCCTCAGAGACAGAGAGCGAGTAGTGGGTCGTGATTGACTACAATTTCCTCTTTTCTCTTTTCTTAGATAACAGATCATTGGTCCCTTACCTGGCCATTTTCACTCTTAGTATTAGGGGTATGTATAGAGACTCATTACACTTTTAAGGATCTGAGAGAAGAGGGGTGAAGTGCAACGTTCCATCCAAGCAATCCCAGAAAAATGTCGAGTACAAAGAGAAAAAACAGTAAATATGAGGAACAGTAACGTGCACCGGCAGCTAGAAAAAGAGAGAAGATAGTAGACAGAGGGAGCAATAAACCTCGGGGTTTGGATTTTTCGTCCCTCATTTTTACGCCTACCTATTAAACAGGCTGGGAGTAGCAATGAGCGATGGAAATCGGGACCGCAAAAATAGCCAGGGCAGCCCATCGCACTAGAATTCAAGAGAGTTTTAGTGGATGAATTTGGAAGACTTTGTATCATAGAAGTGAATCGAGTCTTGTAAAGACGTTCAGCACAGCAGCGACGACCTAAAAAAAGTCAGAAAAAATCAGATCAGCCATCATCGATAAATCATACCTCTATCTGGAGCTCCCGATCTTTATTTTTATTCAATTCCTCTGTAGTAGCAGTCCCCAAATTCTGCCCAACCCCACCGGCGGTGTTTCTCTTAGCGAATGGCCATTGTGAAAACTCGGCCAAGAGCTCGTCTACATGAGAGAATGCCCTCTCCCTAGCTTCGTGACCAAGGGTGGCCAAAGCGTTCTCCAGTACATTTGCTGCGTATGCAGCACAGACCATAGCCACTGTCCGTAGATAGCGGAACTCCAAGTCTTCTGGCAGGAATGGATTCCCGGGTAACACAACTGTACGAGAAGTGAGGACATTTCGGACACGGCGTCTGATCTCGTCCTTCGCTCCGCCATCTGCAACCGGATGGGTAGCCATATCAAAAAGCAGGAAGTTACGCTTCTCTGTGCGCAAGATCCCCTTGTCCACTAGACCCTTAGCTAGGCGCTCACGGACCTGCTTCAACTGGTATCCTATTTTCATCAAGTTCCAAGTCTCGCCTACCACCCAAACACATTAGCTCGACTGCTCTAGGAAACCAGTCATAAAGCCAGAAATACTACCACTCATAAGATCAATCCAAGAGCTCACGCTCATCTTTTCGCTTGCTTTCATCATTTTCAGAGCCTCATCGAGCAACACCTCCCCGGTGAGAGTATCATCGATCACCTCAATTATTCTGTCCGATAACGGGAATCTCCTTCTGTTAGAATCCTTCTGCATGCTAACACGGCCTCTAAAGGCAAGCTCTAAAACGATGCAACCACGGAGTGCATAAGATATGTTGTCATTCCAGAAAGACAGATATCCCTACGTAAGCCTCACAGAGTTAGAAACTCAGAAAGAAAAGGAAAAAGTGTCGGGAAACCTAAACTAAGGCACTGTAAAAGAGATGATAAAGCGTACCTGCTTATCTTTTAACCCGAGGAGCAAAATCTCTTCCATGAGAGTAAGTTTTGGTTGCTTGTTCCTCTCCTGATTCTCACTGATGTCTCTGGGATCAAAAGCTACCTCCCGCAGTGTCCTCATCAGCTCAACTCTCAGGCCTATCTTGCTGGGGACAGGAGCAGGGGAAAAGGACAAAACTCACCAATCTTGTGCCCGTTTTCAGTAGTGAATGATGTCTCTCCCCCTCCGCTTCGGGGTTCCGCTGGTCTAGAAGTGGATGGTGAACCGCTGCGATCAGCTTCGTCTCCAGCCGAGCCCCCACCTGCACCACCACCACCCCTCCTCCGTGTCAATCCACCAGTTGACGCCATAAGATGTAGATTGTATAATAGATTTTCGATCAATTAACTCGGCTATACCCGTGTTGCGAGGTACCCTACGCTAGTAAAGTTTGCGGCGGTTTGTCGAGTGGTAACAGGTTGAAGCGGTACGCGACGACCGTGAGATAGTTTAAGAGATTGCGAGCTGTAGGGAGGTGCTGGAAGAGGGTTATCGGTGGTATGACAAGGTGGTGGTTGGCTGCGTTAGGTGCTTGCAGGATTGGGGGTGTAACTATCGCAGTACCGGTAGGTGAGGACAGCTATGATATGAGAAAGGGGGGCTGTGACTTCTATGGGTAGCGTTCAGCGGTCGCAGGTAGAGGATCAAATTTGATGTGAGGACGAGGGTATTGACACCTGAATACCGGTGGTAGAGCACAGGGAAAGGTTAGCGGGCTTTCACAGGGCAAGGGTTATTCTATTATTATTTTTCTTTTTTTTCTTCCTTTGCTTTTATTTTTTCTTCTCGAGTTTTGCTCGGCTGGTGTTTAAGCCAACAATCAATAAATCTAGTCAGACTCCTCCCTCGGAAGGTAAAAATTAGGAACTTCCACCACCTGTAATAAGTTTGTTCTTCTATGGTCCTGGCCTTGTGTCAGATGATAGAGCAAACTGATAGGACTGCAGGCATGGGTGGGGATTTTATGGTCTTCTTTCAATTGTTCCCATATAAATATTTTGCTTCGGCTGTTACAATATTACCTTGGGAGAGTGATAATCATCAGCAATCTCCTCCCCCTCATAATCTCAATTACCATAGTTGCTTTTCAGCTCGCTTCCCTTGCGCCAGATATTGCTATCAATCAGGTGGCCCCTAGTCAGATTTCCAAGAGGTATAATACGATTTCTATTGATCAATTATCTCAGCCCGGCGTCCACAGACGAGCACAAATATTCCTCCCAGGGGTCGAGACCCTCCGAATTCATATATCAGGGCCTTTGGAGCCGAGATAGTGATAACGAGGCCATCACTATTCATAATCAGAGCTACACGGTCGTGTGGCATAGTAACTGGCGCTCCAAGACGACATATCTCATGGCAAGGCATCAAATCAAAATCAAACCATACTTCAGACATCGGGCGGTGCGGGGGCCGGAGAAGATTTTAGGGAGAACGTTCGACTGAATTCGCAATGGCCAATGGACTGCATCAGAACAAGGAGAGTTTTCTTAATTGAATGCTGGAAATCATATTTCCTCTAATCACACAACACCCGCTGTCCCACATAACGAGACATATACAGAGAAGATGGAATATGAAAGAGCCGACAAGACTGGTTTTTTTATTTTTTACCGCCGAAACTGACTAATGCATGTAATTTAGTGAGCTGTGGATGTTACTGTCAGTGACGACACGAATTAAGGGGAGAGCAGGTCCACAAACCGTCAGGTTGAGCGGTGATGTATTTCACGGCTTGTTCAACTGTTGGGGTCAGTACCGTATAAGCTCCCGTTCTTAATTGTGGATCTACCTACCACTCAGGATTGCATCCGCCTCCTTATCGGGAATCTCGATACTGAATTCCTGTGATACAATCAGTGGCTGTCCAAGTATAGAGGCATTGGGACAAACCTCCTCGATAGCCATTACAACCTCAACGGTATCAAGACTATCCAGTCCCAGATCATTGGCAAAGTGTGAAGTGCTAGTAACCTATATCGCATATCAATTGAAGATCCTCCTCTCTCCCCTGCTATAAAGTGAGACATACCTTGGTTTTATCGGTGACCTGGGGTCCTAGAAGTCAGCATTGGACTACATATTTAAAGGGAGAGACAATGAAAAAACCTTATCGAAATCCTTCAACAGGTCCATAATTCTAGACTCGACTTCCTGCTTCGATAGAGAGACGGGGGCGGAGTAGTGTCGTGCCCCGAGGACGGCCTTGGCAACTGCAGATGGACGAGCAAACTGTCGTCCCAGAATTGGCGGAGCGACAATGGGGGGGGAAATACGAGTGGTGATAGCGATAGTGGAGAATGCCCGATAGGCACGAACGGCGACTGATCTGAACATTGTGATGGAATGAATGTTCCGAGGTGTAGGTCTTTGGAGGAGTGAAAAAGGATGATGGAGGAGAGATGAGGCACAGGGGGTAACTTAAACGGAAGAAAGTTGACTGTGATTTCCACGATGCCAAAGAACTCCGTTGCAACGGCAAAACAAAGCCAAACCCCAGTAAGAGGATAGGGTTTACAAGTACTCTACTTGCTCCATGGAGGTCGTGACAAAACTTTTGAAAAGAGTGATTTTAGATGGGTTTTCTATTGAAAGTTAAGAAACACATAGAAATCTCCTGCGGCATTCTCGTGGATATTATTGAAAAATATAATTCTCGGAGGTCAGTTTCGACATCCCTGCAGCACAGTACTTGCACCAGTGGAAGGTGGCGGGGCACTTTGTCTCCAGCCAATCAGAGATGAGCTGATTCCAAGGAAAAGGCGTTGAGGCACCACCGAAACAGAAGTTGCATTTAGCATCCAAATTCCTCTCCTCACCCCGCCATCATCGTCAACCTAGCAATCCTCCATTCGAGGCAATTGCTTCTGTCGCGAAACTCTACACTCACTACACGTTTCAACAATGACATCACTCCGCTCCCTCAGACTTATTTCGACCCGCCCCACCCGCACGCTCCTAGCATCATCGAGGCCGCACACCCTTCCCCTCCCCACCGCTTCGATACCAGCCGCCCACCACTTTTCCACCTCCTACATCGCGAGACATGCTACTCCAAGAGGGCCTCTACCAGGGCTTCGTACCAATCGCACACCAAGTTGGGAGGAGGGGGAGTCCGCACTTGACAAAGCTGGGCGCATATTCCTCATGATGGAGATGGTACGCGGGATGTATGTTGTTTTGGAACAGTTCTTTAGGGCTCCGTAGGTTCCCCTTTTGTACTTGAAGAGAAGAGATGAGGGGCTGATTAGAGATAGGTACACTCTCATGTATCCGTTCGAAAAAGTGTGTTTGTGCCATAGGTGTTACTCGGCGTTGATAGTGGTCGAACTAATTTGTCCTAGGGACCTATATCCCCACGCTTCCGCGGTGAGCACGCATTGCGGAGATATCCATCTGGTGAGGAGCGCTGCATTGCCTGTAAGCTTTGCGAGGCCATATGCCCTGCATTGGCGATTACGATTGAAGCGGAGGAGCGAGAGGATGGGAGTCGGAGGACTACTAGATATGATATCGATATGACGAAGTGCATCTACTGTGGATTCTGTCAAGGTATGCGCTCGCCTAGGTGTCTAATTGCTGCCGGTGGCGGCGGCTGATATTTCTAGAATCCTGCCCTGTGGATGCTATCGTTGAATGTATATTTCAAACCTCTCCCTGTCCGCGAAATGGCAGCACTGATGACCTTTAGCCCCTAACGCGGAATACGCTACTGAGACACGAGAGGAACTACTTTACAACAAGGAGAAGCTTCTCTCAAATGGAGACAAGTCCGTCCCCTTCTCCCACACCTTAAGCGTCGATGCTAACATGATAAAAAAGATGGGAACCCGAACTTGCGGCAGTTATCAGGGCAGATGCCCCATACAGGTAACGGCGCTTGATTTTCCCCGGAAGCTATTGTTTTCTTTTTTTTAGTATTGCTACTTGGGCTCGGGGTTTTTAGAGAGTTGAGCAAGGGAGTGAGAATTTGTTTCCTGCGTCCGTTATATCATGCGTCAGCAAAACAGAAACTCCGAGAAACTGGGTATTAGGGCGGGATCATGCAGTCGCAAGAAAGCCATGGAGAAATCCAGTTATAATTTCGGGTTGAGCGCTGCGCGGATGAACCTAAATTTTTGCTCTGTATCTACCTACAAATATTTAGGTGAATATTCAATGCGTAGATATCTAAACTAGGCGGAGACCTCGGGACCCAACGCAGTAGAGTCCATATGGCGATAAACACTCTGCATTTTGTCAATAGGTTGAGGCCAAAGCTGCCAACAGCACTTGGAGGAATCTTGCCCGAGTGATATATGATGAACATTGTTCATCGTGGTTCAGGTATGTGTAGCCCCGATAGCGCGTGAACCTTACACTTTGGAATGAGCAACAGGGCGACTACAGAGCAAGCCTTTAAACATACAGTAGTTTTGGATCAAGTGCTAAGGGCTTGTTTGAATGGAACAGTTGTTTTGGCCCATACAAATGACCGTTTTCTTGCAGGTTGAAGAGTGGTGAACAAAACAGGCGTTTTGCACAAATGTGATTAACCTTTCCATTGCCAAGTGGTGGCAACAAGATGGTTGCCATGTAAACATATGGTATATCTCTTTTTGCAATATGGTTGGTGCCATTGAAAACGGGCAGCAGGCTGCAAAACAAGTGTTTCATGTGGCTGTACTAATTTTAATAGCAAGCCGAATAACAAAAAGGTAATTGAGGCAAAGAGGGTGAACAATAATAGGATTATCATAAAGAAACAACAGGATTATAATGTATATACTAGTAGGTTCAGCAATTGAAGAACGTGAACCATGTGGCACAGTCAAATGCAACAGTGGCTGTGCCACCACAGTGCCAAGACTGTTAGTAATTGATAGTAATATAGTGTAAATAATAATAGATATGAAAGAAAGTAAATTAATTATATACAATTGTTTGAGAATTTGACACTCTGCGGTGGCTTCTATAGGTTTTGGTAACCATTTCTTTAAAGTCAGCAGTACCATATGCATATCCCTCCCTGTAGGCTCTCATCGTGCGCTCAGTTCGTGCCCGAAACTTCCAGATTAAGATTGGTTTGACAGAATTCAAACATACTGGAACCATTTTCCTCAATGTGCGAATATTGTATCCACATCTCCGCAGTGCATACCGTTTTGCTGCTCCCCAATAGTACTCAATAAAATTGAGCTTGAAATGATATTTGGGAAAAAATTGTACTAAATGACCCTTCTCCTCTACCTCCTCCTCCAACCTGCTTTTTTGGGCCATAAAATCTGGCTCTTTGGCTATTAGTGCCCTAGCACAACATGTACCTCCATTCAGGCACTGCTTGTTTTTAGTTTCATCTGGCTTTCGGCATTGAACTCGTAACCTCTGTCTCCATAATTCGAGTTCTTGGAGTCCTGTTTGTAGTCCTTTAGGTGTACCATCAGCCATTACCATAGGCTGAAGATCACCTGTCTAGGAATTCTTTCGAGGTCAAAGATGTGCTTGCCCACCCCCAGGAGGTAGATTCATCATATATGCTCGTAGTGGGTCACTGGAATAGGCTGAATGACTGGTAGCATTATCGAAAAGAAACAGAGCCTGACAGCAAGGAAATGCAGATTCGAAAACAGGAATGGCCAGCTTCAACACTTGTTCAACAA
>Ga0307510_10012325_pt1 | contig 10141 bp, 4 predicted proteins | sample 12_EM_MG_FD_207224 | JGI IMG/M metagenome (GOLD analysis project Ga0307510, IMG submission 207224) | Populus trichocarpa ectomycorrhiza microbial communities from riparian zone in the Pacific Northwest, United States - 12_EM | ecosystem: Host-associated > Plants > Roots > Unclassified | place...
AATTATGAAGAGTCAATTTTAAAAAAACATTGTAGAAGCTGATTAATCTTAATCTATAGGTTATGTTATAACTCAATTTTGATTCTTTTTAAAAAAAAATTCAAAAAATAGCAAAATGATATAAACAAATATGTTTTGAGGCAATTTAGCTAGTATTTTATCATTTCATAATTTTTCACCATTTTGCTTATTGTTTTTGTATTGATAGATTTTTCAAAAAAAAAAAAGGAAAGAAAAAATCTATCAATCAAAAATGAAATTTTTTAATGATTAAAATGTAATTAAAATAATAATAAGAAGTAGTTTAGGAAAAAAAAAGTTTTTGAATTGTTTAATGTTGTTTTAAAAGAGCGGGAACTTTTTTAAATTAGAAATTAGAAGCCTAGTTGTTAAACCGGGCCCGGCCTAGTGGGTCGACCCGAGACCCGGTCAACCCGGTGGCTGGACCGGTCTGGGTTTAATAAAAAACTAGCCGGGGCAATAGCCCTGCAAAACCCGGTCGACCCATGACCCGAGCGAACCCGAACGAGACCCGGTGTTTTGTTTTTCAAATATTGTTTTTCTTCTATACCCTTTTTTTTCATTTTTTTTAGTTGGTTATTAACATTTTTTAAAGTTCACTATATAAATATTAGAAAAATATTTTATTTTTTCAATGTAGAATTTGAAACCCTTTAGTATATATACTTTATGTTCCCAAGAAAAAAGTAATGTTTTTTCAATGTGAGATAAAAAAAAAAATTGGTTTAAATACTTCAACTTAAAAGGATAACATAGTATCTTTTCAATGTGGGATTTGAAGCCTTTTCGTATATATACTTTATGTTCCAAAGAAAAAAGTTATGTTTTTTCAACGTGAGATTTGAAACCCATTAGTATATATACTCTATGTTCCAAAAAAAAAGTTATGTTTTTTCAATGTGAGATAAAAAACTTTTTGGTTTAATATTTCAACTTAAAAGGATAACATAGTATCTTTTCAATGTGAGATTTGAAGTCCTTTCATATATATACTCTATGTTCACAAGAAAAAAATTATGTTTTTTCAATGTGGGATTTGAAACCCATTAGTACATATACTCTATGTTCCGAAGAAAAAATTTATTTTTTCAATATGGGATTTGAAGCTCTTTCGTATATATACTCTATATTCACAAGAAAAAAATTATGTTTTTTCAATATGGGATAAAAAAAACTTTTTAGTTTAAATACTTCAACTTAAAAGGATAACATATAATCTTTTCAATGTGAGATTTGAAACCCTTTCGTTTATATACTCTATGTTCACAAGAAAAAAGTTATGTTTTTTCAATATGAAATTTGAAACCCATTAGTATATATACTCTATGTTCCCAAGAAAAAAGTTATTTTTTCAATGTGGGATAAAAAACTTTTTTTGTTTAAATACTTCAACTTAAAAGCGTAACATAATATTTTTTTAATGTGGGATAAAAAACTTTTTAAAATATTCTTTTAAACTTCATTATTTACAACATATATAGCCTATATTTACATGGATTTTTTCTTAATTTTTTCATATGAAATATTAAAACTTTAAATATTTTTTTTAATTTTTCCGGGTTGACCCATGAAACCCAGGATCCGGCCTCTTGACCTGGTCAACCCCCGAACCGGGTTTAATAACTATGATTAGAAGGTGGTAAAAGTTTTTATAGAAATTAAGAAAATAGTAGATGAATGTGAAAACTTTTAGAGATTAAATGTGAAAAGATTATTTTGAGTAGTATAAATAAGTGGTTATACACACCTAAAAGAAGGGAGAGAATTAGTGAAGGCATTAGCCATAAAAAAATGCCTCACACCAAAAACATCTCTTCCTCATCCTTCCCCAAACACATCAACAACCCATACACAAAAAAAACACTTTCTCTAAAAAAAACACAAATAACTCATGACTAATTCCAACTAAGAGAAAGAGAAAGAAAAAATATAACCATAAAGAAAGCCCTCTCTCTTGGAAAAAAGGTGACCAACCCTTTTCATCCTCTATAAATAGCCACTACCCATCAACAACCTAGCAGCCTCCATCGTGAGATCTTGCCACAAACATAAGTGACGCCAATAAAAGCAGCCTTCACTGGGAGATCTTGTCACCATCGCCAAGATTGAAACAAACACCATCTCCTTTCGCCGATAGCCACAGACTCATCGTCCCTTCATTATTATCACGGTGAATAGCCTTCCCATGACCATAAACTTATACCCAACAACTCCCTACAATCGACCAACCTTTTCATCTCTCAACCATTGGTCAATTTCCTCACTAGTAGCACCTCCTAATGACAAGCCACAACCCATCATCCCTCTCACTGCCAACATCGATCAGTCACTATCAATAAGAATCCAGCTAACACTAGCAGTTTCAGCCGACCTCCCAAGCTCATTTAATTGTCCAGGTAAAAACAATCACTTAAAGAATAAGAAAAGAAAAACAAGAGAGAAAGGGCTGAAATGTCCGGAAGTTGTGCACCCTGTGGATTAGGCCATACACCGACCAGACATGTACAATGCGTGCAGCTACGTGCCACCATAATTGTCACCCATTTATGTGTGGGTACACTTGATGTCACTGCTATCACCAACTTCTATTAGCTTTCTGATCACATCTAATCATCTCCAGAAGGTCAAATCCAAACTTAAACATTATTTGATATATCTTTAATTTGAATGAATATTATGGAATGATTTGTTGGATTTTGAATAGAAATGTATCATTAATTGATTGATCATAATTAATGCTTGTATTGTGTAGTTGATTTCATGGATTGCTTAGGCATAACTTTGGTTGAGCTTTGCTTTGTTTTCAATGTTTGGATATCAAAATTTTTTAGGCAAATTCATCCAAAATCGATTAATTTGATCCCTAAACATGAAAAATCTCTTCGTTTGTTTTGTTTGTTTATTAGAATAAGTTCCATTGTTTTTTAGTACAAAGGAAATTTGGACTGAGTCTTATTTTGTGTTTGGGGCATATGTTTTTTACTAATGCATTTTCTGGATAGTTTCTTAAGATGTTGATGATGATTTGATCATAGAAAGATCTTAAGATGTTGATGATGATATGATCATATGAGGGTCTGATCATTTGCAAGTTTATCGTTGAATGTTTAACCTGAATTGCAAAACATAAAAGTTTATCTATTTTATTTAAAGAGCAGGTTACAAGATTGTTGTTCTTGTTTTAAGTTGGAAACCAAGGGTCTATTGGTTTCATGGTTGGTAAAAGTGTAAATTTGTTTGAATAATGTATTGTTTTGAATATTTGAAGATGATAGGTATTTGGGAAAGTTCTTGAGAAATGACATGATATAAGTTGTTTTGTTGAAGTTACTCTCGGAAGATTACTTAAAAAAATAGGGCACAATATCAAATTTACTTTAGGAGTTTATGGGATGGTAAAATATATAATGAATTTGCTTTTATAATGAATGATTGTAAAATTTAAGTTTCATTTTTATTTTTTTGCTTTGATACAATTTTGATGGAGCATGTGATGTTATCTATGTCTTTAAAGAAGAAAGAGAAAGGGATTCGGGCCATTGTTTAAGCCCACCATTTTCTTTAGAAAAATTTCTTTTCTTCTTTAGTTATAGCCTTGTTTCTTTGCTTTCTTTGCTCAAGCCCCTTTCATTTTTATGGATCCAATTGGTTTAGTTTCTTAGAACACATGGGCTAATATTAAAGATTTAGATCTTTAATTGGATTTGGGTTTAAATATTTATTTTAGGTTCATGAGTGTGTTGTACGGGCTTGGGTTTAAAGCATGGGTTAATAGTTTGATTTATCTCATTTATTTGGTTTGATTTTTAATATTAAAGATTTAGATCTTTAACTAGATTTGGGTTTAAATATTTATTTTAGGTTCATGAGTGTGTTGTACATGCTTGGGTTTAAAGCATGGGTTAATAGTTTGATTTATTCCATTTATTTGGTTTGATTTTTAACTTGATGGTGGATCAATTATGGATTGCATGTCTTTATTAAATGAGATGAATAATGAATAAATAATTTATTTTGAGTGGATGTTTTGATTAAAATGGTCATATTATTTATAGCTTTATTTTCATTTTTTTTATATTGGGCCAAACGCAGCCTTAGTCTAATTTTAATTAATTTTTAGAATTTGTGAGGGACTAGTTTGCAATTAATTTTGGGTTTCTCACATCTTTTTACCTTTTTATATTTATTATTTGAGATTGTTAATTTATATGTAAGACGCTTTTTCGGTATTAAATAAACTAGTTTTAAGAAATAAAAAAATATATATAACCCTTCTTAAAAAAATACATTTATGTTTTAAATTGCATGCGGCCAAGTTTCTAAAAAATATCATGTTTAATAAACAAAAAGCAGAAAAATAATGCCTGATTTAGCATAACAATTTTTTTTTAAAAAAAAAACAGCTTTAATATATATATATATATATAATGCATCATAAATTTAATAACAAGTATATTAAAACCATGGAGACTTAGACTAAATTTCTAAAACATAAAAAAAAAACAATTTGTTTATTTTTAATATCAATGATTATGAATTTATATGTAAAACGTACAAAAAATATTAAAAGAAACAAATAAAAAAATAGGTCTTGGCTTTAGAACGTCTAGGCTTGACCCATAAAGTCATGGTTCACTTTACTGGGGTGAATCTATTTTAACTAATAGGCAAATAAATGGTTAGAAAAGCACAATAGCGCCTTAGTAATAATCAGACAAATAAACAATACAACTTACTTTAGATAGGATGTATTATGGATGATATTGTCCTCCTTAATCCCTTTATTTAGACTTTAAAGACCAGTTAGGGTTCTTAATGATCAAAATATTAGGTGGAGACTCCAATTCTTTTTTAACTAATAAAGGAAAATAATTCATTGTTCTTTCTACCCACACAAAAAATCATGATCTAGAAGAATGATCGTCGTGACGTGGCTCACGTGCGATAGAATGACGACTCCACTAGGGAGTTTCTCGTGGACTAAGCTTTGTTATTTGTCTGATTTTTATGTTTTATTTTGGTTGGTCTGTACATTTATTATCAACATGTATTTTTAAATATATTGCTCATGAATTTGTATATGGGATATGGAATAATGCAGCATGCATCCCATGCTTTAATTTTTAAAGAGCACATACGAGCTTCTAGGTTAGATGGGGTTAATGGTTTGCCCTATGACTATTGGTCAGGATTCAGTTTTGTGAAACACCTAACTCAAATCTGAAAGTATGCTTGGTAATAACGGGTATACATGCCTTAAGTATTTCTTGCAACGCCTCTATATTGTATTTACAAGGACTATCACTGGATAGATCTGAGAACCTATTAAAACCATGTAGAAAACCTATTTATGCTCACATAATAAATAGAACATGTCTTTAAGATGTACGTGTCATCTGTAAATTGTATTGAAAAAAGCCCAACATGTAGCATCTTGAATTTCAGGACTTTTAGGTGGCAAATGGTCATCACATAGATTTTAAAAGTGTTTCAATTATTACAAATTTACTAAGATGAATATGGATTTCCTATTCGATGTAAGAATGACATTAGATGATAATCATTGTCACTTTTAAATGGCGAACTTGTATTCAATTCACCTTTCCTTTCTGCAAGCATTTCATATTTATTTGCTTTGCAAACTTGCATGATATTCATTTGAAAGATTGGAATATGGGTCCTCCTTTTGAAGAGGACCTATAACACCATACCCCAAATTTTTTTGATGAAAAACGAGGAAAGATCACGTCAGGAGGTTGAAAGTCAAAAAGAGATAAAAAGCCTTAAAAAGAACGTAGCAAGGCTCACCAACCTACTTGAGCAGGAATTAAAGGAAAAATCTGTAGAAGCCTTAGTTACTCAACTAGCAGTAACAACTCTTCCAATAACCACGACTCATTTCCATCGATATAATTTGGGTTCAAGTGGGACACCTTCTATAAAATCTCGATTAAAATATTATGATATCAAAAAAATGTTAGAAATTTAACATGACAATCAAAAGAAATGAATAACATATAAATATTAAATGACAAGAGATGAGGATATATGAATTTAAATATTAAAATATGGTAAGCCTTAGAAAAAATAAATTTATTGCGGATACCGAGTAAAACTAAAAAAAAGAGGATGAATTAAAGAAGAATAACAAGATCATAATTATGAGAACAAAGAGAAGTTTAAATATAAAAAGAAACTTGGATTCCTAAAGAAACCAAGTTGGCCAGCCATTTGTGTGGGAGAAAAAAAGAGAAAAATTAAAGCAAATTCATGGGAATTCTTGTTAGAAAACATCCTAAAGAGATAAATAAAAAGATCAAAGAGGGAATATGAAAGGATTAAGGAAGGAATTTGAAGAATATCAAGGGTTGTTTGGTCAAGGGAGGCATATATCTTTTAGGGTTGTTTGAGATTGTGGTTGCGATTGCGATTTAAAATGTTTTTTACTTAGAAATGCATCAAAATGATGTTATTTTTAAATTATTTAAGATTAACACATCAAAATGATCCAAAAATATATAAAATATATTTTTTAGCAAAAATAATTTTGAATTTTTTGAAAACGCGGGTTGAACCACGTTTCTAAACAGTCCCTAATTCCTCAATTAAAAAAATTATAATATCTAAAAATATATACGTAACAACAACATCTTCTTCTTTTATGTCATAAGGCAGCGCAGATTATATAACTAGTATCAACTAATAACATAGATGAAAGACCATATTGCATATGCAGTCACCAAGAGAAAGCACCCCTACTCTCAATCCATGACTATGGTTAGTAAATCAATCTGCACCCCGATTGCTCTCTCAGAAAATGTGTGGAATTGAATCTCTCAGTCTCAAGAAATGAGATATCGAAGCTCGAACATGAGATCGAGTATCAGCCATGAAAACATCATTCTTTACTCGTTAAACCAGCTGCTAAAACTGCTGAATCAATCTCTAACTCCACTTTACAATACCCCAACTGCCTAGCACAGGATAAGCCATAAAAGCAGCTCATATCTCTGCTTGCTTAGATGTGCAGCTGCCTGCCTATATTAGCACCAAATCCGAACAGCCACCGCCCATGTTTTCCTCTAATTTTGTATGTTGTCACGATCAAAAGGTAATCTAATCCTTGATCCTTTGTCTCTACAAATGAAAAGAGGAATCATTTATTATTTCGCCTCACATGCCTAATCCATAGGAACATCTTGCTGTTTGTTTAACTTTTCTGGCACAATCAAACAGCACGTCTTCGCCCCTACTTTATGCACATGATATGATACGATAGAGTGTCCTTGCTCGGTTCATATGATTATATGCATCCACAAGTTCATTTTTCTACACAGAGCACTCAAATCTTGAAAACCAGCTTCAAAGTGGTCCCTTGGCTCTTAATTTTAGGCATGGTCCTCCCTTCGGAAATCAAAGAAAGACGCTCAAAATCTCAACAAGAAGAATCTGGGAGGATCTCCATAGTCGACACTCCGTACATAGCCAAGGGTGAATGTAATAGGGGGTGGTAAACAACCACAGACATGACCAGTTTCAGTGGTAAGGAGTCTTCAATGTGAAAACTGTTTGACAGTCCCTCTTCTTCTACACTTACGATCTCCATTTGGTGTCGGCGAGGCCACTTAATATTTTATTTCTTGATGGGTGCGTTATTTAATGTTTCGTTCAATCATTTCAATTGCTTTAGAATGAATGATTTCACTCATGTCAGCAGGCAGCATTGTCTGTTATAGTCAACATTATTATCGATAGAGTTATCTAATCAGTTGTCAGTTCTCTAGTGATGACAAAAATCGCTAGTGTTCAAGACTTTTTTTTATCTGTTCACTGCTATAAAATTATTTTTACTTTACTTTTACTCATTTAGTTAACTTCTTAAGAGCTAAGATGAGTTTTTCCATAAAAAATAATACATTAAGATTATAACGATTTTTCATAAAAAAAAAATCAAAACAACTATTCATAATATTCATCTTAAAATTTTATATTTGTAATAATCTAATTACAAAATATTAATTTTATTATTCATTTGGCTAAAATATGCTTTCAATTTAAGTGAATATTCCATTTTCATCACCCTCGTTGTGTTGTGTAAATGGGACTTGGTTTTCTTTTATTTTCTCCTCCTCCTTCTCTTCTCATTCACCTCTTTTTAAACAAACTATTAACAAATAAAGAATAATTGTGATAACAAAATTTAATACAATTCATAATTTTAGGCCTCGTTTGTTTACAGAAAAGTAGTTTTTTTTTAAAAGTGGTTTATTCCGAAAGTGAATTTCGGGAAAGTAAATTATTTTTTAATATTTGATAGTGTCATAGAAAATAAGTTGGAAAACACTTTTCAGTATTTGATTATGTTAAAGAAACTATATTTATAGTACTTTTAAATAATCATTGAAACTATAAAAAAACTAAATAATATAGAAAAATTATTGTTCCTAGGCCATAATCCCTAGGCTATTATAGCCCCTCCCTCAATTCACCATCAACTTCCACAAAGATTTTTTTTTTCTCAAGTTTTTTTTTCATTTTTATAGAACACAATTGAAAGTCAATTTAAATTAATTTGTTAAGAAAATATGAGATTAAAAAATAATGAATCAAAATGAAAAGTATGGGAGAAATGAGTGACTTCCAAAATGTGAAATGTTTAGTTTATAAATGCATTGGAGAGATATCTATTCATATATGAAATGTGAAATATAAAAGAGCAAACTTTTAGTGCGTATCAAGAGAATAACTCTTAGTTTTACTTACACGGAGAGAAGTGCTTGGAGAAAAACTTGGATGATATAATGTTTCTTAGGGTAATAATTTTCCCGTGTGTAACTTTTTTATTATCTCACTTCAATTATTCTCACACACGTGATAAACTTTCTAGCTAAAATATAGACAAGTCTTAATGTTAATCATCTTTCTCTTTTCTCCTCGATTCTCTCTTGTTGTTTTCCACTTTCTTATGAATTACTGTAGCATTTGCAATTCTATCAAAATCCTTTTAAAATTTTAGGATTTTAATTTAAAATTGGCTAGATTAGAGGTGTTTATATATATAGTGGGTTGAGTTTAAACCAAAATTTTTATTACAATTTATAAACCTGACGTGTATAATTTATTTATTCTTTACTTGAGAAGGTTGAATATATTGGATCGGGTTAAATGTTTTATGAATATTATAGATATACTTGAGTTGAGCTTATATTGCTAATTTTTATGGGTGTGTATTTAGAGATGAACCTATAACATGGATTGTATATGTCTTTGTATGCCTATTGCTAGGTCTAATTTTTATATCTTGCACCATTAATAAATTTCAGTTATCTCCCTACCACCAAAGAGACAAGTCAATTTTTTTTTATTACGTTAGAGAATTATAAAAAGAAGATTACTAACAAGAACTTTGGAGCCAAAATATTTCTAAATAAAAAAAAAAAATTCAACTCACAAACTATCAAATATAATGACAAAATGAGCATAAGATATATGTGTTAGGTCAAGCTGATCAAATTTCAAAAGTTCTGACTTGCCACTCAACCTTTAATATCTATTTTTTAGATTTTTTGACCTACTATCATATGTATTATCCATATTATTTGATTTTAATGTGCTAAATCGGATTAGATAATATAAATACTATAAATGTACTAGATTAAGGGTTCTAGATATTGATATGCATATTATATTTCAAAATTCATCACTGATCTCGTTACAATTCATTAGGATAGAAGTAGCTTAGAAAGGATCCACATAAGTGAAGTAGGAAATTTTTGTCCTATTTACTATTTGATTTTTTTTGTCAAATCATGTAATATAAATTTGATTATAGTTATAGTTATGGAAATAATGATCCTTATTAATTTTCAGTAACCAAACAAATAAATAAGAGGCACCATAAGCCTATAACAAGGGGAAAAAAATTAAATAACAATAAAAAATATATTCAGAGAGCGGTGAAAATGATCAGAGAGAAGCTATCAATAGCACGTAAAAAGGATTCTAAGAAGGAGATATCGCCAGCATTTTCTTCTCTCTCTTTTTTTTTTCATGCAAGTAGAAAGGATAGTGGACAGAGACAAGGGATCAATCTCATATGCTATCAACTACAAATAATATC
>Ga0307510_10012326_pt1 | contig 10141 bp, 18 predicted proteins | sample 12_EM_MG_FD_207224 | JGI IMG/M metagenome (GOLD analysis project Ga0307510, IMG submission 207224) | Populus trichocarpa ectomycorrhiza microbial communities from riparian zone in the Pacific Northwest, United States - 12_EM | ecosystem: Host-associated > Plants > Roots > Unclassified | place...
TTCTTCTTGAATGTAGACGAACTGGAAAAGGGAACTGCGACGGGGGGTTGCTTGTTAGCCTTGTCCCTATATTGACTCAACTCTAGGCAACATGAATAGAAAAGAGGCTGTATCTCAAACCAGAAGGAAAGGAAGCGGAAGGGAGCGGGATAAAATGAGATAAAAAAATAACAAAAAATAAAAAAAGAGTGTGTGGTAGATTTGTGGAGTGCATGAGGCTAGGGGACAGGATATAGCAGATGTAGCAATACTTACTTGTGATAGGCATAGTGAGCTACGCTTTCCGACTCTAATACCTGATACCCCAAGGGGTAATATGTCGATTCCACAGGTCTCTTGTATCTACCTGTCAACTTCTGACAATATTTGTACCACTCTCAAGAACCGCGAAACAACCTCCAGTTCGATGTATTATCGCTTTTACTCTTGGTTTTCTTTGCCTCAACTGTTGTATCGGTGACTAGAACCTGGGTATATGTTGAACAATAGGATCCGATACCCAATGTTTGGTAGGATGGTAGCCAATTTCGGGGACCGTGAGAGCCACGAAGAGAAGGATGTCGAAGTAGAGGTGGATTCGTGCGTCTTCGTGCGTTGTCAAGAGAAGCAGCGGAATTGGGATGCAGGCCGACTTTAATAGCTCGCCAGGTGACTGCCGACAGGATAGCTCTCCAAACAGGTGACAAAGTGCAGATCAGCGAAGTCGGGATGTTCAGGGCTACGAAGATGTCGAGGGGAAGGATGAGTCTACAAGAAGAATGAGGAAGAGGGGGGGGTGAGTGTGTCCGAGTTCTCGAAATTTTATTTTTTGTTCTCGAAGTAAGACCAGAAGGTATTGTGTGTGTGGTGTGTATGAGAGCGAGGATGGAGGGGGGGGGGTGTGGAGCTGTAAATGGAGAGGAGGGGGAGGGGCAGCAGGGGGGGGGGGGGGTGCAGTGTAGAGGTGGGAAGACGGTTCAGGGAAAGTGAACGTGTGCTAGGCAACGAATTGGTTGGCAGGAAAATAGTTCGGGAAAAGACACCACCAAGCTAGCGGTACGGGACTGTCGCTAGAAAAAGTTGGCCGCCCGTTCTAGAAAGAAAAATGGCGGGTACTGTACCGATTTCGTGTTTGTAGGGGTACTGTACGGTGGAGGAGGGAAATACTGCAGGATTACGACGGACGGGAAGCGTGCGATTTGAGAAGGGAACAACCAGACCCAGGTTGCAGACGGTTACCAGCAAGGAAAAAAAAAAGTGTGGTTCTGTAGCTGCTGACACAGCGGCGAAGCTCTTGCGTACACAGGGGGCGGCGGGCAACACTTGGAATGACAAGAAGAGATAATGAAAGCGATAGAGCTGTCCGGGGTGGAGGCAACGACGTAACGTAGTGTGAGGACGGGGAGGATAATTAGGAGAATGTATGGTATGGTAAGGTAGGGTATGGAGATACGTATGAGGTAGGTGAGTAGTAGAAGGTAGGTGGGATAAAGATTGAGAGCTGAAGTTTTGACTGGACCGGAGAAATTATGCAGGTTGCTGCTACTCGATCTCGTCCTGCGTCTTTCTGCTTGACTTGCTTCTGCTTCTGCTTTGCTTCCGCTCCTGGTCTTGAATGATGAGGAGATGGATGATGGAGGGGGAAGACAACGATGGTGGCGACAACGAGGGGGGGAGAAAAAGAAGTCTGTACTGTAACGTATGTATCGCACAAATGAGCATACCATGCACAGCTTTGTTCGTGAGGTTGCCACCTCTCTAATATGGGAATGTTCTTCGGAGGTGCGTTGAAAGACTTAAAAAACTAAGTACCTACAAACTTTCCAGAGGCTCGGCAGCGGCGGCGGGGGCGGCGGCGGCTCGGAGCTTCAGAGGGAGAGGGGATGTGACTTGTAGGAAAGTGTTCTAATAGGGTGGCTTTGAAAAAATAAATAAGGGGAATTGAGAACAGGAATAAAAAAATAAAAAATAAGTACCCTTATTCACAGCCTGTGCAGTGAAAATACAACTGAAAGGTTGGTAAAACGGTAGAAATGTGAGAAGAACAGAGCACCCGGATGGCAGTTGCGAGGGATACAGTGAGTGGCACTGCAGCGATAACGCATTCAGAATAAAGGAGAATAAAGGAGAGGGAGAATAGCACGAATTGTGGTGATGAATGGCGGGGGGTGGGCGAGAGGGGAGAGGGGGGTAGAAGTAGCAACAAATACACGGCGGGGATCAAGTTTAATGGAGATGGACGGGATGAAGAAGACAGCGAGCTGATTGGAAATCGAGTGGAGGAGAGAGGGATGAGGGTGATGAGGATGATGAGGAGGAGGGGGGCAAAGAGGAGGACAGGACCGACCGGAGAGATGACTGCTGCTTTTCCCACCCTGTTTGGCTGGCCCTTTCGGCCAGGGTTTCAACAGTAACCTCACGATGTCTTCCCACCCGCACACCCAATTTTCCATCGCTCCACTCATCCTCAGTAAACGGAGGTAGACAAGCGGTTCATACCCCTGCAATCCACAAAAACAGACCGCCATCGATACCTAACCGGCATGTACGAATACTTATCGGCAGGGTCTTCGATCCACCATTCAATGCGGGGGGCTTTCTCGAACACCACAAAAATATTTAGAAAAACATTTAGGAAAAGGGATTCGCAGCGCAAGCGACGCCCAATTTCTCCCCCTTCAATTATCCACACAATGGACACATTCACAAGCTCGAAAAATAAATATAAATGTAACCGTAGGAGAAAGATAGAAATAAAAAGGTCGTAGGTTATCCTTTTTAGGATAAGGGTTGTACTCCCATTAAATCCTTGGCATTATACCAAGCCAAATGGGTTTGCGCGGATGCAGTTTGGTCACTTTCTCCACGCTCCCCTCCAACTTTTTTCCTCACTGAAGCTGCTCCCAAAACACCTTTTTTCCCTGGACCCCCCCCCCTAAGGAAGCCAGCGCGATAAAAACGATACTAGCCGAAGCTCCACGACAACTGCATCCTTACGATTCCTCGCTTCTTGCTGCCAAGGGTAGTTCCAAATCGCACTTGCCTTGGCCACACACGTACTGTACCCGTATTCACAGGTACCCTGCCTCTTTACCGTTGCTGCATTCTTCATCACCTCGAAAATTAACACATTTATTTTTTCGTCAAATAAATAACTGGAAAGAAAGAAAGAAAAAGTAGAGAGAGGGGATATCGAAAAGGAAAAGAAAAAGAGATAAAGAAAAAGAAGGAGGATGCATGAACGTTTCTAACAATACCCCAAGTTCAGTAAACAATCCGGCTTAGTTTTTTTTTTTTTTTTCCTCCGAGTTCTCCACCAGCCTCCAAACCCAGCAGCTCATTCTTCAAGGAAGTCATCCACACACCTCGCGCACCCCCCCATACCTGTCTCTCCTCCGGTCCTTCTAGCTTTGTCGTCATGGCTGCTGAATCCTTCCGAGCACAAATGAACTCTATGGGGTGGTCAAGGAGGGACGAACCTGCCAATACTTCCACTTCGTCTCCTTTCATGAACAAATTGTCATCCTTGAATCCTTTTGGTAACGGGGGGTATGTTCGGCTTCCTACGAGTAACTCCGACCCCCCTCCGCAGCTCCCAGCCCAAACTCGTCAAGAAGAGGACGCGGGATGGTTGGCATGTGAGTTCTTAATCTCCATTGATTTCGTCTTTATCTCGTTCTTCTCTTCCCACCGGTGCTCGATGTGGCTTATTTGGGGGGGATGGTGGCGGTGTTATCCACCCCTCCGCCCCCTCGATGAAGCCTAGAGGTATCGATACTCCAGTCTTGTGAAGTAAAACCGATTTTCAGCGCCAACCGGAGTGTCAGAGGGGAAAACGAGACAGAAAAACAAGTTCGTCTATGCAGAGGAACTCTCGCTGATCTGGATCCTCATCTTCCGAGCGAATCATATAGTGAGCCGATGGGATCGCCTATTAGTGTTTGCGGCTTGTAATCTGGGAGCTGCAGCCTGCTTCGTCGTCTGCTTTTTCTTATTCCCCATACTTGCCACAAAACCCAGGAAATTCGCTGTGCTGTGAGTGATGTCGATCCCTTCTTTTACAAGCCACATGGTGCGCCCAATAGACTAACTAGGCGTATCAGCTGGACCGTGGGATCGATATTGTTCCTAACATCCTTCGCGGTTCTCCAGGGCCCACTCTCATACGCGGCGCACCTTCTTTCGACTCCAAGATTACCCTTCACCGCAGCATATTTTGGAAGCATAGCCCTGACTCTGTATTTTGCACTTGGGGTATGCCTAAATCCTCCTTCACAATTTGTTTCTCAATAAGTCTCAGGAGGTTTCCCATGGCCTTGTCACTGGGTCTATTATTGTTCCCGTGAGGCATTCTATGATGAAGGGATATGTTAATGACGCGGGACTAGGTACAATCACTTTTCCTCACTCTAATCTCGTCGATAATCCAACTTGTGGCTCTGGTATGGTATCTCATATCGTATTTCCCTATGGGATCATCAGGTATATTTTATCACCTCTGTACCGGTCAAAAAGAAATATCGCTTGCCGGGAAAGAAGCATGTTCTAATGCATACCCGTACCGCATAGGCTTGAGATTCGCGAGCCAACTGGGGGCTAGACGAGCTGCAGCATGGATGCAGGGCTAAAGCTTGAAAGGTTCAGATCATTCGTCGTGCGAATCAAAACGAAATCTCACTGGCCTTTTTTGAGACATCTGCCTGTTCACATGGTGGATATTAGAGAACAAAAAGAAAAAGAAAACCCCGAAAAAAGTACCTGCCTCATGAATCATGAGGGTGATTTTGAGACCTTTTTTGCATGGCTATGGAATAATAATAATAATGAACAGGGTTAGTCTGATATGTTGACATATCTTTTTTTGCATTCCCACCTCCCCGGGATGTGTCTTTGGGGCGGGAAGGTGTCTAGGTACCGTAGGCGCAATGAGGCATCAAAGAGGCGGGGTAGGAGCGTGAACCAATAGTGATGTGGAGGCGGTTGTGTGGGGCGGGGGGGGGGGGAGGGGATACAGTACCGGCACTCGTACAGTGGCATCTGGTATGGTAGTACTATCATACCAGTAAGTTAAGAGAAAGACTATCGGTACGGTGCCGGCAGGTGGTGTCACCAATGAGACCGGCGCAAGGGAACATCGTTGAAAGCGGTTGGTGTCATCACGGGTCTTTTTCTCTCTCTCTCTCGCTTGATGGTGTCCGCATACATCATCGTGCCTTAGAAACATAAATTTACAAGTACGAGTACGAATAGCGTAGCTCCCTGAAGTCCGATTATCTAATTTTGTTGCGTTGCGATATATCACTTTTTGAGTGAGAGCTCCCTTCCTGCTTGTATGGCAACTTCGGGTGTAGTGTGATACATATCAGTACACTGCCTGACCTCGCCGACAGCCTACCGGCCCACCGTCTATCTATCCGTCAACACGGCTATCAAGCCGACATCAAAAACTCGAAATCCGAACCCCGATCGTCCCCAGTGGCCCTGCTTCCTTTCGTTTCATTAGGGCTCTTAGGGTACCGCCGCCTAGCTGTATCCACCACCAACCCATGCGCCCGTTGCCAAGTTTCTAATAACCCTGAATTCAACTAAACACGAAACCTTACTCCCTCTAGAGCTGTGGGCCGAGATGAGGAGTTGGAGAGTTGCGCAAGATCTAGTCCGAGAGGGAGTGGTTATTCGGAGTAGCCAGGGCGTCCATGGGTAAGGAATGGAAGAAAAAAACGTCGAACATGGCGGTTGAGGGGGCACGTAGAGTACTGTACCGGTAGGAGCCGCTTGTTACTCTCGGTTACCGGTAGCTCAACAGGAAAGTCTTCCACAGAAATGCGTGTACCGGTATCATAGGTGCTCTTGGTGCTGGTAGAGAGCTCCGTGGACCGTATAACAACTTGGAGCCTCTGTAGACAAGGCAAGCATGTCGTCACCACTTGTAGCCTAAGCAGCCCGCTAGCAAAGACTATTTATTCTGCTCGAGTATTCAGGAACGAAAGAAGATTATTACAGACAGCCGGGGTACAATACCACAGTTCAAGAGCTAAACATATACGATATTATACTAGGGATAAGTTTTTTCTGCTTGCTACTGAGCCGAAACTGGATACCTTAGGTGGTAATTCCCGTACAGAGAGCCCAGCTTCAACTCGGCCACAGGGCTATTTAATAGAATCTACCACCAAGAGATTTTGAAGGAAACTGGCTTCAGGCACCGTAGCCCGTGAGCGCCCTTTTGGAAACCCGTTCTCACGGCTTCCATATCCTGGGGATGTTTGATGATTTGTACGGATTTCACCCCTGCGGAATGATCTACAGTATACGCTGCTTCCTCACCAGGGCCACTTTCGCCCGCCCATTCACACGCCAACAGAGGGGGGGCTGGGGTTTTAGACTTTCTGATGGTATGGTATAATAACAATCCCAGTAGTATGATAGAACATTGTATTAGGAGCAGAGAGGAGCGCAGGCAACAGGAAGCGCACATGTGATGGAGGAACACCGAAGTGTGGACGAGTGAACGTTCTAGGGAATGAGCGGATGTATAGGGTTGTGTGTGTGAATGTAGAGTTTTCACTATCGTACTTGAAGTGAACCGTAGAAATAGTAACCTCCATAGAGAATAAAACAGCATAATATCCTTCTCTTATCAGATACGCCTACACGATCGTGCTACATATCACCTCCATCACTTTCAACCTTTTCCACTCAGAGCTCCCTGTCGGTCAGGCATGTTTCTTCTTGTTTTGTGTAGGCTGAGAGATATCCCCCCCCCCCCATCCATCATTCCTAACCTTTAGTATCCCGAATAAGGCCACAATGTGGTGGGGAACGGGGGTGAGGTGGCAGTATGATGATGATGTCAACTATAGTAACACTAGGGTATGGTAAGATGCTGCTGCCTTCTCATATTATATACGGGTACCCGTATCGGAGTACGTGGTATCATAGCGGATCCAATTAAGGTTTTTGGTATGCCGTATTTGACTTTTATTTCCCCTGCTCGTACCTGACTGCTATCATACAAGTGCCAATTATACACATAGCCTAGCCCGACCCGGCCTAGTCCATTCTCCTCCATTCCGGACTTAACTTTTACTTTATATATCACAGCCCACAGCATTCAATCAGCAGGTAAGCTAAGCAAAAGACTCCCGCATATTAACATAAGTAGCAGTATCCGTAGTGGCCTGCCCCTATCCGGTAGCCCAGTAACAATCTCCCAATCCTCCCTCCCCCCCCGATGTGTTGCCTCCCAAACGGAGAAGCCAAACTACACCCAGGCACGCTCTAACAGACCTCCACTCAGACCGGGGCACGGCAGATTAATAGAGCTTTTCCAGACCGGACGGGGGGAGTTGGGCCTTGAAGATGAGATTTGGGCTTATCAATAGATTCTATTAATATAGATGTATCGTGCTCCGATGGATCGATGGATGGATGCGATGAATCGTAGCTGAGGTCCTGTTTTATTTTGCCTCGTTCTGTTAAGATGTTGTCGTATCTGTTAAACGCTTTTCCTCTTCAGATATGGGGAGGTTTTTGGGATGGGATGGGAGTGGGGGTTGCTTTGCGTGCTTGGTGGGGGTTGTTGTTGGATGAGGGGGAGAGAAGGAGCGGATATGCGGGGAAGCTGGTTCTAGATCCGATGCTTATTTTTCAACACTAATCACTAATTAGCATTATTGTAGGGTTTTTCTCTCTCTCCTCTCTCCTCTCGTCTCCTTTCTTTTCTTTTTTTTCACACACTTTCGATGAGGTCGGTGGCGAGGAGAGATGGAGGGGGGAATAACTTTTTTTTTCTTCTGGCTAGGGGGCATCATCCTGTGGAGTTGGCTTGGTTTTGGCTGTTCAACCTATTCTCCCCGCTTTGGAGTCGCATTTGCGGTTTTTGTGGTGGGGGAGTGGAAAGGATCGAAAGATGGGTGATATGATATGATATGGCAGGTAGGATATCACTTGTGTGATGATGATGGATGCTGGGATTTGGGAATGCGGTTTGTTTCCTGGACTTTGATTCACTTTATACATCATTATTATCATACCCCCGATTTTAATTGTTGCGTGGACGCTAGCGTGAGCGTTGCAGGTATGATACTCGAGTGCAGTCGCACCCCGCTGATGGCCAGAGTCCAAAGAGTCTGTCCGGTATGGTGGGTGATCCGTGGCAACGGGGCAGGTCCTGGTACCAAGGAATTTAGGACTCCTGGCAGTTCATACAGGACAGCGGGGTATCTGGATTATCGAGATCCGGGATAGAGGGGTGTGACTGTACCGTGCGTACTTGGGCTGGACGTGCTCTGCTCTAACCCCTTCTCTATTGTTACAATTTTTCCCTGACCACCGTACTAGGCTTAAACTTTAGGGCGGTATTATAACGGCATCGTAAACGGATTCACTAGGCGGGGATTAGGGAGTTGGTATGGTAAAGTGGGCTTTTTTCTTCTTCTTTTCCATGGGGGGAAAATATTTCTCGCAGCTCGCTCATTTTTCTTTTCTTCGCTCGCCGGTTTGGCTCTCCGCATTTCCACCAATCGTGTGGCTTGTAGGTGTGTATGGGATGCCGGTACAACGATGTAGCGTACAAATACAGTACGTACTTGTGTGGGAAGAAAGTATCGCGGGATGAGGCATGTCATGACAGGGAGACTCTTCTCCCTATGTAGGGCGTATTGTGATTGGCTCTCCGGGGGGCGGCACGGGTGGCCGCGCCCTGAGGGCGAGGGGAGGATGGATGAGTGGATGGATTGAGGTGATGGGCGTTGGATGAGGGGGTGCTGAGTGCTGGCGCTGAAAAGGCTCAATGGGGGGAGCGTACAAGTATATGTGTGAGACTGTGAAGGGTTGATTGATTATTATTCAAATTGGGCATTACCGTATTTGAGAAGGCTGAAGCTCAGAAATGGGTGAGATGTAGATGAGATACGATACTGAGGTGCACAGTATGTCGACGAAAGAGAGACAGATACGTGCAAAAATTGATCAGAGGTACTTTTGCTGCGTCTGTTACTCATGCCGGGATTCTCTCTCTTGCGAGTATACTGAACGAGTTAGGTCAATTTAGCAAACTATTCTGTCTCTTAGCGTTTGCGAGTAACTTTGACCTATCCTCGTTTATTTCATTCATTGTTACATCTTTGTCTAGGATTGTTTTCTGTCAGTTGCACAGGGCGACTATCGTGTTTGCGACTATCGTGTTTGGCGGGGTTCATCTCCCCCATCTTGCTCACTCTCTTGACTCTGGCGATCTGTAGTGTTGGGTGAAGGTTTACCATGCCGAATGTAAGGGTAGGGGTATGGGAAGGAAGAGGGAAGATGGAAGAAGGAAAGAAGAAGAAAAGAAAAGAAAAAAACCATTCGTTTTTTGCCCGCAATTCGACCCCTCCTTTTGCCCCACCGAGCCTCAATTTGTCTTCCTTTTTTGAGCTCAATTTTTTCAATTCGTTTCCCTTTTCACCTGCACCTTTCTCCCTCATCTCTTACCTTTTGTTTCCACCGTGGGATACCTTAGGGCACACTATCTCACTCTGTTCGTCTCGTGGAAACGAGACTGTCCTGTGTTTTGTGCCCTATTCTACACCTCCGTAAAACTACCATCACTATTCACCACTCCTTTCCTCATTCACGGTTCATCAAGGAACCTTCTTCTACCCCCCCCACTAGCATAGCATTCCTCAAGCGTTGCTTGCACCTTTCTGCTGCTTCTGGCAGAAACGACTTTATCACAAGCCCGCTGGTTGATTCTCCATCCCAACACCTCCACCCTTCCAATCCCTAAACCTCTTCCCCCTTCACGGTGATCCGCGTTTGCGGCCTTCTCGGTTTTTTCCTTAAAGCCTTTTTTTCTCACTAAACCAAAGCAGTCACGATCACTCCAATCCTTCCTTCAATCCTTTTCTTTTCTTTTCTTTTTTCCTTTTTTTTCCTACCTCTGCAAGCCCAGGGACCAAACGAAAAAAATAAAAATACAGGTGTAAAGAGAAATAAGTCTGTTCCTACGACTCATTCTCTCTCTCTCACATAGAAAACTTGCACTCCAATCACACAACACTTTACGATTTTTTTGTTGTGTGCGTTTTTTGATCAGGTACGAGTCTTATTTATGAAAGTCCGAAATCGTTCGTTTTCTTTTTCTATTGTTTCGATGCGTGTTTGCCCGGTCTGCTTCCGC
>Ga0307510_10012328_pt1 | contig 10140 bp, 12 predicted proteins | sample 12_EM_MG_FD_207224 | JGI IMG/M metagenome (GOLD analysis project Ga0307510, IMG submission 207224) | Populus trichocarpa ectomycorrhiza microbial communities from riparian zone in the Pacific Northwest, United States - 12_EM | ecosystem: Host-associated > Plants > Roots > Unclassified | place...
AAGGGAACGTTCTCGCCTAGGTTAGACCTTACTAGGGAGTTGTCTATCATGAGTTTCTTGACAAAGGTCTGTTTGTTTGTTTTCTTGCTTGCTTGTTTTTCTACTAGGTAGAGTGTTTCTTGATCTGATAGCATGATAGCATCGGATGTCGTTTTTCGTGCGGTTTTTGGGCTGGTTCGAGAATAGCGAAAATTTGTACATTGCTATGGAGTACTTTGAGAAGGGGGACCTGAGACGACACCTCGGTGAACGGATGCCGATGCCTGCGGAAAAACGGCTGTCCAGCCAGCTTTTAGAGGGTTTAAATTTCATGCACAAGAATGGGATTGCTCATCGGGATATAAAGCCTGAGGTACTTATTCATTCACCCAACCTATCATAGAAGCAGAGGGATGACAAGATCTGACTGAACTCGGGGAGAGCAGAATATATTCGTAGTCTCTCTCTCCCCGCTTCGCGTAAAGCTTGGCGACTTCGGAGTATCAAAGTGTATCAACGAACACACCAGACTCCGCACCCAGATCTTCACACGCTCATACTCCGCGCCAGAAATCCTTGGAGTGTTGGATTCCTCTCTAGAAACGTCAGAGTATACTTGCGCGGTGGATATCTGGTCGCTAGGATGCGTGATGTTTGAGGTCCTGACTGGAAGCATACTCTTCCAGAAGGAATTCTTCATTTGGCATTTCTGTTATGGGAAAGCTAAGTCTATGCTTGAGCCATTAAGGGAGGCTGTGAGGGAGGAGGATGGGTTTGAATTTGTTAGCGGGCTACTGTCGCCGGATCCTGTGGGACGGCCAAGCGCTGGAGGGGGACTCAGTGATCCTTGGTTGAGATCGGGAAAGTGAAGGAAGGAGGGGAATGCTTGCCGTTCGATAATGCGATTTCCTATCTTTATGTTTCATACCAGTGTTATGTTAGTTACAAAGAAAACAAGTTTCACCAGGGATAGTCAGGATCAAAAAGAAGAAACAGTTACCAACGTGGAGCTATAAGGATGAAGAGTGTTTGTCGAACCATGTGGCAGGGAAGAGACTATCAGGTGGATTGTTAGGTATTTGAGGTTTGTAATGATACAAAAGCGGTTGGAGAAAATGGCTTGATAAACACATGGGAATTGTGAATGTGGGAGTAATGTATCTACATTTTAGGAATATATCAACTGATAGGAAATGGCGGTGCATCTGCACTACCCACACAATGCTTTAAACCTATCGGAATGTTTTTGATTTCTATCCGGGTGTCCTAGACCTGGACCGGCAGTAAATATCTTTAGAAATTGCATCTCCGCAAATATTTGTAGATATAATACCTGGGGGCTTTCGAAGATATTTGTAGATATCCGATGACATTTGGATAGCACCTTCACCGTTGGGGTCTCTCCAGATGCGGAAGAGCATCTCGAAATACTTGCTAGCTATTGGCAATATCTACTAACTACATGGCATATGCTGAAAGACTACGAGGCCCCGCTAGGCGCCCTTGGAGCCTGGACTGGCGGGTTACCAGTACTGGCCAGTGCAGTGATCCGTCGGGGCTGTTCCCTGAAGGCTTGACTACTTCGCCTAGGAGGTGAGGCTCGAAAAATGATAATGCGATTTACACTTCGTGACTTGGTATGATGCCTCCCAGAGTAGTTACACTATACAGTACATCTCACACTACCTTTGTGGGTGGTGCAGCATCATAAGTTGCCTAATGTACGAATATTATTATAACTTATCACAGCACAAGTACCTGATGATATCCGGCCATTTACCTCAGTGACCTCTCCTCTGTGCTTGGATTATACAGATTTTCCTTTGCTGCACTGATATACTTGCTGCCCCAATCCCTCTGAAATTAGCAGAGCGCCTAGCAAACCGTCGTCTATATATATATATATTCTCACCCTTTTTCGTGCTTGTACTAGCCCCTCGGGCCGATCTGCAGCGTTCGGTCCCTCTTCGCTAGAGCGCGGAAATCACTGAAATGTTAAAGTTACTATACATCGCACTGCTAGTTGGATCACATAAGATTTCGAATCGGTGTATCCCAGTCTTCCCTCCGAAAGGTAGTCGTGCAAACTAGTGGACATGAACCCTCATAAATACTAACACCAAACTAAGGATTCCTCAGGGGCAAAGTCTCCGATGGTTATCCCGGATACAGCTCCCTTATTATATACCGAAAACCTGTGTGGCATAAACCGTGCTCAATGGTTAGAGTGATTTTGCCTTGGGAGCTGTCTCACCAACTATGATTTCCCATTGCCTAAGGTAATATGGAGACCTTAATAGTACTGCAATAGTGTCAAGATTCACAATACAGCATCATAGCGTGTAGCTCTTTATTTCTAAGCGAGAATATGAGTATTACAATCTGCAACAGTAATTGTCTGTCTAACACGAAACGTCGTCGTATCTCCCCCATACTATCTTACCCCAGTCACCCTCTTGCCTCTGCCCATACAGCTTGTTACGCTTTCCCCTCTTACTCTTCTACTTGCCTCCCTTCCCTCTACTTTCCCCTCTACTCTCCTTAAACCCTAATCACCCACACTTCGCATCCCCCAAGATTCCCTACATGCCTGTGTCCAGCGATACCCCCAAAATGCCCACCCAACCCAAAGAACGAGTGATGGCGAATGACTAGTAAGAATGCCCGCCTTGGTCTACCACAGGCTCGGTCTAAACTAGCTAGGGAGAGCAATAAATAGGCAACAAAATCCATAACCTCTCTAACCTAGCCTCTGCGGTAGCCCCCGTGAATTCAAGTCGACCATAGGGAGTGAGCCAGAAATAGCTAGTTCCTAGAGGGGGACATCTGGGGAGCATTAAGCCCATCAAATTAGATAAGCCTTTTAACATAGCAACAGGAGAGTTGAAATGAACGGAGGCCCACCCAGCGGCCGAGTGTCCCTGTTACAAGTTGATATGGTTCTAGAGTGTTGGGGGATTAGCACAGGGTTGGTGCCTTGTCAATCAGCCCTGCATAAATATACCCGTTTTGAACCTCCCATCGGTCCTATGGGAGTGGAAGTTTTAGGAAGGAACGGGCATTGGCGGGCTTGAAGTAAAAGGAATTGATGTATTATATGATATGGTCATCATGTCACATCTCTCGGATAACTGACCGCCGGGGCCTGGAGCGCTTAGCGGTGTTGGGTATTACAATATTATCAATTTCAGAAAGGTCGTCAGTTTGTCGGTTCTCCAACATTCTCAATTTTTTTCCCCTTTGCTGCCACTAAAGGACTTCATATTATAGTAGCTCTCTAACCAGGAGAGGCAAGGTTCACAGCTAAAAGTAGGAAATTGGGTTGTCGGAAATTGTGTTCCGAGAGAAACAAAAATCTTTGAGAAATTCTAAGCTTTTCGAAATTGGTAAATAAAGTTAAGTCAGCACTTGCCTGTGAAAACTCGAATGAAAAATTTTCTTCTTAAATTTATCTCCGATCCATGGTAGTTCCCCCGAACTTAACGGCTAGGATAGTGCCTACGCCATCCTAGCATCAAGACCGCTGCTGTGCCCTGGTGCTTTTCCTGGCCCAGGGCCTCTCGCCTATCGGTATCCCGCTGTATATAAACCCTGACCCCCCCCGGCAAAGGCCCTCTCTCGATGTTAACGAAACCAGAAAACAAAAAAGACAATCGGAGATGGCATTACGGCAGATAATTTTTTGCATGGTCCTTGTGGCCGCTATCACTGGCTATGCATTTCCAATTCGACAGCCCGAAGGGATCCAGCCTGCGCCCGTGTGGCCTGGAGCTGAGGATTTGGTATTCACATATTTCAAAAGACAATGTATTTTCTTCTGCAAATCCTGCTGAGTGATAACCTTGCCTAACTGAAGTTGGATAGCTCCGCCGAAGCCCCCTCCACGGCTAGATCCGGCCTCGACGAAGACGAAGGATGGCGAGGTATGGCAACCGCTGAGGGTCAACGAGAAGCCGAAGACGGCAGATCCATTACAGCGAGTAAAACACAATGATGTGAATGAATATATCAATTAGGAGGCTCAGAGTGATGGATTGGAGGAGATCCGTTACAGGGGACCCGGAACTCCTTTCGTTATGGGACCGCTGCTTCTTTTAGTGTTCTGGTGTGTGATGTTTGTGCAGTTTGGAGGAAAGGGGAAAAGGAGAATGATGATTCTTATGCCACTCTTCTGGTTATTTTTATGTTTGGTTAGCGCGGAAAGCCGTCCCGCATTCCTCCGAGACGAGCATCTCTAGTGTGATGTAGTTTTTGTTTGTGTTAAAAAGCCGATATTGCACGCGCGGCTAGAATCACAACTAAAAATTCACCCTCGTAAAACGCCAACGGCTCCTTTGCTGTCATTTCTATTTCACCGTTAGCTACATTTCGGCGTCTCTTCGTTTTTTTAACTTTGCAAGTTTCCTCTCCTCCTTCATCCTCTTTCGAGCGGCATTTTTGCTCTCTCCTTGTTCTTCCTCAGCGTCTAACCATGCCTGATACGCCGCCTCACTAACGTCATCGAGGATGAACTTGCCCAAGACACCAGCTCTGTACCGTTGCACTAACCAGTATGCTGTAGCGTCAAAGTCTGGGGCTCCCCCCTTCAAGAGTCTTCCAGTTGCCTTGGCTGTTGCGGTAAGAAGCTCCATTATGTCGTTTGTGGGATGATAGTAGCCGGAATACAACGAGGGGTCTCGGAGGTTGAGATGGAATAGGAGGTAATCTGCCAAGGTCGTTGCATCTAGGAGGGAGCCTTTGACACAACCTACTAGTGCTAGGGATAACATCGTCTGTGGATTCGGCATGTATGGCACAAAAACACCTACCTCCGTTCGGAGAGTGTTAAGGATACGAAGGATAAACGGAGAGAGGGACGGGAATGAGGCTGACCAGGTGAGTCCATTAGATACACTAATGGATCATCCGATATCTTTACTGCCATCGAGACCTTCCTTGTTACTCCAGGCTCGCCACCTGTTATGGCGGCTTTCTTTGAATTCCCCGTGCCCACTCGACGCATGGCATTCAGCAGAGTGGATTTGCCCACATTGGGCATTCCGACTACAAGCATTCTTGAGCCAATCATGTTTTCGGCTGTTGCTGCTGTGCCTATAGTCTTCATGAGCTTTTCTACCTCATGGTGTGGTCTGCTGCTCTTGGCATTGCATGGGAGAGAAGTGGGAAGAAAGAGGGGAAGCTACCTTTGGCATAGTCAATGATATTTTGAACGTCCTTACGATCTTTGCTGTCTGAAAAAAAAACTTCGTGGGGTCTGTGCCATTTCCTAATGGTTTCTTGTGTCTAGGTATAAATGCCGCAGTCAGCCTTACGAACCCTAGCCCTCTAGGATTAGTTTATAGTAGTACGGGCAGGATCTGCTTTAGTGGTGCATGGTGGAAGCAGGATAGATATGGTAGGTGGGCTTGATATGATTGAGCAGATCATATTCCCCGTTATCACGCCCAATCAATAATGCCTCTGGTCCACACTATTATTGGGAACATGGAGCATCGGGGGTCAATGCATGTACATGCTAGTAACAGGTGTAGGAAGTAGCAAATATAATCATGGTTAGGGGTGTGATTAGGGGAAACTTTGCAAACCTTCAGATCTAGCTCCTCAGCGGCCAAGTCTCTTTTGGTATAGACTATCAATCTTTCCTTCCCCTGCAAGGTTTCCTCGAACATCGGATTGCGGGATGATAGCGGGACCCGGTAATCCCGACACTCAATGATCAATTCCACTGAAGATACAAGTTGTTTCATTTTATCTAGCCCTGCACGGTGATGGCCGAGAAAATATGACGTGATGAGGTTTGAGGGATAAAGAAACTCCCTTCGAGGGATGAAAGAAGAGTTCTGTGTGTTCGGCGACCCGGCGCTCGGCGAGGGCTTTGGTGGGGTGGACGGGGACCTGGTGTACATACGCAGGCAAGTACTGAGTGATTGATGCGAATACACATAATATCGTGCAGGAGGCATCATATTTCGAGCAGGCAGGAGATTCATCTTGCAGAAGGAATGCAATAAAATCCCTCCACCACGGAAGGAGCTATGAATAAATAAAGATTGCGAAAAAATCCGTTGATTGCGGGACCTTGTGTGTACCGATTGCGGGCTGTCTGGCAAAACCCGAGCCAAAAATATCCCGATATCGCGGGTATACCAAGCTTTTCACAAAGGGTCTCGTTACTCGTTCCAGACAAGAAGTACCAGAAAACAAGGGACTGCGGGTCGCTGTCGCAACGGGTTCGGCAACTCAGAAACGCCGAAGCGTGCGGACTTGCCCGTTTTCTCCCGGTTCTGATATTGGTATTGAAATTTAAGCCTTCAATTAGGGCGGACCAATAGGACAGGGTAGACTATCTGCCAGAGACAGAAAAGCGAATGTCCAAGAGAGGCGAGAGAAATTACCGAATGTTGGTCCTGTTCTCTTTGCGTAAGGACGCTTTTTTTTTTTTGCCACGATGCAGCAGGAACCTCCGGGGTTGTTGTCTGCCTTGTGCCAAGACATGTAGGTCCTTTGCCGCAAGAATCTGGCGGGAAATGCGCCCCCACTTGCAGAACGTCCAGACGAATTTTTCCGGGTATAATGGGGATCTGGCACGGATTGTACTCGAGTATATAAGGTATTCGACCTTGTTAGGTCTTGTGTCTAATTCGGAGCCTTTTTTGGGATGCTCCTAAAGTTCGCAAAGACTTGAAAACCTTCAGTATTTGCTTTTGGCATTCGGTGTCCCGGCCCCCAGGATTGTGGCAACCCGGGAAAGAAATTGCTCGAGGACAAAGGAAGCTAGAAGGTGTCCCTGCATCCGTCATACGGCAACGGTAGAGTAGGGCTGTGCAGAAAAAACTTGGTGCTATAAAACTGGCATTTCAACTTTGAAGACTAATATGACAGCTTCTAAATCCTTGATATTCTAGCCTCACTTCAAGATTGAGACCAGAATACGGTAATCAAACTGCTCAGGTACGCCCTGGGGCCAGATAGCTAGAAAACCTCCTCTTGATCTTGGGCGGCATTCTATGGTGACAGGGATCATCTTTTCCGGTTTTTACTGACATCTGCGAGCACGGCTTGACATCTCAGCCACATGTCGAATACCATTTCTTCGAGCAAAATGTTACTAGCCACACTCCCTGACGAACAGCAAATAGATATCTCCCCAGGTTCCACCGCACCCAGCACCGGCCCAGAGCTTGTCCCTGTTGATCCAGAAAAGGCGCTCCATCCGTGTCAAGGCGTGATCCATACACTACGAAAACCTAAATTGAACAAATCCCACCTCCCTCGACCAACAGTCCATGAGGTTGTAGCATTATTTCGGGGCGAAGGAGCCCTAGCCCCATTTCGGCTTCTCAAGTCAGATTTCAAGGGCAGGGCGAAGATATATCACACGGATTGGGGTTTCAACCAACTGATTCTTGCATCGGCCGTTTATGTCTTTTTTACAAATCTATTACCTGGGATCACGTTTGCCAGTGATCTCTATGTGCTGACGGGAAGGAACTATGGGGCTATAGAGGTTGTGTTTTCCACAGGACTTTGTGGAATTATATTTGCATTGTGAGTGGCGTAGTGTGTCATGTTCTTCAAGTGACCAAGGCTTATCGGGAATTTTTAGATTTTCGGGGCAGCCCCTCACTATTTTAGGAGTTACCGGGCCTTTCTGTATTCTTTCTGAACGTATTTACACATTATGCCATGGGGACTTCCATGTAAGTCACGTACTCTACTAAATCTACTAGCGGGTTGGGACCACCACGGGTCTAGTTGCCATGGGCAAGGTTCATTAATTGGTGATGTAGATACCCTACTTGCCATTTATGGCTTGGGCGTGCATTCATTCTGCTTGGATGCATTGGCTACTGGCAATATTCAATGCGCATGACTGGACAATGGAATACGTTACCACATTTTCCACTGAGATCTTTTCTTTACTCAACTCTGTTATCTATTTCCATAAGGCGTAAGTAACTCCCGCATCCATCCTCACATTTCGCCCATGGATTAACTCTCTCTAGGGTGCAAGAGCTCGAGAGATCACATGCAAATACCTCTTTTGCCTCGTTTCTATATTCTGTCATTGGATGTGTTGGAACGTTTTTGGTCGCAGTGACTTTAAGTACAGCAAATAGCTGGGCTCCACTCTTCCACAGATGTTAGGATGGGACTGGCAGAATATGCTGCCGCAATATCAATTATCATATTTATCACCATGCCCCAGATTCAAGTTGGGGAACTGAATAACCTAGATCAGCAAAGGTTGCCTGTGTCCAGTAAGTGGCACCCCAAATTCTTCATCTATTATCACTCGCGCTATACTCACCAAATGCATAGCATCCTTCCACCCTACCTCCCCGGAAAGGACCCATTTTATTGTCGAATTCTGGACACTGCCTGTGAGCTGGATATTTGCTGCTATACTGCCCGGCCTGATCATAACCACCCTATTCTTCTTCGATGTTGAGGTGTCCACTATCTGTGCAACACTCCCCCGATATAACATAAGGAAGCCGGGTGGATATGCTTGGGATGTAGCACTTTTGGGCATAACAACAGCACTCTGTGGCATTCTTGGGATTCCCCCAGCCAATGGTCTTCTTCCACAGGCGCCTCTCCATTCCGAAAGCCTGCTGCATAGCGAGGAATTGGAAGTGAATGGCGAGATCAAAACTATCCAAACAGTGCACGAGCAGCGATGGAGTCATCTTTTGCACGCAATCGGGATCATGTTATTTGTGAGCCCGCCGTTCATGCATGTTCTTGGGCTCACACCCACGAGTGTCCTCGCGGGGTTGTTCTTGTACATGGGCGAGCAAAGCCTCAGCGTTAACCCGATCTTGTTCCGGTTCTTCAATATATTGACGTACTTTGCTGGTATTCCTCATCATAATTGTCAAAAAGGCTAACACGAACCCTCCAGGCCATCAAGCGAGCTCCCACAATTGCCGTGCGGGATTAAAGGCTATCGAGGAATACACATGTATACCCTTCTCCAGATCGTGGTCACAGCAGGAATCTTCGCCATCACCTTTACTCCTTGCGCCCCGGTGTTCCCAGTGATTATTGTCCTCCTAGTCCCGATCCGGCTGAATTTGATGAACAAATGGTGGAGTAGAGAAACTTTAGGATGTATGTTACATCCTCTTTATGAAGAGCAAGAGCAATGCTAATGATTCGGCAGACGTTGATAGTTGGGCGTGTAGAGAGGGCGATTTTGACACCGACGATTCTGGGGATGGATCTCGCGATGCGAGGCATGAAGCGTGAAAATGAGAGAGCATGGGGTTGTAGCATATTTCCTTCTTCCCTATTTCCCTCAGTAGGTTGTTCGAAGCGGAGACAGAGTAAGTTAGATCTGTTATACATGCCAGCTATGATTTTTCGAAGAGGAAAACGATACCTAAACTGTATATACCAGTATCATACCAGTTGACCACTCATCCATCGCTTTATACGGGGAGGGGGGTCCACAAAAAATAAATAAATAGAAGCAAATGTTTCACATTGCCAATATTCCATCAGGAAGCTGACTTCGCGGGCGCACACAAGTACGATATCATACCAGCAGAGCACAGGGCCTACTGTGCTACACGTATCCGTGTAAGGCGGTGCTCCTAGAAATTCTGTAATAGATGATATCATCCTTCGATAAAGAAATTCCCTAACAAGGACTTGCGTCGCGGCAAGTCACTAGCAAGAGAGTGGACGAAAAGGAAGGATTTCTCCTAATCGCGCCATAGCGGGCGGCACGTGCTGCATGCCACGCTTTCCGACCGGGAGGAGGCTTGGTTTCGCACGATATGTGGCGATCGAGAATAGTAGTGCACAAGTACCACATTAGTACTTGCACAGGACTCCACCGGCGCGAGCCTAGTAAGTGGAACTCACGTTACGCAGATGGAGTGTGTTTAGCGTTTGTAATGCGGGGGGAGCTGCTATCATATCGCATACCATCCAGCCCAAGTAGGAAAGCCAAACCCCGGTAGTATAATACAAAATGCAATAGCGGTCTTTTTTTGAAAAAAAAAAAGGCGATTAGGAGCTATGAGTGCTGGTACTGTACAGGTAGAGGGGAATTCATTCTTCTAGCCTTCGAGCTAGAATTCTGCGAAATTCAGCATATTGTAAGAACGAAGGGATAATTGCGAGTGGGAAGGGGGGTTTTTGCTTTCA
>Ga0307510_10012329_pt1 | contig 10139 bp, 11 predicted proteins | sample 12_EM_MG_FD_207224 | JGI IMG/M metagenome (GOLD analysis project Ga0307510, IMG submission 207224) | Populus trichocarpa ectomycorrhiza microbial communities from riparian zone in the Pacific Northwest, United States - 12_EM | ecosystem: Host-associated > Plants > Roots > Unclassified | place...
CAAGCGCGGCAACGACCGCCGCGGACAAAAGACGATGGCGCAACGTGGAAACGATCAAGACATGGCTCCTGCAAAGGCTCGCCGGGCGGCCCCAACGGCACCGGCGATCAAGGGGCTCCCCCGCGCGGCGAAAACGTCGCGGGCATCCCTTCGGGGAGCGGTATCGCCCGATGGTAGGTGGCCGGTTTACAGGGGGCGTATGCCAGAGGTCACGGGGAGGGTGGGGCAGGTTCTTGCGGGTCGTTAGAGCTGCCACACCCGTCTTCTGTTGAAAGAGCGGTTAATTTGCCTCAAGCCCAATACTCGATTCCAGGCCCGAGGAGATTTCCTCCGTCTTGCGTACGGCTAGTTGATAGCCGCGACCAACAACTTCGAATTGGCCGGCGACGGTAGCGAGGAATCCATCGATTCCCGGTTTCGGGCAATCAGCTGCAAACTGGGCGATCTTGCGGTGAGCCAGCCGCTCTCGCCAGCTCTGGCCGCTAAGGCGGATCGCGGCCCGAACGATGGCATGCGGCTTCCTGGGTCGGACGTTGTTTTCCGTCGGGTACCACATGTAGTCGTCAAAGATCATCATGCCGCCAACCTTCAGATGTCGCCACGACATGATGGCATCGCTCTGTGTGTCATATGCCGTGTGTGAGCCATCGACGTAGACGAAATCGTACTGGCCGCTAAGCTGTTTCAAAGTCTCGCTACTTGGACCTTTGAGCACATTTACGCGTTCGGAAAATGGGGCGAGGTTTGCGACGAACGTAGGGTAATAGTCGTCAAAGCCATTGACAGGACAGAATAAGTCGGCGCAGTCGATCGTACTATCAGGCGCGGTCAGGATGTTTTCCATCAGCCACCGCGTGGATCGGCCTTCGAATGATCCTATCTCCAGAAAACGAAGATTCTTCTTGCCGCGAAACGGTGCGAGCCATACTTCCCATTTTTTGATGCGTGTGTCGAACCAGTCGCGGGTAAAGGTCGGCTCTGGGTTCATGAAATCCCCATTAATGAATTAGTGAATGTATTGCGGCCCATGGCGTGCATGGGCCGCAACGTGCAATAACGATGAGCGTCTAGAAGTTGATCAACCAGAATTGGTTGTCGCGGCTACCACATGTCCATTGCGTTACGTTCGGGCCGCCTACCTGGCCATCAAGGCACTTTTTCGTTGCACGATTGATGACTCTTGCGTACTGGTACTGGTTGCCCATGGGTACGCCATACCACTGCTGAGATGGTTCGCCGCTGCATTGACGTTGCGCGATGAGGCCGTCTGCATCGGAGTACGTTTGCAGGTCGGCACAGAGTCCGGTTTGCGCATTACGCAAGCGGAAGTAATACCAGCCATTCTCACCCGGACCGATCAGCTCGGTCTGCCACATGCGATCTGGTGCTCCGCTGCAGTGATCCTGGATCACGACACTAAGCTCACCCCCTGTAGAGGTTAGGCATTGCTTGGTCTTCAGGTTAACGACGGCGGTTGGGTAAGCACCGCGACCGATGGCGTCCGTCTCGTTATCCGCTAGCGCTGCTGCCGAACCGAACATGGCGGCAACAAGCAGCGAAGCTTTCATCACCAACTTTGTGTTGGTTGGACCGGATGCAGGTTCTTTCATGAGTACCTCCCTCGTTGGTGGAGAGGTAATTTAGGAATAGTCTTAAATTATTTCTTTCATGAAATGACCATTTTTTACGAGATTTGTGCGGGAGTTTACGGTTTGTAACGTGCTTGCGTACTGCCCGCTTTTGAGCAGCAATGTGACGTGGCATATCGCTATGCCAGATAGGTGACTGCGCAAAAAGCCGTTTCGGCCAGAGGCAACCTGGCATGCCGCTCGTCGACTGACACGGCATCGCTAACGGTGGGGTTCGCGAGTACTTGATTATGGGGGCGGGCGATGCACTTCGCGTTGCGCCGCTGTACGCGGCGCTCGGCCGCTTTGCAAGGAAGGTACCCATCCAGAGCGGACGAAAGACGGGAAGGAAAAATCCGCCTCTCCCCGTTTCAATATCTTATCAAATGGGGGGCTTGCGGCAAGGCCCCCGTCGTAGTGCCCAATCTCCCGTTCGAGCAGCAGGGCCTGCGTAGCGGGAGAAGCAGTATGACTGAGCACGCCGTAGTGGTTGCAGGATGTGGTCCAACAGGAATGATGTTGGCGGCGGAACTGGCATTGGCGGGGGTCGATGTTGTCGTCGTGGAACGACGCAGCAATCAGGATCTGGACGGATCACGCGCCGGGGGGCTTCACTCGCGCACCATCGAGGTGCTTGATCAGCGCGGGGTCGCCGAACGGTTCATCGCGGAGGGGAAGATACACCTGACATTTCCCCATTCGTTGGTCCCCCTGGAGTTCAGCGAACTTCCAAGCCGCCATAACTATGTGCTTGGGTTATGGCAGCGCCACATCGAGCGCATCATGGCTGGCTGGATCGACGAGCTGGGCATCCGGATCCTGCGCGGTTGCGAGGTAGTGGGCTTTGCCCAGGACGACACTGGCGTCGACGTGGAGCTATCCGATGGCCATTCGCTTCGAACGGAATATCTCGTCGGTTGCGATGGAGGCCGCAGCGTGGTCCGCAAGGCCGCGGGCATCGACTTCACAGGATTGGACCCCTCTACCAGCTGGCTGATCGCCGAGGTCGAGATGGATCAGGAACCCGAGTTCGGCTTGCGTCGGGACAGCTATGGCACCCACGGTATGGGTCGGACGGAAGAGGGTGGGCCGATTCGGGTCGTACTGACCGAAAGGGCGCTCCAACGTGGCAGCGATCCTGGCGTGGACGAGCTCCGCGAGGCCTTGATCGCGGTGTACGGCACGGACCATGGACTTCGCAGCGCCAGTTGGATCTCCAGGTTCACCGACATGACGCGCCAGGCAGTGTCCTATCGCAAGGGACGTGTGCTTTTGGCTGGAGATGCCGCGCATATTCATCCTCCCCAGGGCGGGCAGGGCCTCAATACCGGTGTGCAGGACGCAGTAAACCTGGGATGGAAGCTTGCCCAGGTGGTGAAGAAGACATCAACGGAGAGCCTCTTGGACACCTACCATGCCGAACGGCATCCGGTGGGTGCCCGCGTATTGCGCAATACGGTGGCGCAAGTGGTGCTGAGCATGCCCGACGACCGTCACCAGGCCTTGCGCGCAACCATGACCGAGCTGCTCGACATGAATGAGCCGCGAAAGCGCTTTGCCACGATGCTCTCCGGCCTGGACATCCACTACGACCTTGGCGACGAAAACCCGTTGCTTGGACGGCGCATGCCCGACCTGGACCTCCGCACCGCCGATGGTCCAACGCGTGTTTTCACCTTGTTGCACCGGGCCAGGGCAGTCCTCATCAACTTCGGCGAGCCGGCGAGTTTCGATATTTCTCTGTGGGCGGATCGAATCCACCTGGTCGACGCCAGTTACGACGGCGCGTGGGAATTACCGGTGCTTGGCAAGGTCGCCGCACCTTCGGCCGTGCTGATTCGACCTGACGGATATGTGGCTTGGGTGGGGGATCGAATGGATGCGGGATTCACCGACGCGCTAACTGCATGGTTCGGGCCCGCATCACATGCCTGATGGGTCAAATGTCATTTGCGGGCACGGAGGCCCGCGCGACGTTTCGGCGTGGCGGTGTTCGCCGGTGCACTGGCACCGCCACTCGCCTGGCCTGCCGTCATCACCACGGTACCGGGTATGTGCTGGGTGCCCCAGCGCACGAATGCGAGCAGTACATTGCCCAGGTCTTTCCCTTTCTGGGTAAGCGTATAGGAGTACCGCACTGGGCGTTCCTGATACGGGGCCTTTACAAGGATACCGGCGGCTTCCAGGCGCTTCAGGCGATCGGCAAGGATGTTGGTGGGAATGCCTTCCCGCGAATCGGCAAGCTCCCCGTAGGTCTGCTTGCCCTGCAGCAGGTCACGCACCACCAGCAGCGACCACCTGTCGCCAACCAGGTCGAGTGAATTGGCGAGGGCGCAAGGGGAGCGCAGGAAAGCCTTGTGGGTATTCATGTGTCCGGTTCTCGCTCACCTTGGGGGTGGGTTACTTGCAGAGTGCAAGTCATAGTGCTACGTTCGCCACATACTTGCAAAATGCAAGTTACTGGAGAGCCCATGGAAACTACTGCCCTTCAACACCCGGCCGGGTTGCCTGCAACCGGGTCCAGCGGTGTTCGCGTGAACGTTATCGTCGTCCTGGCCGTTTGGTTCGTGCTTGTCGTATCCCTGGGTATAGAGGGGCTTTTCCTTGGCCCTCCGGGGAAACCGCCCATTGCCATGGCGCTGGGCTTCAGTGCGCCACTGCTGCTGTTCTTTGCATGGCTGCGGCTGTCGAGATCATTCCGTGAATACATTCTTTCACTTGATCTGCGCCTCATCACGGGTATGCAGGCGTGGCGGTGGGAGGGCTTTGGTTTCCTTGCCCTGTACGCCAACCACGTGCTGCCTGCCGGGTTCGCCATAACGGCAGGGCTCGGGGACATGGCCGTTGCTTTCGCAGCGCCCTGGATGATGCTTGGATTGATACGGCGCCCGGAATTCGCTGCCAGCGCCGCCTTCGTCCGCTGGAACATCCTGGGCATACTGGATCTTGTGGTTGCCATCAGCCTTGGCGCCATCAGCGCCACGCTGGCGGCAGCACATCCCGGCGAGCTCAACACTACGCCCATGGCAACGCTGCCGCTGCTTCTTATTCCCGCATTCCAGGTGCCGCTATTCATCATGCTGCATGCGACGGCGCTGATGCAGAGCCGGCAGATGGCCCGTCAAGTAGCTGGTCGTTTACCTGGCTAGGTAAGCGACCAGCTCGAACGTTACGGACTCGCCACGGGAATCATCCCAATGGAACTCATCCACGTCTCGGCCAGGGCAGGCCAGTGCGTGATGGGATTGGACGTGGGCCTTAGCCCGAACGCATGGCCGCCGTGTGGATAAAGATGCATTTCCACGGGCACATCGGCGTTCTTCAAGGCGGCGTAGTAAACCTGCGTTTGATGTATGCCATCGACATGATCGTCCTCTGCCTGCAGCAGGAAGGTCGGTGGCGTTTCATGCGAAAACGGAAGATTGGGATTCAAGGTGTCGTTATCGGTCGCCACGTGCCCCGGATAGATCGCCAGCGCAAAGTCCGGGCGGCTGCTTTCCTTGTCGGCGGCATCGACCGGTTTATAGGTCTGGCGCTTAAAGTTCGTGCTGACCTCGGCCACCAGGAAGCCACCCGCGGAAAAGCCGAGCACCCCCACTTTGTGCGGATCGATGTGCCATTCCGCGGCGCGCGAGCGCACCAGCCGTATCGTTCTCTGGGCATCCTGCAATGACGGCATCGACAATTGCAGGTTGTGGGGGCGGCAATCGCATTTCCATTCATAGGGAATGCTTGGCACGCGATACTTCAGCAGCACGCAGGTAACGCCCTTGGCCGTCAACCAATCGCAGACGTCGGTGCCTTCCAGGTCCATGGCCAGTATCTCGAAGCCGCCGCCGGGGAACACCACGACCGCGGCGCCGGTGTTTTCTCCTTTCGGGGCATAAACCGTCATCGTCGGTTGCGATACGTTTTTTACACCGGTCACGTGTTTGCCGCCGATCAGCTCTTTCTCGTTTGCCCACGTTTCTTCCGCCCCGGGCATGGGTTTGGCGTCGGGCGGCGTTCCTGGCCATATCGGTGTTTGGGTATACCCGGGAGCTGGCTCCCAGATTTTTGCCTGCGCATGCACGCTTGTGCCGGCAACCAGCAGGCACAGGGCAATGAACCATGGCTTCATGACGATCCTCCCCATTTTGGCCGGCGGCCAAAGTCAGGCTAACGATCCTGCGCGACGCATCGGACCGCTCGCGGTCACTTTCGTGGATTTCCTGGGGCAGGGAGGGGCGTCATTTATTTGGCCGGAATGCGCCATGCTTGTGGCCTGCCAATACATGAGAGTTCTGGCTGGCTAAGGTCATCAGGGGATTCCATGAAATCACTTTGCGCGGCGCTCCTCATCCTGTTCGTATGCGCGCCGCTTCACGCGCAGGCGCCTGTCTGGCAGCCCGCGCCGGGACATACGCAAGTACCCATATGGCCCGGGAAGGTGCCCGATGCGATATCGCTTCCCGGCCCGGAGTTCGTCACCACGCGCGCGAACGTCGCGGGCAAGCCGTGGTTGGCCGCAGAAAGGGTCTCTGTTCCCACGATGACGGTGTATCCGCCCAAGGGGCGCAATACCGGCGCTGCTGTGGTGGTATTTCCCGGTGGCGGCTACTGGGTCCTGGCCATGGACCTGGAGGGCACCGAGGTCTGCGACTGGCTGACCTCGCGGGGAATCACCTGCGTGCTATTGAAGTACCGCGTGCCGGGTGACAGGCTCGATCCACGATCGGGGCCGTATCCAGATTCCCCGATGGCCCTGGAAGACGCCCAGCGGACAGTAGGATTGGTGCGCCATCATGCGGCGGAATGGAAGATCGATCCGCACAAGATCGGTGTGCTCGGGTTTTCCGCGGGTGGGCACCTGGTGGCAGCGATCAGCACACACTTCGAGCACCGCCTGTACCCGGCCGTGGACGCGGCGGACAAGGAAAGCTGTCGTCCGGATTTCGCTGTGGCGCTGTATCCGGGACACCTGTGGATCGACGACGACACGTTCGAGTTGAATCCGGACGTGCCCGTGACAAAACAAACCCCGCCCACCTTCCTACTGCAGGCGGAGGATGACCATGTCGATGGCATCAACCAGTCGCTGGTCTATTACATCGCGTTGAAAGATGCCGGTGTCCCCGTGGAGATGCACCTGTACGCGCAGGGAGGCCATGCCTTCGGGCTGCGGCCCACCAAGTTCCCGATCAGCCAATGGCCGGCGCTGGTGGAGAAATGGATGGGGACCATCGGGATGACTTCGCGGTAGGCGTCGGCTGGAGAAGTGAGTTGAGGCATTGATGTGTCGTATTACGGAGAGGGCGTCGACCGCTTCGCACGCCAAGGCTCCGCCGGAGCCTTGATATAGCGCCTGTATACATAACCCCAGGGAAGTGCGATGAGCACCAGCACCACGCCCATCATGCAGGCGAAGAGTGTTTGGGCCGCATAGTCGTCCAGGCCGCCGTGGAGCCACATGCGAAATGCGAAGGCCACGACCCAGATGACCTTCCAGATCAGCTCGAAGAGCAGGATCGGAATCATCTGCACTGGATAGCGAAGGCCAAGCGCGCACATCACCGCCAGGCCTCCCAGGAGGGCGCGGATCACGGTCTCCTGGTTCGCTGCCGTTCCAGGGGGCGCGATGATGTCAGGCCATACGGTGAGTGCCAGGCCGACGGCAATGAACAGATACATGCCACGCAGAAGGAAGAGCCGTAGGGTGCTGACTTCACAAACGGGTGTGTTGTTCATGTCGGGAACGCCTGGGTGGAAAGCGTGCTTAGGAAAGGAAGCTTACGCATGCCGAGGTTGGCTAACAATCCGCCTCGCTACCGGGCGTGGGCCTTCAACGGCTCAGACACTCGCCGCTGAAGTACGATCAATCCCCTTGCCTCACCATGGGCGGTCGGCCTGGACATGGCGTCATGCACGTCTCCCAAAGGTATCCATGGATCGGCGGGGTATCTGTAACTGGCCGATTCAACGATGTGTACCAAGAACTCGCCAGCGTGTTGTTTAAACGCGTCGGCATGTACAAAGTGCCCCAGGTTGCCTGACAAGTGGTACAGCGCGGCGCCTGAATAGTTGAAGATGAAACGCTGATCCGAATGGGCGTTTGCCAGCATGTCGCGCAACTGGCTTAAAGAAAGCTCGGTGGCGTGTATGGGCGTCGCCTCCCAAGTTGGCAAGTGCGTGGCAAACACGCGATTGGCGATCTGGGCAAGTTGCTCCAAGGAGAAGCCCTTTCGAAATAGTTGCTGGCGTTCATCAGGGCTAATCCAATGTGGATTGTCTATCAGGTGAACGAACCGGAGTTTCGTATCGTCAACATGGGCGAAGGCGTGTTTGAACAGGCCATCGGTGGCTGAAAGAAACGATGTCAGGCTGCAGCCGGTTAACGAGGGTTGCGTGAACTCGACGGCCTTTGGTTGCCTGCCGTTAGATAGATCAACGCGCTTTCCCGGAGGCTCGCGCGAGAACTTTTTAACGCGTGCGTTGCTGAATTTAAGCAGATCGGTGCGTATGCGGTCGAAAATTTTCGGGTGGTTGCGCCAGAGGGTGTCATCGCCGTCGGGCTTCGATGCGCGGTGAGGTGTATCGGGCAGACGTGAGCAGGATCTGCTACGCCTCGCGTTGTATACGTCACGCAACTTAGGTTCCTGGAGCGATGCAAGATTCAGCGGGCTGCGTGATGTGATCGAGGTGGAGGCTGAGGGTGGGATGAGCATGGTTGGCATCGTGCGATGAGGATGCGAGGTTCCTTGAAATCGCCTGCCTTGCACAAGCAGAAAGCGATCACGCCAAGGGCGTGGCCAGCCATTCGTAGACACCTTGGAGCCATCATTTCCAGCTGTTCTGGTGTTCCCCTTGCGCCACGCGCCCGGCCGCTGCATCCTGCGCCGATGAAAGCCACCGCGCCCACCGCTGCGGAATTGACGATCCTTCGCGTGCTTTGGCGCAAGGGGCCGTCCACCGTGCGCGACGTTCACGAAGAGGTCTACGCCGAGACCGGAACCGGCTACACCAGTTCGTTGAAGATCATGCAGAACATGCTGGCCAAGGGCCTGGTGACGCGGGCGGAGGATGCCAGGCAGCACATCTATGCGGCAGCGGTTTCCGAACGCCCCACGCTCAACCACCTGGTGAGCGGCTGGATGGACAGTGCTTTTGACGGATCGTCCCTTGCGCTGGCCATGCAAGCGCTTGACGCGCGGCCGGTGGCTCCCGACGAGCTGGCGCAGCTTAAAGCCCTGATCAAGAAGCTCGAGAAAAACGTGTCGTGAGCTTCTTCACTTTCGCCTACCTGGTTCGGCTTGGCGTGTGGGGACTGGCGGCCGCACTGGTCCAGGGCGGACTGGTGGTGTTGTCCTGGCGTGCCTGGGAGCGGGTGATGGCGAATGAGGCGGCCGCCTTGCGGCATCGCCTGGCCTGTATCCATTTCGCGGCGCTGTTGATCTTGCCGGTGTTGACCGTTGTGGTGCTGTACTGGACCGTCGCAGGCATGGGCGTTCCGATCTTGCCGGGTTCCCCCGTAGCCGAATTGCCGTCACTCATGGTGAGTTATCGCCAGGCATTCTGGCTCTGCCTGCTGTTGGTCATGCTGTGGTTTGCCGGTGCGTCATTGATGCTGCTTCGGTTGGCCATGGACGCCCGCCGAATGGCTCGACTCCATCGCGAGCCTGCGCCTGGAGCGTTGGTCGAAGCGGTGTACCGGTTGGCTCGCGACCGGATGGGCGTAACGGTTCACGATGTCCAGCTGGCCGATGTCACTACGCCGCAGATCATCGGCGTGTGGCGGCCGGTGCTGCTGATACCGCGCCACCTGATATGTGCCCTGTCGATAGTGCAATGGGAAGCCGTGCTTCTGCACGAGCTGGCGCACGTGCGGCGAGGCGATTTTGGCTGGAACCTGCTGCAGCGCCTGCAGCTTGCATTCTTGTGGTTCCATCCCGCGGCATGGGCACTTTATGGCCGCGTGTCGCGGGAGCGCGAGGCCTGCTGCGATGTCCTGGCGGTGCGCCACGGCGCATCGGCCACGGGCCTGGCCCAGGCGCTGGTCTGTCTGGCGGAAAGCCGTGTATCACCGCGTTTGGGCATGGCGATTTCAAGCCAGGGCGAGCTCACCGCTCGCGTCCATCGGCTGCTTGGTATCCATCGCGCAGGCCCGCTGCCAGCCGGCCTGCGCATGGCGGCCATGATGAGCTCGGTATGCTGTCTTCTGGCGCTTGGGGCAGGGCGGTTGGGGCTCGTCGATCCTTCGATGGCCGATGTCTACAACGCAAGCGCCTTCGGGCCTGCGATCGTGGTCGACGCCCATGACGACGCAGGATCGTTCGCGCTTCGCATCAAGCAGGGTCGTGTCATCGAGGCCTCGATCGGGAATCAGCGGCTGCCGAGCGACCGCATCGTGCAGGAGAACGACCGCGTTTTCTTGATGGGAGCCAGGCAGCAACCCATCATGGCACTGACGGTGACGCCGCAGGCCCGAATCGAATGGGAAGGCCGGCGCTGAAGATTCCCGCGCCGGATTGACAA
>Ga0307510_10012330_pt1 | contig 10139 bp, 9 predicted proteins | sample 12_EM_MG_FD_207224 | JGI IMG/M metagenome (GOLD analysis project Ga0307510, IMG submission 207224) | Populus trichocarpa ectomycorrhiza microbial communities from riparian zone in the Pacific Northwest, United States - 12_EM | ecosystem: Host-associated > Plants > Roots > Unclassified | place...
ATTAAATTCTCCAAATTAATCAAATAAATTATCAAAAAGTCAATGTACTGTCATTTATCCACATAGAAAACCGAAAGTAGTGGTATAAACTATAAAATAAAAATGAAGATCAATCATGTCGATATGTGGACACGAAATGTCCTCTTAACAGCTAAAGTGAAGCCATTACATGTGCATCATATTGTTAAAGCAAGACATCACTCAGATAGATAAATAATATTTGAAGAGATAAAGATAAAGTATAAATGTAAATTCATTTCTGAAACATTTGGGATAATTATACAATGAGTTTTTATTTTTATTTTAAAAAAATATAGAGAAAACATGTTTTTGAAAATAACATTTATTATTTTTTCATCCTTAAAAAAAATCCATTAAATTTGATGTATTCACGGGACAGACCAATCATGTTGACATGTGGACACAAAATGTCCATTTAACAAATAAAGTAAAGCCCTTACATGTGCATCACATTGTTAAAGCAAAGACATCCGTAGGAAGGATAGATAGATTCTTCCTCTGACAAAAGTGTGCACCAAGTGTGCTTCTTGTCTCCGTATAACGGAGCATGAGTAAAATGTTGTCCAGTCCCTGCATTGTAAACAAGATTATAACTTAGTCCTTCATGTATTAAAAATTGTAACATTTATCAGTTTTTTCCTGAACTAATTGCAAGCACAACGTTTGACAATTTAAATTACTGAAGAGGAACTTTGAGAGTTGGACTTTAAGGAGAAATCAACACTTATAAAAATCCAACTTCATCAGACTAATTAAGTTGCTTTTATATAAAAATATAAAAAGATATAGTTATTAAACTCGGTTTGGTAAAACTGATCTAAAAAATAATATATTTAAAGCCTATCCTGAACTTGGTTTTGATATGAACTGATTTTAACATTAACCTGATCAAATTCAAGTAATCTAATGTGTAAATCTACGACTAAGTTGACTTGGTTAAATTCTGTCTGTTAAAATTAAAAAAATAAAATTACATAATTTTGAAAAAAATAATATATTGATTTGGGTTAATTCAATGATCTGCAAATTAACTCTTAGGTGGTCAGGTTAGAGGCCAGGTATAACAACTATGAAGAAAAGAACTAAGTTAGTTGGCCAGGTATAACAACTATGATGAAAAGAACTAAGTTAGTTATTCTATATAAGGACTGAGTTAAAACTGTGTTTAAAACCCAGGGACCAAATAAATAAGTTATTCAACAAAACATGGTTACCTTCAGGCTGGAAGCTTCTCTAAGAACACATACTTGTAGTCTTCTCATGGATATGCATGCCATTGCAACTATGGGCTAAACCAAAAAGCATCTCATGTGGTCTGGATATCTTAGAAGAAACAACGCCAACAAAAAAAAGTGTTCATCATTATCTTTAATGCAATCCAATTGCAAGCAAAAGCAAAGCAAAGTTCAATTAGTGGGATTCTCATTCTCATCCTCCACCAATAATACCACTAGGCCCTCTCATATTCTATGCTATTGGCCTTTCAAAGAATCCCTTTCTTGCATATCAAAATGCTTTGTGGGTCCAATGCATTAATCATAATTTATTCCTTATGATAATCATAATAATGACTGTGTTCAGGTTCCTCATTTTCTTCTTCTTGTGCCACCACCTTTTTTTATTCATTCATCGTTTGCTGCATTTGTCATGGCTAAAGACAATAGAGGTATGTTTCTTTTCTTTTCTCTGCTTTCTTGATCACACACACACACAAGAGTTTCATGCGGGAAAGTCATGGAAGGCATGTTCTTAAATGTGAATTTTATATTACTTGTTACATTAATTTTGGTATATTTCTTTCTGGGTTGCTGTCAATTTCAAAGCTTCTCTCTTTTGTTTCTTCAGGCTAGTAGTATATATTTCATTTTTGTGTTTGTCTGTGGTGGGGGGTCCCTTGCTGGTTGAATTTGTTAGTGATGCTGAGGGATGGTAGACTCTGTTGATGTTCATTTGGATGAAATGGTTGTGAGTTTCAGTAAACAAATCTGCTGTTTTTCACTACTAATGTGAAGTAGGAAGATAAAAGACAGAATATTTTCTTGTTCCAGTGACCATTAACCATTAACCATTTATGGTCCTGCAAAGTTTGTGGGGTGGCAGTAGTGGGAGAAGAATTTGCCTTGTCTCATTATGGTGTGTGGCGGGTAATAAATGGTTTCAACCTTGTGGAGAATGAGGATAATGGGAACATTTTTCTGTCAGATAGTTTCTTCATGGAATGTGGATAAGCTTAGATTGAACTTCCCACTGCATGTTTAACTAGGTGATTGAATTTTAGCTTTTCTGTTTCGGTGTGCTCGCCTTTTCCCCTTTTCACAATCTTAGGCAACATTAGGCTAGGTGATTGAGGTAGAACTAGAAGGTCTCCTAGAGGCTTGATGCAAAGGAAAAAGGTAACCTTGCATATAAAAAAGTTAAAAACCAAAAGTGCATGATCTTAAGATAGAAAGTTATATTTTGTTGGAGAAGGCATAATGTATAGTACCATGACTGGGAAATCAGAATTGTGAATGCTTTGGTCTATTACTTTAAATGATTGGAGCATCCTGCTGTGGATAAAAATTCTGAAAAAAGTTATAGTTTAGTAGACCTAAAAGTGATGGAATCACCATGGTTTCACAGCTCTTTCTAGCAGCATGCTAATCATTGACCACACCAGTCACTGATTTTGGAAAGAAAGAGAAAAAAAACAGAAAATCAGTGTGTTTTGGATTTTGAACTCCAGGGAAAGTGAACAGCCTCTGCTTAAACAGTAACATTAGTTGTGTTGTTTGGTGCTTTGAACATACCAAGAAACATCTTTAAGTCTTTAGTTGAAATGGAAGTTGCTAACTGTTCTTAACAAATGGAGAAGTCAGGCACCAAAATGATGGATGACAGCACTATTACTCGAGACAGAATGTTAATATGCTATAATGATGTAAACATTGGTTTTCTATACTTTATTTGTGCTTCATATGCTTGCCAGAAAAGCTGATATCCTTCTTGCTTCTAACGTATTTGTCATGATTAGTACACTTTAATCCTAAGCTAATTTTAGTTTGTTTTAAAGCTCTAACATTTTATTGAGAATTTGATGTACATGTTGGGCGAGATAAGGGTCAAATTTTGATCTTATGATCTGCTCATGTAAACTCATAAACTTTTTCTTTATTAGGACATCCAAGCGGCGGCAAGGCGTCTTCGACTGAATCTTTCTGCTACACCAAATACAGATACATGTTCGGAGTCTTTTCTCTCTGGAATCCCCTGAAGCTAGTTATCAACTGTCTTATTCTGCTCAATTTTTTGAAAATCACTATTTCAACCAAGGAACCTGACACTGAAGGTACAGTATTTATCTACGATTTTCATTAATACCGTGTTATCTGTTCGCACCAAATGCTGATGTTGGTGGGAAAATATAAGGCTTTGAGATACAGTCTAAAATTTGAAATGTCAAGATAATAGAGCATAGGGTGCTGCTGCCCGTCATTAGTTTCTACTGACAAGTTTAAACTTTCTCTAATGTTTAGGTAATGCTTTAAGAGATCTTTTGCTGGCACTCAATGATTCAAATAGACAGATAAATTGGGATACAAATTTAGTGAGTCCTTGCTTTAGTTGGACTCATGTCATTTGCAGAAATGGACATGTTGAATCCCTGTAAGTGCCTGTATTTGGAGATAAACTTCAGTTTTGCCTATTTTAGCAACACACTTCTGATATCAAGAGGGATGGCCGCGGGATTTTTACTTGCTGGAGTGCTGCATTTTTATTCGAATCTTCCTTAATTGATAGTGGTTTCGTGGGTTAATTTTGCTGTGCATTTACTCTCTGAATGTTCTAATTTGCAGGAGCCTGAATTCACTTGGATTTTCGGGAACTCTTTCACCTGCAATTACGAAACTGAAGTTTTTGGTTACCCTGTAAGTTTCTGGCTAGCTTGGAAGTCACATGGATTTTCAGTATGTATTTGCAATGAGCATTCGTCTATTTATCAATTTAGACAGTTTGCAAACGCAAATCTGAACCAAAGTATTTCTAGTACGAATTGATATCCTGATCCAATATTCTCATTTCATGTGGAAATACTGATGGCAATAATTTACTCCATTTTTCAGAATATAAGATCCACCATCAACCAAACCTAGCACTTTCTCTGTTTTAGCATGTATAGAAAGTTTTGGGACTAAAATTGATGCAATTGAAGATAGAGGATGAATTTGAAATTGATGCTAATTTGGGAGAACAATCAGTTAAAGAACAGATGAAGGTAGTTGGGATAGAGGGGAAACGTCTCCTATCCTTTCTATTTTGAAAGAAATATAAAGGATAATAATTCACTTAAAAATTATCATAAAAACATTTTTATTTTTATATCTCCTTCCCCATCTCTCTAACCAAACATGTTTTGGTCGCTTTTGTATTGTTTTTTTTTTTTTGTCTTGGGACACTAACCAAACGCAACCTTGTAATCTTGTATTCTTTTATGGTTCCATGATGTACGATGGTGCTGAATTATGGCCATGTTCATAAAACTTAAAATTCTCCATGCAGGGAATTGCAGAACAATAGTCTGTCAGGGCCCTTACCTGATTATCTTGGCAACATGGTGCATCTACAAAATCTAAATCTTGCCAGCAATAAATTCAGTGGCTCTATACCTACCACTTGGGGTCAGCTATCCAATTTGAAAAATTTGTAAGGATTCCTTTAACGCCTCCTGAAGAGTCATATTTCCTTGTTTTGTTCTTATATGCACGAAGCATCAGCGTATCATTTTTGTTATGAAAGTTTCTTAGAACATGGCTTTGTTTTAAATTTCAGTCATTTTACTGGTTCTACAAGGCTTTTCGGCAGTCTTGCTCTTGCAAAGATCATAATTCTGTTGATGACTATGTTCATATTACTTACGATACCTTTTCTTTGACAGGGATCTCTCATCTAACAATTTAACTGGAAGAATACCAGGGAAACTCTTTTCTGTTGCAATGTTCAAGTAAATTTCATTAGAATTTTCAATTCTTCCAACTTTCGTTTGGTTTTTATCCTCTAACCATATCTTTTCATCTTCTATCTCATCACTTGGTCGAGTGAAATCTCCAAACAGTTTATATCTTGAGTTATTAAATCCTATTATCTGTTTTAATGTTAGGCACATAATTATCAAGCTTGATTTGCTTGTCATTAACTGTTATTTGTTTTTCAGTTTTACAGCTACTCATCTTGCTTGTGGCCTGAGCTTGGAAGAACCTTGCATCTCGGGGTCTCCTCTTCGAGGTTAGTTTCTTGAAGACACTGCATTTTGTCACTATTCTTTTCTTCGACATTAATCTCCAGATGGAGCTTAAACATGAGAGCTTTGCAGTTTCAACCAGCAAGTCAAGACTCAAAGTAATTGCAACTTCTGCCAGCTGTGGTGCTTTCATTCTTCTGATACTCGTGGCTGTTCTGGCATACCGATATCATCAATTTCACAAAGAGAAAAATGATATCTTTGTTGATGTTGCTGGTAATTTCTGTTTTCCTCGTGTAGTTGAATTCGTTTCAATGTTGTTGTTGGTTGAAGCCTTGAAGGTACCTAAACTCCAGCTTTTACATGACTTTAGGTGAAGACGACCGCAAAATTACATTTGGGCAGCTTCGGAGATTTTCTTGGCGTGAGCTTCAGCTTGCAACAGACAATTTCAGTGAAAGCAACATAATTGGTCAAGGAGGGTGTGGAAAAGTTTACAAAGGTATCCTCTCAGACAACATGAAGGTTGCTGTGAAACGACTTGCAGATTATTACAGTCCTGGTGGAGAGGCTGCATTTCAGAGAGAAGTTCAACTTATCAGTGTTGCTTTTCATAAGAATCTTCTAAAGTTGGTTGGATTCTGTACAACTTCATCTGAGAGAATCCTGGTCTATCCATACATGCAAAATCTTAGCGTTGCATACCGCTTGAGAGGTATTTCTTTGAATACCACCATGTCTCAATCCATCTTTGAGATTTTCATGTTATAAATAGAATTTTTTTTCTTCTTCGAAATCGCTTCATGACAGTGACATATGTTACATTATAGAATTAAAGCCTGGTGAGAAAGGCTTGGACTGGCCAACAAGGAAAAAAATTGCCTTTGGTGCAGCGCACGGATTGGAGTATCTACATGAGCATTGTAATCCTAAGATTATACATCGCGATCTAAAGGCTGCGAACATCCTGTTAGATGACAATTTTGAAGCCGTTCTAGGAGATTTCGGGCTAGCAAAACTAGTTGACACGAAATTCACTCATGTTACTACTCAGGTGCGTGGTACCATGGGTCACATTGCCCCAGAATACCTATCTACTGGAAAATCATCAGAAAAGACAGATGTGTTCGGATATGGCATTACACTTCTTGAACTGGTAACCGGTCAGCGTGCAATAGACCTTTCTCGACTCGAGGAGGAAGAGGAAGTTCTTCTGCTTGACCATGTAAGGCTTCTAAAACTTCCTGGCCCATTACAGAATTTTACTAAATATATCTGTATATCAAAATTCCTGCTCGCAGAATGTTCTTTTTTGCTTGTACGCATCTCATTCTACACATTCCTGTGTTAGCTTCTGTTACGCTTGACTTAAAATGATGGAAATATGACGTGCAGATCAAGAAGTTGTTGAGGGAAAACAGGCTTGATGACATCGTGGATGGAAATTTGAAAACTTACGACCGCAAAGAAGTCGAGACTATAGTCCAGGTTGCATTGCTCTGCACAAATAGCTCACCTGAAGGCCGCCCCAAAATGGAAGAAGTGGTGAAAATGCTGCGAGGCATTGGCCTGGCCGAGAGATGGGCAAAGTGGGAGCAGCTTGAGGATGCTATGAACCAAGACTTGGCAGTACTCATGTCTCAACAATATATCTGGGCCGAAGATTCAAGTATTGACCAAGAAGCTATACAATTGTCCAGGGCAAGATAGAGCTTCTCCAACATGCATGGAATCAATTTTGAGACAAACTTATCAAACTAATGCATGGTTACTGTATTTTATGCTATAGATTTTTGTACATAAGCAAGAAAATTACTTGAAAAATATACTATACCATGTGGCTGGCATACAGAAAATGCCAGTTCCATCTTCTATGTTTGTAACTGTTACAATTGCCTGAGGATATATGGTATATATGGTTTGGGAATGGTCTGCCTCTGAGATTTCTCTTCAGGGAATTATCTACTTTTTGGGCCTTTCACCTCTTCCATCTCCAAAGAAGAAAGGATTGGAGACAAGACTCTATTGTTTGAATATTGCTGATTAAATTTCTTTATGTTGATAGGTTTATAAAATAAATAAAAAATGATTTTCCATAATATCAATTAAAAAAACATGATAAATGTAACATGCAGACGCACTATTTATTTATTTATTTTTAATTTGGGTATTAACATCAACCATATCCTCAAACCAACTTTCACATGTCAAAACTAATGTATTAATTAATTTTCTTGTAACCTCTTTTTGAAATTTGTACTCAATCTAATCTAGCTGGTAAACTTAAAGTAGGGGTGAATAAATTTACTGAATTATCTAGAATATTCATAAAGAATTTATCTGAAATTAATTTAATTAAATGATTTTTTGAATAATTATAGTTAAAAAAAATTAAAAACAAAATCGGCTTTGTTTTAACTAAAAGCTTTTGATTTTAACAAATATAAAACTAAACTAAACTAAATTAATTGATTTGATTTTTTATTTAATTTGGTTCAATTCATTTAAAAAAAATAAATTTAATTAAACTTTTATCCTGATTAATTCATTTAAATCGATATTTACTCGGTTTGTGAGTTTAATATTATAATACATAATAATTTTTAAAAATATTTTTAATTAAAAATACATCAAAACAATATTTTATATATATATATATATATATTATTATAATAAAATCACAAAAAAAACACCTAAAAAACCAATTTAAATCTTTTTTAAACTAAAATACTTTAAATACGCTATAATAATATATATAAAAAAACACTTAATTTAACCATCATCATACTTGTGGTGGTGGTTTAAGAGTGCTATGTTGGATTCAAAGCCAACGTAACTACAATTTAAGGTACTTCAAGTTAGAGCAATATATCTTTTCAGTTCCTCAAGTTTGAACCATAACAATATGCTTCATAACCAAAGAGAAAATTAAGATAGGCAAGTGGACTGGACTAATTGATACAGCAACTAAAGCCAACTAGGCACAATGAAAAAATTGTCAGTAGATTTCTTACAAAGGCGAGTAAGCTTTATGACCAGTAGAATTACCTTAAGATAGATAGATGGCTAGAAGCATATCTCGCTCGCCGTCGCACCGGCGGAGGCGCTCACCGTCGCCGGCAGACCGCCCCCAAAGAAGAAGAAGCAGAAGGGCTGACCGCATCCGCTCTTCTTATTCCAATTCTCACTCCAGGTCACATACTCTTTGCATCAATAGCTATGACACTTTAGTTCTTTGTTTTCCTGTTCTTAAAAATTCAATCTTGTAATCTGGTTTAGTAAATTATGGAATTGATTTGATAATCCAACTTGTGGGTCTTTTTTTACTCTCAAAAGGGTCTCCTGTGATGTTGTAAAGTTGTGATTTTTAGTCAGTTTTATTCAATCTTGTAATGGCTCTGTTTTTTTAATTTTTAGTCCTTTAATGCAAACTTACAGTCCAATTTGGGGCAATATGGAGGTGAAATGATGATCCCATTGGTGGGTTTTTGATTACTTTCAAAAGGATGTGTTGTGATGTTGTAAAGTTGTAAATATTTTTAGTGCAGGAGGAAAAGTGATTCTGATTCTCCACCCCCTCGGCGCCATCAGAGAAGTCGTTCACCGAGTTACAGGAGGCGTAAAAGTCGGTCTCCGACACCTTCTAGGCGACGTAGAAGACATAGAAGTAGAAGTAGGACTGAATCATTGTCTCCATTGTCTAGGTCACGAAGTACAAGTATTGCTTCTACCAAAATTGCTGTTGAGAAATTAAAGAAAGAGGAGGAAGAGAAGAAGAGGTAAATACTTTATGCATGTTTCCACCAACGTCTTATTATTATTGCTAGCATAATTTCTTCAATTTTTAGCCATGGTGATTTATCTCCATTTGGTTTTTGCCGGTTCTCAACGAGTAGTTCATCTGTAGTTGTGACAAGTGACAGGTTAGCTTCTATGGGGGGTTTTTTGAACTAATAAGCTACCACTTATTCTAACATGCATTGTTTGATGAACAATTATTTCCCTGTTTATTTGTACTTCCACATCAGAGTTCGCTTGTCATCAATATAACCTCGAAGTGGAAATCTGCAGTTTACTTAGGAGAGCTTTTGCATGCTTAATGAAATTACTCTTACTGTGATTGTTATCAGGCGTCAACTAGAGGCTGAACTAAACCTATTAGAGGAAGAGACTACTAGGAGACTGGAGGAATCCATTCGGAAAAATGTGGAAGAGAAATTAAATTCTGAGGAAGTCCAGTCAGAAATAGAGAGGCGGATAGAAGAAGGTCAGAAGAAATTGTTTGATGATGTTGTAGCTCAACTGCTTAAGGAAAAGGAAGCTGCTCTTGTTGAGGAAAGAAGGAAAGAAGTAAGAATCTTGAACTCTCACTAGTTACTGGTCTCTTATTGTGGGGGGCTTGAATATAAAAAATTTAGCTGCGATAAAGTATTGGTTACGAGCTTCCACCTGCCACCTGTCTTTTGGGTACTTCATTCATAGTCATAAAAAATTGGGACCTTAACATGTAAAATAATTAAAGGAAGTGGACCTATTTATATAGTTGTCATTCTTTTTAACGTCTATTTTTAGATTGCAAGGAGTTTTTGAAAGGGGAAAAAATTGTGGCATTGACAATTGTGATTTGAAGCCAGCTTGTTAATACTAAGACTTCTATTCTTCTTGTAGTAGTGGGGATAGATTGTTGAGTCTTGTACATGTATTGCATGCTTTATCACCATGTTTAAAAATCATAATGAGTTTCAAGGCTTTAGTTGGGATTTCCACTTTTAAGATAGCTTGAGAAGTTACTTGAATTACCAGTCATTGTATCTTTCTTCATCAATATTGTGACTGTCAGGAATGTTGATTGTTTCTGTTGGCGCTCGTCATTGCCGAAGTCAATATAGTTATCCCTTAT
>Ga0307510_10012332_pt1 | contig 10138 bp, 5 predicted proteins | sample 12_EM_MG_FD_207224 | JGI IMG/M metagenome (GOLD analysis project Ga0307510, IMG submission 207224) | Populus trichocarpa ectomycorrhiza microbial communities from riparian zone in the Pacific Northwest, United States - 12_EM | ecosystem: Host-associated > Plants > Roots > Unclassified | place...
CACGAGCCATGCATACCCTTCACTCATCATTCCTGCGCTTTTGGCGAGCAAGAATAGTCTGGATCCCATGGAGGCTGTCATGTGCACCAGAAACACGCTTTCCTACATTTTCTTTATTTTTTGGAGCTCGCTCATGATTTCAGTGTCATCGGAAGACGATGGAATGCAACTTTCATAGGGAACTCGAGTACGAATCGCGTGCAAGGCATTTAGCAAATATGGAACCAAAGCAATGCCATATTCTGTGCCTTCATAGATTAGAACAATTTCCCTCCAACCATAAGTTTCGACAATGCTGGCAATGGCTTTCACTTGAGAGGAATCACTTTGAGCTGTCCGGATAAAGTAATTGCTTTGAACTGGAGTGAGAGCAGGACTAGTAGCTGAAAAAGAGAGAATTGGCACTTGTGTCTTGGCTCCAAGCTCTATCACAAACTTGGCTTCTGATGATCTTTGAGGCCCTATGATTGCTTCAACTTCTTCATTTTTCATTAAATCCAGTGCTGCATTTTGTAAAGTCAGTTTTTTAATTAAAATATGCTATATTTTAAATTGTAAAAATGAACTTTATTTCTAGCGAAAGCATGGCATGATATTAAGTGTGGGCATGATTCGACAAAACATATTTTAATTTTTTTTTTAAAAAACAAAAGTTATGGCAATTTTACCGTGAATGATAATGTGGATACAAACTAATTTAAATGTGGATATTAATAGGGATAACACTATTTTTACCCTTAATCTATCAGAAATTAGGTTGTGCTGGGAGAGCTACTGTGGTTTTTTAATTCCATCCTGGTTATTCTGACTTTTTTGTCTGACATCAAATTTCTCCATAAAGATTATTAGTGACATAAAATAATGAGAGAAATTTTGGCTATCTCATGAGAGATATGTTAAAAACAATATAAGATGGATATTTAAGTATCTCAAATACACTTCTAGTTTTAGTCTATGTTTTAAAAATGATAAACTTATTGTAGATAGATACACAAATATATGTATATCTAGTGATGTTGATTTTAAAAAATTCACATCGGGATACTTAATGACTTTTGCATGGAAGCAGTTTCATAACAATTAATGTTGCAAAAATATGAACTTGGCCTAATAGTTGAATTATCCACTACAGAGGTTGAATACATTGTTCTTATTGAAAATGACAAATAGTTGTTAAGTATAAAGAAGTTCTTATATGAATTTGATCTTGATGTAAAAGAACTTTGAATTGCATTGTGACATCCAAAATTCAATTCATTTTAGTGAGCATCATACTATCAATTATCTCGATCAAAGTACATTAAAATTAGATATTAATGGATTCAAAATGGTATGAAAATGAAGTCTTAAATTGTTGGAAATATCCATATCAATAACAATATATAAAAACTGATAATCAAGCTTCTCCTATGAGAGAAGTTTGAGTTCTGTAGAAGATAAGCATGCTTGGCAGAGCCCATCAAATTAAAACTTTCAAGCTGATTGCCGGTAAAAAAAACTCCACACATGGTGCATGAGGAGAAGATTTGTTAAGATCTCACACCACCACCACACATTCAAATTAAAACTAAATAAATAATTAATTATGAACCAATAATTTTTATGCACATGTATGAGTAAACATAGAAAATTAAAGTATAGCTAGTGATGTTGATTTCTATCCACTTTTTCTCTTTAATCTTTGTATTCCAAGAATAAGTTAATCCCTTTGATTTGAAAAGGAAAGAATACTTTGTAATTCTATTATATGTTGAGTTGATAGTGAAAGTTTTGAGATATAATGAGATTTTTTCGATATATCTCGAGTATTCAAAGTAATTAAAAACTTTGGTGTTGATTTATGTAATTGATTATTTAATGTTGTTGATTGATGAATCTTATTTTAATTATAAAATGACAGAAAATTAAGAAGTAGGATTTTTGGATGGTGAATTTTCTCAACAAACTCCTTGTGCAACGTAGGCAATGAATTTGGTTAATTTTGTATTACCACTCATTTTCAGATAAAATACATCATGTGGAGAGTTTTTTTAAAAAAATTTAAATAAAAATAAGTAAACCATCAAATAAATTGTAGAATCACACTAAAAAAATCCGATAAACTAGACATAAAACCCTACTTGATATAGTGAAAAAAAAAACGATTGAAAATGTAAAAACAATTAATTCTAGATATTTTTTTATAAATTCAATTGCAATATCAATCACATCATCAAATATATATTAAATATGAGATTATTGAAAATATATAAATAACAATAAAAAGGAAAAAAATCATTGAAAAAAATACCATCAATTCTAGTGCGTTTTAGGTAGAACACAAGACAAAAGTGCGTTTAAAATCAATAAAGCATCTGAATACTTGCTGTAATGATCTTTACATATACAGTGCGTTTTAGGTAGAACACAAGACAAAAGTGGCCAGTACTGGTCACTTCTCTCTTTGTCGTGTGATCATGTGTTCGATTTCGTGTGTGAATATTCAGGGAAGTGGTACCTGCAGATGCTGCTGTCACGACATCCCCTTTGGAATTCCTGGTGACAAGAGAGATTCTAGTTCGATAATCACCATTCCGAGCATAAAAATCAGTTTCTGCAGCAGATATGCAGCTCTCTGCCATTTTTCCGACTGCTGAGTTCATATCAAGAACCACTCCTACTCGTATAATCACCTTCCCCATTGTCACCTGCTCACTCCACAGAATAACCAAGAGAAAGCAAAGAAAACAGCAGAAGCTTTTCTGCTTTGCCATTCTCATGAAGATTGTTGTTGATGGCAACTATGCGTATGCTTAGTATTTGTGGAGCCATTAGCAAATTTTAGCCAGCTCATATTTGGACGTACTTGTCACGACCACGTTGTGTAATTGTCAATGTTTCTCGCGCGGTAGTGACTCCACAAAATAAAATATTATTTTAATAAATAGTGCTTTTTAAGGAGGAATGAAATAAAACCTCCTCCGCTATTAATTTATAGTTAATACCAAGGGAGGCAAATTAAATTGACCATACGTGTTTATTTTGAGATTTATTGGTACAATTTATACTTTCTTTTTTCTTTTATTTTCTTTCTTTAAAAAAAATATTAATTTAAAAATCATTTTAAAAACCATATGTGAATATATCATGATAACATAATTGCAAATAGCGACGCAACAATATCATTTTTCACTTAATCATTTTTATTGTTCATTTTTATTAAACAATAAGAAATATCTTCTAACTAAATTATGTTTATTTTGAGATTTATTTGTACAATATATACTTTCTTTTTCCTCTACTGTATGTATTTCGATGCATCTTTCAGTTGTCAAGTCAAAAAGGGCACCGCATGTACGTACCTGTGTTAAGAACAAAAACCATTATAGACGGTGTCGACGTTTCTTTTTGTGGTGCAAAATATTTTAACATGTATTTCTTTTTTAGAAAATATATAACGTCGATATAATTATAAAATAAAAATTAAGTTTATGGCATATCTATAACCACGACATGAGATACAAGAATTAGCTGTAATATTTTGATTGTAAGTACTCAGACTTAATCAACCATTGCGGACCATTCTGAAGTTTGACTCGGGCACGAACTCATCTTAAATTTGCGTTATAAGGCACATAACATGAGATTTTTGCTTCATACCCAAATCTCAACCGTACAAAGTTTATAAAAAGAAAATTAAAAAGAAAACCAGAAATAAGCAAAAGAAAAGAAAATTTATCCTATTTCACAAACTTTAACTATTTTCCTATAATTTATTCCATTTCTTGGAATTTAAGTATATTTATATGTTTACATGATTTTTAATATTTTTACGGGCATCAGTGAAAAGAAAATTAAAAAGAAAGAGAGAAGAAAAAAAATCTAAACAAAAGGAAACGAGAACAAAAAACAAATTGAGAAAACAAAAGGAGTTTAAAACAAAAAAACAGTGAGAAAAACAAATATATATATATATATATATATATATATATATATATATTATCTAGTTTAAATTTATTTTTTTAAAATTAATTAATTTAAGATAATATAAATATATTAATTTATTAAATTTAATTAATAATAATTTTTATATATTATTTTATTAGATACCATTCAATTTTTACGGTGCTTTTATTCATCTTTTTATAATGTAAGCAATTTTTTTACAAACCATTATTTTTTTTAATCTTATCTAATTGCTTTTCTAATAGTGTATATTTTTATTTTTATATACTTAAATAAAAAATTATTTCTTAAAAAATGATGTTATCAAGCTCAGTTAAATTCATGATTTAAATTGCAAGTTTAACAAGTTAATTGGAGTTGTTTTGGATCAATTAAATCTTAAATCTTGCTTGCTAGATTTTGACTAGAGTCTATTGCTCTAAATTGTAAATGAAAATCTCAACAAAATTAAAATATCTGTTATAAATAATGTTTGGAAGTTTTGGAAAATTTTAATTTATCGTTCTAACTTCAAATGGCCCCAACACCGTTAGGGTATAAGTTACAATGTGTATTTTTGAAAATCATGATTCACTTACTGATTTTAAAAGAAACAAAAATCATTTTAGTAAATCACTATTAATCATTTTAACTATTGACGCAAACACTAAAAAGACTTAACAAATACTAGGAAAATAAAATTTTTAGAAAGATATAACTTATTTTTAGAGCTTAGCTCTGATACCAACTGATGCGAACCTCATGATCACGTGGTCATGCAACTCACAATCAAGATTAAGATCTTATCTCAGAAAGCGGAAAGAGGCGGTCTAATAGGAGTGTGATACAATAAAAACATATCTCAATGCACCAGCACTATTGAAATGAAGTCGAATGACACCACAAAACTAGTTAATCTTTGATAAGACAGATTGAGTTCATTTAATAACAAAAAAAATACAAGAATCTCTCTCACACTTTAAACTGAAAAGTTCATAAGTGTTATTCATCAAAGGTTTTGGAATTTAGGTTTTACGTGTGTTTAAATAGTTTTGAAAAATTAACCTTAATTGATCCACCCTTATGGGCTGAATTGACCCATTTATAAAAACTGACCCAAAACTTTTACTAGTAAGCTCAAACTCTAATCCTAACAAGTCTTGGATCCTAACTCAAAAAAAAAAAAAGTATTAATTAAGCCTAAACAAGCATTGAGTTATAGCTAATAATAAAAAATAAAATTAAAGTCCATAAGTTTAAATCTTGTTTCGTCGTGAGAAGAGAAGAAGAAAAGAAAACATTATAAGTCTAATACAAGACTTATTTATAGCATATAATGTTGCCCAATAATCCTAAGAGCTAGATGAGAAGTTGTCGCCCCTTTAGTTTCCAAGTTATAATAGAATTCTGATCTCAATCTTGTATTTATCCTTTTTTTGGAAGGAAAAGGATGCTGCCTTTACTGCTCCTTTTTGTCGCCACTTGTGTTTCCTAAATCAGTTTGGATTTCTTTGTTTTCTTTGCTGTGTTTTCTCCTCACTTGACAAGGAAAATATAATAAATCCTAATATTTAAAGGAAATAATTAATATTCCCACACATAATAGAAAATCAAAAACTAGTTAGAAATCTACAAAACACATGGAAACATCACAGAACAAGGCTAGCCAAAACTGATATAAAATTAGCAGCCTTGTTGTCGAAATTCCATGACCTAAATAAGGGTGGATTGGATCCCTCTTGCACATGAATTAAATGTAATAAAGCTCATATAGATGCTTCAAAGGATCCCCAAGTTCAGCCTTTGCTGAAACTTGCATAACCAATTCATTCAATGCTTCTTTCAATGCCTTCACTTTGGACCTAGTAAATGGTTCATTTGGAATGTGTAATGGGTCATTAGTGTTCGTGGGCTAATTCACATCAATAATTCTCAATTAACTCAATGTTAAAGGATGAAACTGAAAAAAAAAATTAATTAGGTTTTATTGTTCATTTTTATGACATAATTGCAAATAGCGACGCAACAATATCATTTTTCACTTAATCATTTTTATTGTTCATTTTTATTAAACAATAAGAAATATCTTCTAACTAAATTATGTTTATTTTGAGATTTATTTGTACAATATATACTTTCTTTTTCCTCTACTGTATGTATTTTGAAAAAGTCACACTTTCCGACTGTGATATTTGAAAAGGCAGTGAAAAGTTTGACTTTTATTAAATTGTATTCTTTTAAACAGCGAGACCGGTAAATAGCTTGTGATTGTGAATTTCGTCCATACGATTCATAGAATCAAACATGCAGAGAGGAGAAGGTTGTTTTCGTCCATATGGTAGCGGCAGGGAAGATGCATCTTTCAGTTGTCAGGTTAAAATGGGCACCGCATGTGCCTGTGTTAAAAACAAAACCCAAGAAAAGGATATTTAAGTATTAAAATAACTAATTTTTTTCTTTTTTCTTTTTAGTGGCCATCCTTTTTTTCTCTCTCTCTTTTCTTTTTATCTAATAAAAAAACCCTCTTCCCCCACACTCCTACTGTTCTGTTTGTATCCTAAAAAAATTAGGAGTCATTTATAAAGTAAACAATATATATTTAAGTATTAAAATAACTACTTCCTAATAAAGAATAAAAAATATTCTTGCATATAATCTTTAAATTTTAATTTTGAACTTACTAAAGTCAATTTGCTCAAATAAAGATCCTTTTCATATGAAAAAATAATTGTTATGTCGGTTTAGATGTTTAGGAAGTAAGTTGGATTTGTTTTTTCATAAAATTCATCTAATAGTAGAATTTATGGGTTATCTTAGAAAAATTATATCTCTCTCATATGTGCTATTTTTTATTACCATTTGGCAGGTTGATAGGTCTTTAAGTCAGGAATCCAAAAAAATTGAGTTTGCATCAAATGAACTTCACTAACTCAAAATATTCAAGTCAGAATGGTCGAAGGTAAAAAATGGCAAAATACGAGACTTGTCTTTGAAAGCAACGATTTCCATGCTCTTTCTTTTTTTTTTTCTTGCCATATATGTATAGAAATACATGGATGTTAGCTTTTTAATGTTACTGGAATCACTTCGTTTCGACCTTTATAGCTCAAGTTCTGAGTAAAATATCGATCGAATGTTAAATCTACCAATATTCGACACGGGTTGGTACATGGTCTCAATTTTATCTTCAAATTACTTCTTTTCAAATATTACATCCAAAAGTACATTCAAAATATAAAATAAAGAATATCAAGTTATTTTATATATAAAACATGAGCAAAATACTAGATAAATATTGATAAAATTAACGAATAATATAATTGCATCAATGAGTTAAATGTAATATAGAGTACCAATAAACATAGATAAATGGATAAAAATGGTGAGATTGACCTGGAATTCCAAAAAAAAAAAAGAGATGATAGACATAATAATGATGAAAATAAAAAGAAGGATTCTTATTTAAAAAGTGTTGAAATGATTTAGAAGTGAAATATCATTTTGTAATAAAATTAACATCGTATAATTAAGATATTTGTTAGTGATTTATTTTAATGCATTATATTTTTTATATATTTTTCAAGTATTTATTGTTATGGTCGTTAATGTGGTCAACTATTGGCTTGAATACACTTGGTGGTGGTGGTACTCCGTTGTTATATACTTCGGTTGCCTAGGAGATTCTAATAAATAACCTAAAAGAATAGTGAAACGTTAAAAGATCAACTGATAAAAAAATAGGAGATTCTATTAAATTGCATAGTTTTAAAATCAGGTTCAGCCCAGCGGGTCGATCAGGGACTAGCTTACCCGGGGCTGGAATCGGGCCAGGTTAATGAAAAAACCAGCCAGGGATTTGACCCGACAAAACCCGGTCAACCCGGGTAAACCCAGCTGAGACCCGGCTGTTTATATATATATAACGACGTCGTTTTTTGCTTTAGCTTTTTACTATCAATTAACCAAACCGTTTGCATTGCAACATGAAGACAGAATCACAATTCACAGAATTAGAAACCCTAATCTCTTCAATCTTCAAAGTTCATAGCAATATCAGTTGCAAATGAATTCAAGCCACGCGCAAGCCATATCAGGTAAGTCTCCGACTCTCTTTTGGTTAGAATAACAAGAAGAGGCCCTCAACAAATTATAAATTTATTTTTGTAAGGTGTTTGTTTCTTTTCTTGTTTGGCTCTCTTAAGTTAAGATTTGCAAATCAATGTCAGATGAAGTTGTCGTTACTTATTTCTCTTTAGTTTTTTGTTTATGAAAGCACTGGTTTGATATAAGATAGTTTTTTGTTTCGCTTCAGTTTTCTTCTCTCTTAGATTTATGTTCTTCACTGGTTTCGTTTCTCTTCATAGATGTAAGATAGGTTGTTTAATTCAGCTTTTTGTTTATGTAAGATAGATTTTTGTTCTTTGCCCTGTTTATATGTCAATCATTTTATGTTCCTTGCCTGTGTTTTGCTTGAATCTAGGCTCTGTTTCTTGCCTTGTTTTTGTTCATGTTAACAACAGATTGAGAAAATCTAATCATTTATAATTATAATCAGTAGATGATTAGATCCAGGTGGATTTAATCAATGAAAACCAAGTAATAAAATTGATGTGATTGTAGATGCCTAATTGACAAGAAAAAATGTATCATCAACTGTGTATAATATTGATTAGAAAGGTAGGCAGAGAGTGGTAGATGGATGGGTGGATGGATAGGAAGAAAGAAGAATTACGACGATTAAGATTAGCAGTAATAAAAAAAAAATTGAGGTTAATAGTAGGAGTAATTAATGGGGAGAGTGAGGGATGGAAAAAAAAGTAGAGAACTTGGTATCGAGCATGAGCATAACAACAGAGAGGATGTCAACAGAGAGGATGTGGGTGTTTTGCATAGCAATCCTGAGATTGTTCAAGGTCTCTTGGTGGTACTTGTGGGTGACATGGATAGCAGGTGATTGCTTAAGGACAATTATAAAATGCATCACTTACACATTGAGTAAAAGACATTGCTTTGTAATCTTGCCATGTTAGCATTTCTTAAGGGCTGTTGCTAACCAAAATTCTTATTTTATTGTTAATTAGGTGAATATAATATTATAAATTATGTTTGATTTGTTTTTAATATAGGTTTTTAAAATGTTGCTAGTTAGGTGTTTTCTATGAGTGTTGTATTGAATTTTTTTTTTGTTTATCCGGGTCAACCTATCTAACCCGTAACCTGATTATTATAATGGGTCAATTACCAAATCGGGTTTAAAAACTATATAAAATTGTATTATTTAAGAAAATATATTATCGAAAAATTTCTCTGGCAGCAAGATCGATAAATAACAATTGTGATTTTGCGTTGCGATTCAACCATTTTCGTCCATACGATTCAACCATTTTCGTCCATACGATTCATAGAGTCAAACATGCAGAGAGGAATACGTTGTTTTCGTCCATATGGTAGCGGCAGGGAAGATGCATCTTTCAGTTGTCAGGTCAAAATAGGCACCGCATATGCCTGTGTTAAAAACAAAAACCATTATAGACGGTGTCGACGTTTATTTTTGTGGTGTAAAATATTTTAACATGTATTTCTTTTTCAGGAAATATATAACGTTGATATAATTATAAAATAAAAATTAAATTTATGGCATATCTATAACCACGACATGAGATACAAGAATTAGCTGTAACTTTTGAGGAAAATTACAGTGTTTTTCTTATATATTGTAACTATAATTTTTAACCAGCTCAATATTAAAAAATAAAATTGAAAAAATATAATTTTAAAAAAAATCATAAAAAAAAAACAATGCGGAGAAACACTGTAGCAATCAATAATGTTTTTTTTAAATTACAAAACTAAATTTTCAATCAGCTCAATATTAAAAAAATAAAATCAACAAAAATAATTTTGAAAAATAAAAAAATAAAATAGAAAAATCATGTGGGAAAACATCATAAATCCATAGTATTTTAAAGGAAAAAAATTACGAAATGAAATTTTTAACCAGCTTAATATTAAAAAAGTATAATCTACAAAGATACTTTAAAAAAAATAAAAAAGAAAAAAAGTTAGAAAAAAAGTAATTTTGAAAAAACAAATAAACAAAAAAAAAAAAATGCACTGCATTGGGTGTGGGTGAACAGTGAATCACCCACACCCTTTAGCTTATTACTTAATTAATATTTTGATTGTAGGTGCTCAGACTTAATCAACCATTGCG
>Ga0307510_10012334_pt1 | contig 10137 bp, 3 predicted proteins | sample 12_EM_MG_FD_207224 | JGI IMG/M metagenome (GOLD analysis project Ga0307510, IMG submission 207224) | Populus trichocarpa ectomycorrhiza microbial communities from riparian zone in the Pacific Northwest, United States - 12_EM | ecosystem: Host-associated > Plants > Roots > Unclassified | place...
TTTTTTTTAATTTTTTTAACTAGTTTTTTTTTTTAGAGTGAATTAAATTCACTCGCACTATGATTAATATTTTTTTTCCCAAATAGAGTGAATTAAATTCATTCGCACTGTAATATCAATTTTATACCTGATAATATTTTATCTACGCTCAAAAAATTATGAAAACTGTAGTTCTTATCGGATGAATTTTGTACGTAATGGAATTATAAATAGTTTAATGGAATAATAAAAAATATTTTATATAAAGTATTTTTTATTTCATGATGTAATACGAGTAATTAATTCTACAATATTTAAATTTAAAACTATCAATATTAATATATATTTTTTAAAATTATTTTATAACATCAATTTCAAAAGCATTCTTAACCAAACACATTAAACTATTTTTTCTTCAACCTCAATTTTAACCACAGTTTTAACCAAACACCTATTTTTTCAAGCCAACCTCAACTAAAAGTACTTTTTATAAAATAATTTTTTTCAAACCACAACCATAACAGCTACCGCAATACCAAACACACTCTTAAGAATTAAACCAAATGCTTTTTGAACGTGAAAAAGAATTTTTATGCAATGAAAATTATTTTGATATTGTTATTAAATCTGACTTGGTTAGTAAAACTTGAAACCTCCTAATTAAACTTCTTACTTAACATTAATTTAAAATGAAATTATATATGAGTTGTATTGATGTAACCCGATCGACTTAACAAGTCTAATTAAAACTTAGACAACCTGTAAAAATATAGTTTGACTTTAAAAAAAACTCAAGATGTCAATTTTTTACAATATTGATACGACAATATATTGGATCGATCCAGGTTTCGAGATTTAACCCGTCAAACCTTCTATTGACTCCAGTGAATCTAATAACTTTTTTTTTTAACTATTCTTTACTTAATTATAAAATAACATAAATACATGGACAAAATCAAACATCAATCTAATGCTATGACTTTATTTTAGATTGTAATAACCTCATAGAAAATAAATCGAAATAAATTATGAAGCTCAATTCTTAATCAGCCTAAGTTAACACATTAAATCCACGATTTAGGTCATGAACTCCACTAAGTTTTATAACTTTATTTTTTCCAAAACTATTTTTATTTAATTATTCAAAAAAAAAATAAACGCTCACAAAAATCAAGCATCAATCAGATATCAAGATATTTGTTTGAGACCATAATAACTTTATAGAAATCAAACTGAAATAAATCATGAAAATCAATTCAAAATCAACCATACATTGAAGGATGACATTGAAAAAAAATCCAATAAAAATCCAACATCGAAGTATAAATTGAAAAATACATCACATGACAAAGAAAACAAACCAGACGTGTGGGCCTAGGTGCCCTGGCTCGCTTGACACTACCAACTTAAGCTTGCATGCATGGACTTTTTTTTCCATGTCAATGCATCCTCCACCCACATTAAAAAAAAAAAAAAGGAAGAAGAAGAAGCATGGGTGCTTCTTTTGCATGCCCAGTAATTGTTTACCATCGTGGTGATCGAAAAATCAAGGAGTTGTTTTTTTTGTTTAAAAATCAATTTTTAAACTCATTTTGACCTAAAAGCACCTGATAAACATTAGTAGAATCTCTAAAAATCAATTCATCAACCCAAAAATGGTTTAAAACTACGAAATTAAAACTGAAAAAATTATTTCTCAATTCTGATCTACTTTTTTAGACGGGATGAAGATTCAAATTAAAACACCTTAATGAAACCTTTGTGTTGAATGGAATCCACTAACACTAAGATAAGTTTGCATTTTATCGTTAAAATGTGGCTAAACTGACAACTTTTTCTCTCATTTGCTATTTTGAGGTGAATTTTTTTTCTCTCTTAAACTTGGAGTCTAAAATGATAAGAAAATAAAATTGTGGATTAAAGTTAAAATTACAAAAACTATAGGGACTGTGAAAGAAAAAAATATATATATACTAAACATAAATTTTTCTAACAAAATTGAGATATCATCATAAGATTTCTCATTGTTTTACACTTTCATTATTTTTTTTTAATTTGTTTTTCTCTAACATATTATAAGAAATTGATAAATAATTTGGTTTTAAAATAATGCAATTGAAAAAAAGTATTTAACTATGGAAATTGAAAAAACAAATACTATAGATTGCTATGATAATTTACGTGGCATTTTAATGTATTTTGTAATGTGATTGTGATAGAAATTTGATTGGTTGCACCAAACCCTTCCTTGTCGTTTTATTTTTGTAGATAAACTGTTTAAAAAATGAAGAAGAAAGAAGAAAGCTAACATCTTAGTAAGCCGCTTTCCCTCTGCTTCTCACCTATAAATATCACAAGCAAATTAACCTGCACGTAATATCCAAGAGACCAGAGAGATTTGATAGTTAACATCATGTCTGATGTCGCCAAAGAAGCATGGAGAAAATATTTAATTCAACTCCAAGTTAACCCTCTTAGGACAAAGGTTGTTTTCTTTTGTTGTTTTTTCTCTCTTCTTGATCAAATACTGTTTCCAAGTTCTTGACTTTTATTTTTGTGTTTAGAGTTTGTTTTCTTGTTTCTTATATATTGTAATTTTACTCTATCATTTATGGGTGTCTCTGCAGGCATTAACTTCTGGGGTTATAGCTGGGTTAGGGGATGCACTTGCTCAAAAGATTTCTGGCATCAAGAAGCTTCAGTTAAGAAGATTGCTTCTTTTCAGTGTAAGGCCGGGGGCCTTTTCTTCTCCCTTGTGTTTTTTCCATATTCTCACTTAGGTTTCTTACTGGGAAATGAAAGAAGAGAATTTTGGTGGGATGCATATCTAGTACACATGATGATCTTTAATTTGTAAAACTAAACAGCTGGTCTTGATTTATGAAGCTTTTTGGCTTTGCATATGGAGGACCGTTTGGGCATTATCTTCACAAATTGATGAGCGTTATTTTCAAGGGAAAGAATGACAGCAAAACTGTTGCAAAAATGGTAAGCTTCGTGTATGGTTTTGATTGTTTCTAGTGCCGATATTGCTTTTGTTTTCTAAAGATTAAGGAGTGGAAGTTCTTGAACTTACTAGGTTTTGTTCGAACAATTGACTTCCTCTCCTTTGAACAACCTGCTTTTCATGCTGTACTATGGCTTGGTAATTGAGGGTATGTGCCTATATTAATTGAACTTAATTCTATCCACCATTTCTTTCAAGTTACAAGGAGCGATCTCATTATTTAATCTCCATAATCTCTTAGTGTTTTGTTAAGAAGATTATTTTGTTTGCTACTGCAGGAATACCATGGGTTTTTATCAAGGACAAGATTAAGAAAGACTTCACTTCTGTCCAAGTGGCAGCATGGAAGGTGCAAAATATAAATGCAAACCAGTGCTATATATTTGACATGTACGCTGATAACACAGCAAGAGCATGCAGAGAACTAATTAAAATAATGATTTTTTGCGAGTTACAGGTCGGGCCTGTGGTTGCTTGGGTGAATAACCAGTTCGTGCCTTTGCAACTCCGAGTTATATTCCAATGCTTTGTTGGTCTGTGCTGGTATATATGCCCTCAGTTCACTCTGATCGATCCTCCAGATTTATTCAATCTCGACCATGTTAAATAAGCTAATTCTAAGTACTAATTTATTAATTTTCTACCTCAAATACAACTTCTTAGACTCCATGCCTTGGCCAGCATATTTTAATCTTGCAATGATAATGTTCAAATCTAGGCGCAGTTGTTGTGGCATTGTTGGGTTTTTGCAATTTGTTTAGCTATATATTATTATAATAATGACCTCTTTAATTTATCTGTTTGCTGACTTCAGGACAATCTTTTTGAATCTCAAAGCACGTTCAGCTGTGATCAAGGACTCATAGAATGGAGTGACCTTCTTCTCCTCTAGATTTCCCTTCTGGTTTTTTAGCGCAATACCCCATCTTGTAAGGAAAGAAAATGCCAGGATATGGAATTTCAATCGTATAATAATAGCTTGTATTCATGTAGTCGAGCTTTTATAGACTGTTGGTTTGTTGAACTTCTCCCTTGGGAAAATTAAGGTCTCTGATTCTCAGTAGAACTACCTGGATTTTGTACTCTCTATATATTCTACAGTCCATCGTTTTTATGTGTGAATCTCCCTGCATTTCTGAGTTTAGAGGATGATTTTAATCTCTTACGCATCACTAGCTCATATTTAAAAAACTGTATATCATTGTTTAATAAAAGAAAAACAAATGGTTCTTTATCTTCTTTTTTTCCTTATATAAAACTATAGGCTTTCTCTGAAACCTCGTTCAGGACAAAGAAAGAAAAAAGAGGATGTGTGTTATCAGACAATCCATAGGTCAGATAACTGCAAGTCATCACAAATAGTTTTGACTGTTGGGTGTTCAAAGTAATATTGACTGACGATAAATGAATACAAGACAGGACCACTGAACGTAAATATGAAACAATTACCTTCGAACAAAAAAAAAAAAGCAAAAAGATCTCTCACTATTTCAAGAAAAAGACATTGATTTAATCTTACACAACGAGGACCATTAGGTGACACCCCATAGATCCTGTTAAAAATTACGTTGACTTTCCATAATATAATAATGGATTGAGAAGTTTATTGAGATAAATCATGAAATTTATTGGAATAATTTTAAAGACCGGTTTGTGAAAGAATTATCATAATTTAATAGTTTAAAGATGAGTTTCTAATATATAATTTATATTATGTTTTAATATACTTCCTCGAGTAAATGTATATATTATAACTTGTTTTTTACCCTAATTTTTAAAATATTTTTCAAAAACAAAATCCTAAAAATTGTATTTTTCAAAAAAACAATCTATCCATTTTTTATAAAATTTGGCTATTTCATAAATTTTTTTATGGTTTTGTTCACCCTGTTGATTTTTTAAAACAAAATTAAGCAGGTGATATTGCTTATATTAACATTTGATATATCACTTAGTAGTCATATTTCTAGTGACCAAAAAGTTATGGCATGATTTTTTTATCTTAAAATCTTATTTTTTTTAATTTAAAAAAAATCTAATAAATATCTTAAAACCCACATTAAAACCATTAATTGCTAATCTAAAAAGACCCTTCAATCAGTCAAAAATATTAAACTAAAGAGAAAAAATCTTCTTAAACTATTGGCAAGATAAACCCGATAAAATTAAGATTGATTTTTTTATTATTATTGAAATGGGGTAAATTCAAAGCTTTCTCTATGCATTTTTTTTATAATTTTTTCTCTAATCTTAAATCAATATATAAAAACCTTAAACAAATAGAATTTAGAATCAAAACATACATTACGAAAATCATAGGGATCAAAAATTCATAAACGGAATCTTTATGACCAAAACCAGAATTTTCACATGGAAATGAAAAGGATCCTGTTTGGTTTTTTTTTTTTTAATCATCGCTTTTAAAAAAATTATTTTTCATACTATAAATTTAAATCCTTTTTTATTAAATTAATCTCTAATTTAATTTAATATTTTATCAAACAATCTAAATGTACTAGAATATGTAAAGAAAAAATCTCAATACATAAAATAAAACCAGCACAACATGCCATAATAAAATAATAATAAAAAATAAAGTGAATAAATTAAAAATGACATTATTGATTAAATAATGTCTTCCATAATGAATTTAACATCGAAAATCGAGTCACACGCTATGGATAGCAGCCACCAACCGCGGCCACCACGAACTAGAACCACTACCAGAACTATTGACAGACCATCATAATTCATAGCCCCCGCAAATCGACCACCGTCAGCAACACGAATCAAACACGTATTTTTATCTCGGACACTGGCGGAGGCCTAAGAGGCAGAAAGTGGGCCCTCACCAACCCTGGGCCTAACAAATTTACCAGGCTTGGGTATATGTTTTGGATCCAAAAAGTTATATCGTACCTTGAGTTGTACTGAATTTTTCCTCTCCTCCTTCCTACCTCATTTTGCTGGCTCTTCTTTTTCTATTTTCTATTTTTATATATATATTTCCTGGTAACTTCATCAAATTTCATTAAATTGAAAATAAATAGGATGCATTATCATGTACTGTAGCCCATACAGAACTAGAAGCATATTTTTATTCTATTTTATACCAATATTGTTTTTATTATTAATTTGAAATAGTAATTATTATTTGATAGGGTTAAATAGATTATTGGTTTCTGGGCTATGAATTAAAGCTATGTTTGGCCCTGCAAAACATGGTTTCACAATTTTCTCAATATTAATTGAAAATGCTCCTTGTTATATAACTGATTATATATAGTCATAATTAAAATTACATGGTTAATATTTAGGCCAACAAATTAAAAGAGGCAGCATGTATATATTACTGATCTTAAGCACGGATATTATTAATTCAGTCTTGATTTCTTTGGGATCGAGATACTGCTAGAGAGTTCTGTTCTGTAATCAGTGTTAAAATTAAAATGTACGCAGAGACCCTTATAGTCAAGGATCCATTCTGAGAAGCTGAGCCATAGAAATGACTCCTCACACCCCATGGCCATCAAGCATTTCTCACTCGATCGTGCGTTATCATTTCACAAATATATACTTAATAGCTTGAAAACAAAATGACGAATAACACCGACTACATGGGCAGTTCATGAGCACATGGAAATTATCAATCACGTCATTAAGTTCTTACACATGATCAGCATGAAAATACTTATGAATCATGCACGTAGAAGCTAGCTAGCGGCATGCATGATGTAAGAAATCAAACAGTCAAAAGAATGAAGAACACCTTGAATAGCAAAAGAAAAAACAAACAAACATCTATTTTATAACAGTGATTAAACAAGGGTTCAGCTCCTTACATTCTCTATCCCCCGTGCGTACGTACTGCCAAATATGCATGTCTAATAAATGCTCGATAATATGGAGAAGCTAGCCCTATCTGAGATTATATTAAGCAACAAACAAGCTCAGGAACAGGGTCATTTAGAATCTGACACGACCAAACACTGCCTCCACTGAGAGACGGACGAGGCTTTTGCGCTTGCTCCGTTGATTTCTGGTTCATCTTACTTCTGAGACGGACTCGCCGTTTCCAAACAGACCCGGCAACATATTCACAATCTTTTCCTTGATGGTTACGTGGACTCGAATCTATTTCCCAATCAGATCCCGCCACGTACAAATGCCAGTACACTTCTACATCTGGATCCACCTGGCCAGCTGGCAAGGATTAACAATCCCGGGAATGTGGGCCCCTTCACCCTTTAAAATGCTTGCCACCTCAGCGTAACTCTTGTGTTCCTTCTTCTTTCCCGGCTCTCCTCTCTTCGAGCACTCCACCGAGCCGCCAGCTAGAGACATGACTTCTGCTCGAGCCGGATCGAACTTCTGCCCAAGAAGGGTGCCTTCAGTCAAGAACTCATACGCCATGTAGCCGGCTAGTAGCCGATTAGAGGAAATCGGCTCGTCAAGATTTGAAGCTGGTTGAGCCGAAGCCGATTTCGGCTTCATTGAATAAGACAGTGCCTCTCTCTCTTTGCGCTTCTTTGAGGCGCCAGGTGTTAAAGTCCTACGTGAGTGATAACTCATCTTTTGAAGGATTAAACCGTTAAATTGCAGTTAATTCTGGGCCAAAAGAGTCAGACCAAGAATTTGGAATTTTATTTTTGGGACGTAAGTGTCAAATCATTTTCTTGACAAGGGAGCGAAAGGAAAGGTCCAAAACGGGGTCGAGAAGGAGAGAGACCCCATCGCTGGCGAGGTTCAAAGAGGCAAGCAAGTTCAAGGATAAAAAGGTAAAATAACAAAAACAGTTTTAAAATCAATTCATGATACACGGGAGAGTTGGAGTTAGGTTGAGGTATTGAAACGAACGGAACCAGATCTAGAACACGGATGAGTGTGTGGTCGGCGATTTTAATAGAGGCGGCGCGTGAAGAAAAAAGGTATAGATTGGGAAAGAGAGGAGCGAGGGGAGAGGATTTGTAGAAGGAGAGACAGGGGAAACTTGTTGTTCTGACTTCTACGGTGCTATTTATAAAACAATCTAGTCTTTTTCAAGAATCTCTACTCATAGAATGACAAAAATGCCCCAGTATTTAGTTGAGAATTCGAGGCAATCCACACTTTTATGGTTAATTACTTTATACTATCCCTATATTATATTGTTATGATTAATTGGATCATCAGATTATTAGTTTTATGCATTGAGTCCTTTTACCATTTCCTCTTTTTATTATTTAAACTTTTTACTTGGAAATGTATTAAAAAGATATCTCTAATTTTTAAAAAATTATTTTTAACATTATTATATCAAAATAATAAAAAATATATATAAAAAAATAATTATAAAAAAATATTTAATTTTCATAAAAATATTATTTGAAAGGCAATTACAATCAAATAGAATAAAAGTCTCGAGCACGTGTTAAGAATCTAGTGGGTTAAGAGAAAGAAAGAGGACTGGCTGACCCATTATATTTGTTTACAATTGTTTAATATGACCGACATAAATGGTAAAGGACTCAATGCTTCAAATTAGTGGTATAATGACTCGATTGATCAAATAAGATAGCATCGGGATGATGTGTGTAATTAACACTGATGTCTTTGATGAGCTTTTGAGTAGGAATCGGAATTACAGTTATGCCCTTAAACGCTCCTAGAAATTTTCCAGCCACGGATGGTCAAGGAGGGAACGAACTCGGCTTATGGCACCGTTGGTTTGTGCGCAGCCGTGTTTTTTTATTTTTGGTGATTTTTTTTTATTTTTTATGTTTTTTTATTAAAATAATACATTGATTTTTAAAATAATTTTTTTAAAAAAATTATTATTTTAATATATTTTTAAATAAAAATATTTTCAAATAAAAAATACAGAGGAAGCATAAACCTCGGGGGAAAAAAGTAAAATTTACCCGACATTAAAACGTGGATTGGTTTTCTTAATTCTGGAAAACACCTGCCTTTGGATTTTGGAATCTTAATACAGAGCAGGCCTTAAGGAGGTGCCACTGTGCCGGTGCCAGAGGATCCAGGCCGACACAATCCACGCAGCCCACAATTTGACATTGAGTTTGAACTCAACTATGAGCCTAATTATGAAATCGATAAAACTACGCTAAAATATGGGCAGGTACTCCCAATCTTTTTTTGAAAGCTCACTTCAGCGACTTTAAAGTTTACGGTAAATCAAACCAGGATTTTTTTTTTCGATTTTTATTAAAAAAAAATAACTAAATTGGTTTTTAAAAAATTCAAATTGGTTCAAACCCACCGGTTTTGGTCCGGTTATTTTAGAACAAAAACTGGTTCAAACCAACCAATTCTGATTTGAATCGGCTTTTTATTTTGGCTCGGTTTTTTTCCTGTTTGACTCTTTTTTTTCGGTTTTGATTTTTTCAGTTTCAGGTTTATAAAACCAAACCAAACCAGTAGGTGTTTTAAAAATTCTAATCAGTTCAATCGGTTTTTTTTTCACGGTTTGGTTTTTTCAGTTATTTTTTTTCTGATTTTCTCGGTTTAATCAGTTTTTCAGTTTTTTTGCTCACCCCTAAATAAATCTCATTCATATAAGCATCTGTTAGGCACATGTCTCGTTTAAAATCTCATTTGGTAGTGTGGTATTATGGTAATAATTGTTTTTTCAAATGATTTTAGTTTAGAAATACATCAAAATAATATTTTTTTTATTTTTAAAATTTATTTTTAACATCAACACATCAAAACAATCGAAAAACATTAAAAAAATTAATTTAAAGCAAATAAAAAATTAATAAATTTTATTTTTTTTCAAAAATATTTTTAAAATAAAAAAAAAGTTTCTAAGTCGAATCAAAGAAAATTTTTTTTACAATTAGGACTTATTTATTGGAAAAATCAGTCAATTTGTTACATAATGTAGCAATTCCTCCTTGTAAATTATATAATTGTATAGTAGTTTGGGCTTAGGCCCATTAATCTAAAAAAAATGGATTAACTTGGTTTTTGGAGCTGGATCCGGTGGTGGAATGGAGGAATGGGAGGTGGCTCTGGCAATGGAATTTTTTTTTTTTTTTTTTGAGGGGGTGGGAATCAATTACACATAAAGTTAGTTCTAGAGGTGTAACTCAACTGATCAGATCATGAGTTTGCTTTCTAGAGGTTATCAGTTCGATTGCTACAAACTT
>Ga0307510_10012335_pt1 | contig 10137 bp, 12 predicted proteins | sample 12_EM_MG_FD_207224 | JGI IMG/M metagenome (GOLD analysis project Ga0307510, IMG submission 207224) | Populus trichocarpa ectomycorrhiza microbial communities from riparian zone in the Pacific Northwest, United States - 12_EM | ecosystem: Host-associated > Plants > Roots > Unclassified | place...
ATCGTGTGTAGTATACTACATCGTAACACAAGTACTGCCCTAATTATATAAATAGTAGAGGTGGCTATCTCATTAGGTTAAGCCTCTTAATTATCACAAACCTTGTTTCAACTTGGTATCAGAGCCAATTTATCTTAACAGATTTATTCTTCAAACGGCAGCCCCTTTACTGCTTCTCTGCAACAAAATTGTCTTCTTTGTTTGTTTCTATTGCTACTCCTTCATCAGCTATTTATTCTTTAAATGGCAGCCCCTCTAATTATTTTTTTATTACTACTGCTCCATCGGCTAATCTACCTTACGATCAACATGTTAATTAGTGATATTGTTAATTAGCCTCACGATCTATAACGTTGATTCTGCTTCTTATGTTGATTTCCGACTACTACTGCTTCTCTGCTTCAACCACCAGCGTGTTATTGCTGATTTCTTATATTGTTTCTGCCACTGCTTCTCTGCTCCATTCTGCAACGATGATTCTGCTATTGCTTCTCTGCTTTAACGTTTTCTGCTATTTTCTTTGTTATTGTTTCGGCTTCCCTGCAATTATCTATTGTCAGCTTCTGTTTTCTACTCATCTTATGCAATATGGATCCTTCGGTTTTTACTACAGTTTGCACCACTAGCAGTCCTTTTTCTCTCAATACCAATGTCAGTGCTTCTTCTCCCAACATCAATACAGTCATGATTCCCTCTGTTGCGATAGCAGCTGTTATTCCCCTCTCAAATACATAGCAGGTCATCAACCTCAAACTCACCAATTCCAATTATCTATTTTAGTGTATGCAGATGAAGCCATATACTAAGGGGTGTTCTCATTTGTCAATGGCTCACATTCATGCCCTTCTCTGCTTGATCTGTCTAGTCACTCTACTGTCACCTCTACCAACATTAATTCTGGTCCTTCCCAAGCATTTCTCACATGGAAACAACAAGATCAACTCATACTCAATACTTTACTATCATCCCTCTCCATTGATGTTCTTCACCTTGTGGTGGACTGCCCAACTTCAGCAAGTGTTTGGAGCACTCTAGAATGTTCCCTTGCCTCTTCATCCAACTCTAGGATTATGCAATTACATGGCTCTCTCCAGAATCTTTATCAAGATGATGATACTATCACTCTCTACCTGCAGAAAGCTAAGGGTTTATTTGACAAACTAGCCACAGCAGGTAAACCTATCTCCCTCACTAACTTCAATCTCTATGTTTTTTAGGGCCTTTGTGGTTAATTTCGAGATTTGGTTACTAGTCTATCGACCAAAGCTAAGCCTCTTACGTACTCTGAGCTCCATAGTCACTTGTCTACGTATGAATTTTTACACAGGAGCTCTCTTCAATCCATTCCAGCTACTGCACTGTTGCTTCCCACACCCTCACACCTTTCATCTGTATATGATGCATAGCATGCCTTCGCTGGATTTAATGGCAGTAGCTCCTCTTCTCATCAGGGCAAAGGAAGAAGAGGAGGTTGGAGAGGTAACTCTCACAACAATTATAACCTGCCTGCCCAGCCTTAACATGGAAACAATGGGAGGTCCTCTTGGCAGAACACCAAGAGCTACAACAGCAACTAGCACCAGCAGAAACAAGGAGGGAAACATCAGTGGCCTCGGTAGATTAGATGCCAACTTTGCAGCAACATCGGACACTCTGCATAGCATTGCTCTCAGCTTGTGCATCATAGGAATCAAGCCTCAGCCAACCTCTTCTTTAGTGATGCTTCAGCAGCAAATCTTGTCACCTGGTTCCCCGATACAAGTGCAAATCAACATGTTACCACTGTGCCGGTATGACTCATACAGACCCTTATCTTAGTAATGATCAATTGTATGTTAGTGATGGTAAGGGACTTATTATATCTAATACAGCTCATAAAATTTTGCATACTCCAAAACAAACCTTTACTCTGTCTAATATTCTACATGTTCCAAAAATTAAGAAAAGACTCTTATTTGTTCAACAATTTTGTTGTGAAAATTGTTTTGTTTTTAGTTTCACTCTACTTTTTTTATGTCAACGATCTCATAACCAAGACAGTTCTTCTTTCCGGTCAGAGTAAAAATGGTCTCTATATCCTTACCGAGTCCTCTGCCATGTGTTTTCCCCAGGCTTTTCTGCCAATGTTTGGAATTGTCGCCTCGGTCATCCCAGCTCTCGTGTTCTGAGTCTCTTAGCGTCAAATAAAAAGGATGTTTGTACTTCTCGTCCTTTAAATTTTCAATGTCAAGCTTGTCCGTTAGAAAATCATCTCATCTGTCTGTAGGCCTTACAGATCATCAGACATTTGCTCCTCTTGAACTTGTTTTTAGTGATGTGTGGGGCCCTGCTCCTCTATTATCTTCAGATGGTTTTTGTTATTTTGTTATTTTTATGGATGCACATACGAAATTTATTTGGTTTTATCATCTTGTCCTCAAATCTGATGTCTTCAATGTGTTTCATCAATTTCAAGTCTTCGTCAAATGACAATTCTCTCGCAAAATTAAATTCGTTCAAACTTACTAGGGTGGTGAATATCATAAATTAAATTCATTCTTTAAAACCATCGGTATTCATCATTGCCTCATATGCCCACATACACATGAATAGAATGGTATTGTTGAGCATCGTCATCGTCACATTGTTAAAACTAGTCCTACCCTTCTTGGTCAGTGTAAGGCACCTTTAAAATTTTGGACTCATGCTTTTAAAACCTCTATTTACCTCATTAATCATATGCCCACACCGGTTTTGCATAACAAATCTCCTTTTGAATGTTTACTTCGTCAACCACCTAATTATGATTTTTTACGTACTTTCAGATATCTATGTTTTCCCATCCTTCGACCTTATAATGCTCATAAGTTAGACTATCACTCTACTCCATGTGTGTTCTTAGGCTATAGTTCATCTCATTTAGGGTATCATTGTCTTGACTTATCGTCTAAGCATCTCTACATCTCCCGTCATGTTCGATTTAATAAACACGTGTTTCTGTTTCTCAAGTCTGCCCATCTCCTTCCACCCACCAGCCATACCCATCTGCCTACCACTATCACACACCTTCCCTCACTCACCTTCTTTCCATCTACCACACCATCAGCCCCACCACCCACTTCCTCTAACCCCGTTGTCCCCTTATCATCATCTGCCTCTATATTTGTTGATCATTTTGTAGGTACAGGGTCTGCAACGCCGGCGCTATCTGTGTCCGCGTCTCCTCCAGCTGTTGTCTCTCTAGCATGGTCATCCAGCTCTACCTCTCCATCCAAATCATCTACTGTATCCTTACTAGGTCTGGACCTCTGTGTTGATCTGTCCAGTTATACTCTTCCGCTGCAACCATCCCATGTTCAAACCCCTGCTCCTTCAGCACAGTGACAGCACCCTATAGTGTTAAATCCCGGACATAACAGGACTGCCAACATCACTTCAGTCGTTACTTCTTCCTCACAGCCTCTAGCTTCACAGGTAATATCTCCCTCCACTCTCAAACCTCTTACTTTTAAGAAGGCCGACCGTTTTATGTGCTGGCATACTACCATGAAGTCTGAAATTGCAGCTTTACATGCCAATAGTACTTGGTCCTTAGTACCTTTTAATCCCTCCATGAAAATGGTTGGCTGCTGATGGGTGTATAAAATAAAACATTGAGCTGATGGTGTTATTAACCGATATAAGGCTCGCTTGGTTGCGCATGGGTTCACTCAACAGGAAGGCATTAACTACTCAGAAACCTTCAGTCCTGTTGTTAAACCTTCAACATGAGATACTGAAGAGTACCAACAATTTGTCGAAAGTGAGTGGGATCCAAGAATAACATAGTAGACGACATATCAAGCTTGGAAACAAAGGCTGGTACTAAGGACCTAGCATAACTATATCGGACATCTGTTATGCTGTCAACAAGGTCTGTCATTTTATGCATGCTCCTACTAAGAGTCATTGGGCTGCTGTTAAATGTATCTTACGCTACTTGAAAGGTACATCATCTTATGGCATCCACCTTACTCGTGGCTCCTCTTTATCACTTCACGGGTTCACTTACGCCGATTGGGCGGGGAGTGTTGATGATCAAAAATCTACTGGTGATATATTGTTTTTCTTGGTACCACACTTGTTTCATGGAAATCTGTGAAGCAACGCACTATTGCTCGCTCCTCCACTAAAGCAAAGTATAAAGCTTTGGCTTATGGTACTGCTGAGGTTCTTTGGTTACGTTATCTTCTAACAGATCTATGATTTTCCCTTAGTTATGTTACTACTATCTGGTATGATAATTTAGGTGCTACTTTTCTGTCTTCTAATCTGATTTTTCATGCTCGAACAAAACATGTTGAAGTTGATTATCACTTTGTTCGTGACTGGGTGGCCAAAAAAAAGATTCAGATTCACTTCATCTCCTTTAAAGATCAATTAGCAGATGTTCTTACTAAGTCACTCTCTTACTCTACATTTGCTCTTTTACGTCCCAAGCTTTATGTGGATAACCAACCTTCAGCTTGAGGGGGTATATTATGGAATGTGTTAGAATAAGAAATATTGTATTATTAATGTATTGACTTATCGTGTGTAGTATGCTACACTGTAACACATATACTGCCCTAATTATATAAATAGCAGAGGTGGCTATCTCATTAGGTTAAGCCTCTCAATTATCACAAACTTTGTTTCAACTGGGGTCAACCTAAGGTAAGGCCTAGTAACAAATCAAGAAGGTCAACCCAAGTTGACTTGGATCAATATAAAGATAAAAGGTGTTATTATCATAGTTTTAAAACCCGAATCAGATGTCAACTGGGGTAAGACCTAAGTCACTGGTCAAAAGGGTCACCACGGGTTAACTCGAGTCAATGCATGAATAAAAGTGATTATTATCATAGTTTTAAAACTTGACTCGGGATTCAACCCAATGCAAGGTTCAGGTCACTAGTTAGGAGGGTCAACCTAGCAAACCCAAAAACAATTAAAAATAATCAAAGCAGCCTTGTTTTGACCAATTTTGTTTTCAAGAAGTCAATGAATGTTTTACTCGTGTTTTATCTTTGGTTGACCTGGGTTTTTTACCGGGTTAGGTTGAGTCAATCACTCATTTTTTTTCTTAAACTCGAGCCAGTCTAAGTCATGAGTCAACTAGTCAAGTCAATCCTGGTTTTATAACTAGGGTTATTATAATATTATTAATTTCAATACTCAATATAAACTAAATTAAAACAAGATAATATCTAAATTTAAAAAAAATACGTAAGTTTGACAACAATATATATTAAGGATAAAACAGACTTTTTCATATTTTGTTTTGTTTTGTCCACAATACTCAAACATGATACAAAGACAATCACTTTGTCTTGTACATCACTAACAAACACAATTCTTTCTTTATCTCTTTTTTTGTCTTATCTTGTCTTCTATGTCTCCACTATTTTTTTTTTTCTCGGGACAGTATCCAAATGCTACCTTAGTTATACTTGCAATATTCTCCTCTCTTTGTTCATTTTAAAGGAATTTCACCCATTAATTAACAGAAAATCTAAAAGGCATGGGTATTTTACTATAGCAATCCACCGTGAAATACTCATTTTGCCCTTCCAAAACACAACCAAATAACTTATTATTAAGGGTAGTTTGGTAATCTCATAAGAGTCTATTGGTCATTACCAAATTTAAAAAGGGCAATTAATTATATTTTTTTACATTTTAAAATGCACAATAAAATGACTTATATGCCTTTAAAAGTGGAATTTTATTTTGTAATTTAACAAATATAAATATTATTATGAAAAAATCACCCAAATCGCATTTGAGATGGCTTATGATCACAACAATGTTGTAATAATAAATGGCCTAGATTGAATCACATATTAGCTATTCGTAGGATCACACACACTAGATCACTACCCTTGAGTTGACTCTAACATAGCTGGCTCAGCTCCAATGCATCTTGGCTTGGCTTTATTGTTGCTTGGCTTGGCTTGGCTTAACTTGGCTCAACTCTAGCTAAGCCGATGAAATGGTATGCGAACAATTGATGATGTGTCATGACACGTGTTAAAGACATAGATGTTGATGTGGCTATGATGATGTTATTAGTGACCTCACATCCTGATGTTTGGGTTATAAATATAGGTCAGATCACTAGTTACGCGCCAGGTCAATTTCATTCAGGTGAAGAAAGCGTATGGAGATGCATCGTTGTGCATAACCAATCTAGTTTGTTGTATATGGAGGCGCGTGTGGGCTCCTATGGCTTCTATTTGCATATTGTTTTCATTGTTTTGTTTCACATGGCCTCCTTTACACAATGATATATTCAAAATATTTTTTTTGAGTACTTTTAATTATAGATAAACATCAAAACATAATTTTTCTTCCCTAAAGATTTGATACCATTTGTTAGAATCAAATTGATATTTGGCCAAAAGATGAACATAATATCTTAACGTTGTTTGACAACTTGTCGATGTCCATAGAGTAGCCAATATTATTAGGTATAGAGAAAAATATAATTACACAACAATGGAGGAGAAAGAAACTGAACTCAATTCTCATCTCTTTCACTCAACCTACCACTACAAGTTGATGCCAAGGCAACTACTGTTATTGCCAAGACAACTCTCTGCCTCTTATTTTCTCCTCTCAATTAGCTTTACTTTGCTTATACACATGGTGCCTATTTATAGTGTAAATAGGAGAACAAACATCCTCATTTCTAACATTAATGGCAATCACCTAGCCATGATTTCTCTTAGCAAAATCACCATAAAATCATCCCCTAATTCTTCTTGGTGGCAGGTAGGTGTCCCACACCTATATTTTTCTTGGTTGATAATAAACTTCATACTCAAATTCATTTTAGAAATCATATTCATGAATATGACTAAAGAAAGGAAAGATACGGTGAAACGGACATGGATTTGAAATCTGAATTTTGGTCTTAGACTCCGGGATTTGGAGTTCGGATATGGGTCATATTATGTGTATATAAAAAAAAACGACCGCCTATGGACTTGATTAGCCAACCTCGAATAGGGGCGGCTAATGATGTTAACAAATATTGTTAACATCAGCATGACCTTAAAGGAAATATAATGAATATTGAACTTGATTAACTATTCGTATGAAGAATAGTTAATGATACTGATGAATAATGTTGCTATCGGCAAGCCCACAATAACTTGATTAACTTCCTAAGAAGGAAGTTAATGGTGTCAAGAGAACTTGGCATTGGCATTACCAAAAACATCTCTAAGTGTGATGGAGAGCAATTGATTGACTATTTCGGGTTAGAAATAGCTCAATGACATCGACCGAGTAAGTTGATGTCAGCAATGCTAAGGAATTTTCCTTCAAGAACCCTAATTTATAAAATCTGAAATTTACGCATAATTCCTATTTAATTGTTAACTTGTTTTATACAATCAAGTCTAGTGTCCATACCTTAGAAATTTCATAATTTCAGCTCATGTAAGTTTAAAATTTTAGCCCCTCTTCTCAAGTATGCAGTCGGCCCTTTTTTCCTTTTTTTCTTCACTTCGGCACTTGTTTTATCCTTGTTAAAACCCTTGTTATTGGTTGTCCTCTCCATTTGGATTTTCTAGGTTTGTATTCCTAAGTGATCTGGTGTTTTTCCTTCTCTTTTGAAGAAGAAAATTTGCACTCCCCCCCCCCCTTTTTTCCTTTAAATTCCAGCCGACCATGAAAGAGGAATGAATGGGGTATTTATAGTAGCACCGTGAAAGGGCATCATTCGGTTTGGAATGAAAGGGAAACTTGTCCCAAGATACATCAGCCCATTTGAGATTATGGAAAAGATTGGGCCAGTGAATTGAACCTAAAGGTGTACTTCCATCTCTAAGGGTGTTACGTATAAATTAAATGTACCACCAACTCCAGGTACATGTAATTTTAATTGTCTTATCCAATTCTGAAATTAAGAATGTTACAGACATAGATTCTTAAACTCTTCTTCACCTTATTTTTCAAATTACCTTCTTTTGTTTTAAGCTATGTTTCTTCTTGAGTTTTTCTTCTACTCTAAGCTTAAGTTAGTTATGTTATTGTAGAAAGATATTGAGTTACATTTTCAAAGTTCTTGCACCTTATTTATAAGCGCAACTAGACAATATGGTATTGTTGGAATTCTAGAAGGTTTATTGACATCATTTCATTTGCCCGAAGAGAAGAGCAAGAAAGTTTAAAGAACAAATAATTGATCTTTTACATCAACAAATTTTCAGTTGAATCTGATTCTAAACACTATAATATGTATTGTACATTGTTTTAGTTTTAAGTATAATATTTAATTATATATGCATGTTAGGATTTTATTTTGATCTCAATTGCAAGCTTTGAGTATATAATTAGTATGCATGATGGAATCTTGTTTTAATTTTTATACAAGTTTATATATAAAAAAAAATTATTAGATAAATTAAACAATTGTGATCACTAATACGCCAACTTTTAACTTGCATGACCGTTGTTACCACCATTCTCCTCCACTATCATGACTATATATCTTCATTCACATTTAATATATTTTTTTCTATCATTAATAAATTAAAACTTATATGTTTTAGGCACTATGCATTAAAGTAATAAACTAAATATATTATCCATCCGATCTTAAGCAGATCATTCATATCTTTAGTTATGTATTCATAAGAAGTTATTTTCTTGGGGCCTCTTATAAGGATTGAAACAAGTATGAAAAAATAAATCTACTTAGTTACCAATCACAAGAGTATTAGAGACATACTCATTACTATTGTAATATATGACCATATGATTATTTTCTTATTTAAGATAATAATTTGAATTAATGGTGCACTATGTTATTTTTAGAATTTTCTTACTCCTAAACGTCCTTGTATATTCAAATTTCTTTCATATGCATTTTGCCATTTTTGAAAAAAAAAATCTCACTGGATAAAAAAGAATCAAATAATAAAAAATTAATTTTCGAAGACTTATTAAGCAGAAAGATATAGAAATATAGAAATAATCCATGTAATATATATATATATATAATTTGGCAATTAAATATTGGTCATGAAATCTTCCTGAAAAATGTACAGATACAATGGAAAAGAAAGTAATACTCGGTTAAAAAAACAAAATAAATATTGGTGTTTATTTAAAAAAAAAATGAAATATTTTTATTTTATTTTTTATACTAGGATGGATATGACTCCATCAAATTCGAATGAGCTGATAAGTAAAACCATAACCTAGTTGATAATTATTTTTATCTAAAATAATTCATTTTGAAGTTTACGTAGTTGATTTATAGCAAAAGAACTTCCCCTTCATGATGTCAAAATTATTCAGTGATGATATGTTGTCAACCAATCTTTTCCCTTAAATTATTATTTTAATTAACAAAATCTAATTCGGAAGAAAAAAAACATTATTTACTTTGATAGAGATAATTGTTCACTAAAATAGTTTAATGATACTTTTGGCATTCCCATAAAAAAATCATTAAATTAACTATTAGAATTAGTGTAGTCTTTTATAAAATTCATTAGTTATTATTAAATTGATTAAGGACAACTTGGTCTTTTTTTTATTTTTCGAGCACGATAAAATAACTAAAATACTCTCAAAAGTAAAAAATTTAAAACTAGTATCCAAGGGCTTTTTCATATTTTTCAACCTGGTTTTTTAGTTATAATCAAGTTGATTGGGGTGTAATTTGATTTTTTTAATAAATATAAAATATAATTAAAAAAACCAAAAGTGACTAGCACTCGCGGTCTTCTAGCAGCACTCGCGGCGTTTCTTGAAAACCAAAAATTCCCTACCGCTGTGTTGATGGCATTGTCGTGGAGGTGGTGAGATATTTTATCACCAACGATGCTTTTTTTTTCCCTCTTCTCTCCTTGATATTCGTGTTGGGCATTTAAAATTTCAGAATTGTTCTTTTATTTATTAAAATTTCAACTTCGGTCCTTATTCTTTTGATTTCTAATTTTTGTTCTTGACCCTTTTGTAAAATTTTGATTTGTTTTCAATTTCATCATTTAATCTCATCAATTTTTGATATGTTATTTTTTTTCAATTTGGTTCTTATTCTTTTGATTTTTTTTGTCTTTTTGTTAAATTAATTTTCTTTTTAATTTCATCATTCAATCAAAAATTTGTAGTTGTCAT
>Ga0307510_10012336_pt1 | contig 10137 bp, 4 predicted proteins | sample 12_EM_MG_FD_207224 | JGI IMG/M metagenome (GOLD analysis project Ga0307510, IMG submission 207224) | Populus trichocarpa ectomycorrhiza microbial communities from riparian zone in the Pacific Northwest, United States - 12_EM | ecosystem: Host-associated > Plants > Roots > Unclassified | place...
ATATCCACGACGTCGTTGATTTTGGCAGCGCATGCGATATATCCCCGGAGACGATTTGTCGGGAATTGATACGATATAGCCGACTGAGCCTGACTCCCGAGCGCTGACTGCCGGAAAATCCGGCCATACTTCTAGCTTTGCCGGTAGAACTACTGACGCAACTGGAGATCCCGGTTCTTGCGTTCTAGGAGTCAGGTGTTTACGACATACACAGGGCCGATGCACGGGTGCTCGACTCTTCCGTAACCAGACCAGTCGGAACGATTGCGTTTGGATACAGGCTGGTGGGGAGAATATGTATGGTGCGCTCAGGGGTCATCTCCTGGCAAGGCTCATAGCTCTGTTCAAAATCCGGTCGGGCTACATGCAGCAGGATATGGTCTATCGCCTCGCCAGGGTTTTATTCAATTCATGAGCCTGGTAGACTCCGGACGACCGTCGGACGTACAAGGTCTGATACCCGTTCAGCTCAGAGACGTTACCCGAGAGCTCACAATTGTGGATATCGGGACGATCATAGGCCTGGCGCATCTGATAGCGGAGACAGAGCGGCGCTGGCTTGTCAACAGTCAGATCGATTTACGCACGTTTAATGAGATCTATTAGGATCACAGAGGGGGCTTGTATAATAAAATAAACTCGGGGAGCGACGTAGCCTAGATGAGGGCTACATCGCTCCCCGACGGAGATGTAGCGTCACGATCACGACTAGATGATAAACATGTATAATAGACAAGTATATAGTAGAGATATAGCCATAGAGGAATAGAAACATCTAGAAACAAACAAATTATGCACGATAGTAGTAGTAGGTGACACACCGGCAGGAATGACTAGGGTGATATCGGCGGCAAGTTGTTATGAGCACGCCTGGAAGCAGAAGGAAAAGGGGGTACCTTGGGGAGGCGTTCGGATGCTGCGGAGATGCGAGGCAGGAAAAGAGACGTCAGGATGTGAGATAAGGGGGGGGAGAAGAGCAGGAGATGTGGGGTGGTGGCGGGATGTGGGTAAGGTCTGACGTCACGTCACGACGCAATCGGTGTTGGGAATGGCGTCCCGACGCTAGGGACGCAGAGGACGAAAAAACGAGGTCAGATTGCGTCCTGACGCGGCGCCCGCGCCTCAGACGCAGGATTAATTTTTGCTGATGCAGATGTCCGCCAGAGTCAGGCAGGGTCCCATTGGAGTCCGCTCGCTGAGGCGAATCGAATGGGATAGGTTTCGAAGCGTCTGCATGGCTATAGAGGTCAGCAAGAAAAAAAAGGTGCACACCTCACTGGGCAGATGTCTGCCAGAGTCGGGAAGGGCCTCATTGGAGTCCGCTCGCCGAGGGGAATCGAATCGTATAGTTCTCAAAGTGTACGCATGCCTGTAGCACTCAGTAGCCAACAATTTAGATGTACTTGCCCGGGGAACTCAAGTACAAAAGTATGGATAACCCTTCAACCTGCGGTCGCACAGCATGAGGACAGGGTGCGTTGGAGTCCGCCGGTTGAGGGGAATTGAATGGTGTAGGTTTCAAAGCATCCAGATGGCTATAGACGTCAGCAGGAAGAAACAGGCTGATACCTCACTGGGCAGCTGTCCGCCACAGTGGGGAAGGGCCTCATTCGAACCCGCTCGGTTAGGGGTATTGAATAGTGTCCGCCTGGATGGGAAAGCATGCCCCTCTCTGAAGGTTGATAATATTCAATAGTTCCACTGATTCGATCATCAAGTCTGATCCAAGGTGTGAAAGATCTTAGAAACCTTTTGCGAGTACTGTTAGTAGTGATCAAATAAGAGGTATGTTTTGGGTCGTTACCGGGACAATAGATGGTTAGTCATGCTATGTTAAGATCCCTTTTCGTCTGAACAGCGTTTACCTGGTGGTGAAGTAGCCCATTGTAAGTCGAGGCCATTAGGGGCAGGTATAGTTCCCCAATGCAGAGACCCATCGGTCACTTACCTTGGTGTTCTTTGGGAGATTAGGATGTGAAATTGACCATCCGGGTAGACTGGGCAGACAGGATGCGGGTTGTATTGCACCCAAAGGACTAGGATGCAACCATTCTGCTGGGGCCATCCGAGTGCGGGCTAGGCTGACAGGATGGTCCAGACGGATTTCCAGCGTCCAGACGCAATGCCTATACGTCTGGAGCAAATGCTTTTTTTGCTGATGGGTCCTGGTGATGTCTCTCCAACTACATCTGCATGAGAGCAAGTTCTTCCTATCAGTAGCATGTCAGTGGCCGACCGACATGCCCACCGTAGAGATAATATCTATTGGGTCTCACTGGCCCAGCGGCGGTTTCATCTATACAAGCTATGCAGTCTATCGCCAAATCTACTTGGCTATACTAAGCTTCTAAGCCTGACTGCATGCTTCCACGATAAGAAGTCTCCTGCTGCTTGACTGCAGGGGCACTACCCACAACCAACCATGCGGGACCCTCTTAAATCATGACAAGACTTACACCTCTAGAGTGCACTAATAACTCATGGTAATGCTATAGTTCACAGAGTAGCCTGGGACTAGCATTGGGGTAGTTGTCCTGGCAGCCTTGCAGCTTCCCCGGTCAGCCCCAAGCACTCTACTGTTAACCATACTATTACCTGAAGGTCAAAGTATGCCCGTAGGTGGTTCCCAGGTGTTATCCAGGTGGCGCCCCAGGAGGCGGTTACCCTCACACTCCTTATATATGCTGTGAACAGCTTCTGGTCGGTTGGACGGCCACAACTCATACAGTGTTATGGGAGTGTTCCTATTGATCTCATTTTACTAGAAAGCATACAACTACACAGCCGTACAGTGCTGTCGCCCTGTACCAACACTGGGGCCGCAGGGGGGTGACAGGAATATCCCCTGAAAGTTACAAGAGGTTCGGACCACTCCTGCTCTGTCAGTAGCCTGTTTCGTGCCATACGAAGCAGCCTGGTAAACATCTAAGAGTCCTACTATACTGGGATAACTTTCCCCTAAGTCCGCAGATGCCTTTGTCGGTGAAGGTAGGGTAACTGAGTCCCCAAGGTAGGGTAATCATGTTTCCAAGGTAGGGTAACTTTACCCTTTCATGCCTCTATTTCCTTCAGGGGTCTGTGCGACCACATATAATGTCGCCCTGGAGACCCGTGCAACGTTTACCATGTGTCCTTAACTTTACGCGAACATACTCTCTGAAGGTTACCCTGTCTAACCCTATGTCACCAAGTCATTTTGTAGACACTTGTACCAACTCATGTCTACTGGTAGTCTACTAAGTATACTGGTCTATCCTCAATCTGGTTACCACTTGGTATACCATATGGGCATGAGTCTAGTCCGCTGTAGCTACCTATCTGTAGGGTCGTTACACTCTCACTACCTGCACTGGCAGTTATTACCAGTCAGCTCCCTTCCAACTGCCACTGGATGGACAATCTCACACTCCATGATGGTCGAACAGTCTACCTTTGTAGCCTCTGCTATTCACCAGTAAGTTTCCATTTATTTCTTGTTACAGAAGGATACCCCTCAGATCTTCTTCTCTCATAAATCAGATTTTTCAATTCTTGATTATATATGAAAGAAAACTATAGTTTTACTAATTATGTTTACCCAATTAGCTATCAAGAATCCAAAAAAAAAAAGACAATTGACAGCTTCTTTACTCGAATATCTTCCCAGCCGAAGTCTCAGCACATAGCATACCCTCAGGCTTATCAACCTTGTTTTATGAGCTTAAGAAGTAACCGGTAAAGTGAAACAGAAAAGGGAAACGAGAGAGAATTTTGTGGATTTGATGGAAGTGGGCGGCTGGAAGAGCAGAGCACAATGGTACAGGGTGGCATTCTGGGCTTGAGGGTAGGGGAAACAGAACTTGAACATGATAGTGTAACTGAAGATGAGAAAGAGTTGGGAGAAGCCCGGGGCAGCAGTTTGGGTGGGCATGAGGGTCAAACTCGTCGCAATACGCACCCCCATCGATATAACTCGCTGGACCAAAATCTCTATCCCTCTCAGTATGATCATGGCTTTAGCCAAACATACGCAAATCTCCTTCTCTAGTTACCAGTTGTCTGTTATAGCAGATTAAATTTGTATGGGAACAAGGGTACAAAATCTGAAAAATCAATTAATATTCGTTACCTGATAAAATTCATTATAGCGGGGATATTTGTATGAGGCATCCAAACTCCCCCACAATTCATTCGTAACACCGGTTTTTTCACTATAAAGGGGTCCATTATAGCGGGGTGCGACTGTAGTAGAAAAATCCTCAATGTGATAGCTTATAATAGGCTCCACCCTTAGGCTTCAGAGCGTCTAGCCAGTCTCGATACCTCGCTCCTACACACCAATCACCGAAACAAGTAAAAAACCCAGCCGGTATCTTGATAGCAAACTTGTCTTCCCCATGATTACCGCAATTATTTGCCCCACTTCTCTGCTTGTTAGTCCCCACTAAACTACTGAATAATTAGTGAGACTCACGGTAGAACTCAAAGGGGTTGTTCACGTTCTAATGCAATGCGGGCGTAGTGCATTCGAAGGTGTGCTTTTCTCTCACTTCCCCCCTCCCTTCCCCGCCACCACTGCCCCAACAAGAGAGTGTTCGGCGACTATTTAACAAAATTCTGGTTCTTATGGATACCAAGGTGCGCTGCATGAGATATTTCGCCCAGCAAGCTCTTATTATATACGCATCGCACAATACATTACTGTGCAATATGGACCCTATTGAAACTTCCCTCCCCTCTCTACAGGCCGAAGTTCAACTGTAACTCTATGATCAGATGTGATACCCTATTACCATATTCGTGACCGGCACGAAATAGATTCCTATTTTCCCTCCCGTCCCGCACCCCCCATCAACAACACCCCAGTGTCTGAATTTCGATCTAGTATGTAGCACAGACAGTTACGAATGCATCAAAATACCTGGTTATGGTCGAATCTTATTCGCGGCTCATGCGGGCTACCTACCGCACCTGTAAGTTGCTGCAGGGGAATGGAAGAAACCTTGGAAGATGGAAAGAAAACAACAAGTAGGAAAAGAAAGAAAGAAAGGGTCTAGCCCATGATGCAATGCCACCTTTTTCCCTTCTCCCTCGCTTCCATCTCGGGTATCATCTTGTGTGGAAATACCACTTTGTCGATCCCATACCGCGTTAATAACTAACAGCAAAGCCAAATCCCGCTGGTCCGTGAAGAGGAAGAATTGTTCGGCGCAGATCATGGGATGGAAAGGGAATCTCCAGAACCCTTCTGTGGATCTTGATTCGCCGGTGCCGTCTGAGGAAAGCTTTCTAACGGATTAAGACATATTGTGTCCACTATGCTTTTTTCCTCAAACATGGACGCCATATCGTAATTTTATTGGCAAAACTTCTAGATATAGGTGCGAGTCAACCTTCTACCCCGAAGATGAATCGTGAGCGTGCGGGGTCCAGCCAATGAGGTTCCGGTGAGAAAAAAGGGGGGTATGTGCTACGTAGAATTTCATGGATGTGTTTATCATAATCCTACAAGTATGATGTCAAGCCTGCGGTAATTTCTACGGACGGGAGGACGGACAAGCAGGCCAGATGCTGGGCCCGCTCCGCCCCGGTCTCAATGCTCCAAACTTCCTGTAACCACAGATTGATCAGCACGGCATTAGAGACGCAACCCGGCCCGTCCAGGAAGGCCGGAAAGGGTCACGGAAACCCTAGTAGATATTGGGGGGCGAGCACCCCAGAGCGGAGTAGAGGTGGAGTACCGTAGTATGAAAAGTTGAAAGATTTGGCGGGCTGCACGAAACTCTGGGAATGTTTCATATCAGCTGTCCAACCCACCTTTCTGGTATGCCGTATCAGTATACTGTAGGTGCTTCCGTATTGAGCCCAACTTCGGCTCAGAATGGATTCCCCATTGGCTGGCGGACCGGGCCCCTTTGCCATGAGATGAAGGGCGCGGTCATTGAGGGTTGAGGGATGGCTGCTGTAGGGATAGCTCACAACATGACGCCCGCACTATACGTTGTCTAAGAGCCTGCTTTAGAAGCTTTGACCGCAGCCTGTTTACAAGTACTTCTCTCTTTGTTACTCCGAGATTCCCGTTCGGCAGTCTACCGAGGCCGGGGGGGACGGTCTTCAACGGGGGCACGACGAAAATGAGCGTGAAAAACGGAGGCAACTAACGATCAGTGATTTTTTATTACCCTACTTTTTGCCCAGGATGCACCTTTGTTCATCGCCGCCCATCTTCGTGCCCTGTTGAAGCACAGTATTGGCCAACTCGTAAAATATCGGGAAATAGAGGTCCCAGGCTCGTCGAGTTCTGTCGCAGAACGCCAGAAGTTGGCACTTTTATGTCCAGATACTTTGTGGTTTTTGACGAGTAAATGACTTTCGATAAGCAACGATCCGATGCGGTGCAGAAGACAAAAAGAGGTGACCCCAAGCTAATGTGGTGAAACCACACCAATGGGCCGCCAAAATCTTAACTCAAGCAACAAACCCCGTCCGATCTACCGTGGAGGCTTGTGCTCGGATCATCCACAATAAGCGAACCCCATTCCTCCCATCCCTGTTGGTGGCGACCTCTGAGGATCCTAGGCGCTCGTAACAATCGACAAATCTAGACGTTTTTCCTAGTGTCACCTCACTATCGCAACTTCGTGGACATCAACAGATATTACTCTCTCCCGACAACAGGCCCACCCGCGGTCCTAGATATTAGGCGTCCCTAGCTTAGCGCTGCTATGTATCAGGAACCCGTTCGACGTTTTTAGCAGCTTATATAAGAGTTGACAGAAAACGAAAAATAATACAAGGGGCGATTGGAGTCTCCGCCCCGCGAGGGATATCTCTGAAACACGAGCACGTAGGCACGATGGACGAGCCCCGGCAAGTGCCGAGGAGACGAGGGAACTGAGGGATCGTTTGTTCAAGCACTCGTGTGCGGGAACGTCCGCACCTCCCGCCGTGCACTGGTGTTCTATGGGTTCAAACCCATGTTTTGGCTACAGTGCATGTCGAATCTGAAAACATGTAAGACCTCAGTGGCTCAAACATCGAGTGAGAGAGATGTTGGATAGATAATGTGCTCATCTGCCGTCAAATATGTGATTCTTGCAGTAAGTATGGAATAGGAGGAATATTGAGGCGGGGGAAGAATCATCAAACAGGTTGCGGTCGAAGCTGTGCTTGTCGCGTGCATCCCCTAAGTTCAAGTTTTTTCTCCCTCACAGCAGGAATCGCACTAACAGTTCTTTCTTTTCAAGTTCTTAGGATGTCATGGGCGGTGGGCAATGGGTCAGCCGATCTGCAGAATGCAGATTCTGACGATGCCGTGCCGTATTTGACACTGCCTAGGAGGATTCTGCCGTCGCAGTGATCCTTGGGGTATTTTGGCTAGTGATGATAGACTAGGGGGGGCGCGGAAGGATACAGTTACAGTAATATTCTCCCCAAGACTCTAGCATATCTGACCCCCCTAATACATCAACTCATGGGATGGGGAAGGGATGGTTAAAAATCTTGGCTAAAATGTTCCAAGCTCGTGGTTCTGACTGAGCTGCCACAGGATATTTTGCCTCTCTATGCCGGAAGGAACTCCTGATGGCCAAATTTTGGGTATAAATGATCGCTTTCTGCTTTCTTGGCTCATACATCCTACCTTACCTTACCGCAGGTTCAACTCAAGCTCGACTCCCACTATCCTTCTTTCCCTAGGTTCTTATATCCTCTGTTCATCCGTTTCTCTCCTCCCTTGTTTTCGACCGGATAGCAGACCCCAGTCTATTATTTGAACCTCCCCCCTCTCTGACCTAATCTAATACACTTGTGAGCCCTCTCACTTTCCCAAATATTGTCCCCAAACCCAAGGAGAAAATCCGCCATGGGATTCAATGCTATTTTGTATCGACGTCCGGCCTCTGTCCCTCGTGCTTTCCCCAAGCACTCTGGTTCTTTTGAACAAAAGGACTTTTCTCCCGTTGATTCTAACTCTAGCCATCCATTCAGAATTCCCGGGATCCCCGATGCGCTTTCTTTTGACAAGATTATTGCTGGTGGGACATGTCCAGTATGTATAATTTTTCTCCCAACTATCATTCCATTCGTGCAAAGGAAACTTGTCAGCTCGACCAGTCTTTATCTTTAGATGCTGGTTGAATGTTTTAACAGCCCTTAGAAGTTACCACTACCGGAAACCGTTAACAGGGAGATTTCATATTCCAATCCCGTCAAAATGCATTCTGACTAACAGTCTCATCTATTAGCCAATGACTTGTAGAGATTTTATGCAATATCTCCTATACGTTGAGCATGCTGCAGAGAACCTGCAGTTTTACCTGTGGTTGCGTGACTACACAGAGCGTTTCAATGCTCTCTCTGAGAACGAAAAGGCATTGTCTCCTCCGGTGCCTGTTAATCCTCTCGATCCTCGCCTTGGGCCTAAAAGCGGACCTAGGCCTAGCAATAGTGTCACCAAATTTCTATCTAGTGCTTTCTCTAGCCCCTCTCAACAACTCGCCGCCCCGAACCCAACAATGGCCAGTCCCTTTACTACCCCACCGCGCACACCCCACTCATCTGGGGATTCTGGCTACGAACCCGGGAGCTCGGCGATTGAACCTTTCTCAACTTTTGAAAGTGTGGGACTGAACAAGATTAATCACAAGCAGATAGCGGCTGAGGCATATCAGTCCATTGGGATGGGATGGCAGCCATGTATGTTCAGCCATTGTTCCTTGAGATAGCCCCCTGATAGCCCGCCCCCATAATAAGCTTAAGTAAAGTTAATTATTGGCTAACATTATGGCGAAACAATAGTTAGTGTTCACCCATTCCGTGAGGAGGTAACTCGGGTGGTCGCCATTTACATCGCCGAGGGTGGTCCCCGCGAACTCAACGTTTCCTCCCGCGATCGTGTAGCAGCCCTTTACGGAATTTCTCACACAACCCATCCTAATGTCTTCGATCCCCTTAAGAAGACCGTTGAAGATGCGCTTCGCTACCAGGCTCACCCGAACTTTGTCCGATGGAGCATCTGCAATGGAAATGCTCCTAGAGTATTCTTCGCTCGCTGCCTTGGAGCGGGCACCATCCTTGCCGGATTGATGATTGCCATCCTGCTCACTCTCAGCAATCGCTTTCGGGGGTGGAGAGCAATGGCTGCTATTGCGTGGATCATTGGTATAGCAACTTTGTTCGCTGCGTATAAGGGAATGTGTGTTGTCCTCCATGGCCTGCATGCCCGCCATATCCGTCCTTGGTAAGCTGTTTTAGCCCTAGAAGTAGTATTAGAGCCGACTAACTCCTCAAATAAAGGGAGCTATGGGCAGATGAGGGTAGAGACTCCTTCGAATCTAAGGAATCATTTGAATCTCTAGCAACCCCAAATAGCTACGAAGATGAAGTAAGTCATCATTGGATTGACACTTTAGCTATTTGCTAATGACATCGTTAGCCCTGGAGGGCCCAGTATGATAATCGCAACCCTATTCGAAAGATTTTCGACAAACAGGTCTGGATTGAAGAGCCAGCGTTACGTCAAATACAAGATGCGATATTTTTGCAAAGCATGATCGTTGCCGTTATTGCTTCCGCAATATTAAGCGCTATATTTGTAACACTTCCATCCGGTGGCTATATGTCCTAAACGGGCCCGGGGCCCAGCTAGGAAAGGTGGAAAAAAACCCCGGCATTCTCCACATATATCTAACGATCCGAACCGATTCTCTCCTTTACTTCACTATAAAACCTTCCTTATGAATATTAGCATTCCTTTCGTGTTCCCTTATCGTATATATTATATCCCTACTGTTGTCCTTTTACTTTGTTGATTTTAGAGGAGACTTTTCAGTGGAAGGGGTTTCATTACCTACTTCCCGGGAGGGCAGTTAGGTACGGCGAATAGCGCAGCTTTCTTTTTTCTTTCTACTTTGTATGGCAACGAAAACGGGATTGTGACAGCTGGGGCCATAAGTCAGTAATTGTTCTAAGCGCTATTAATCATTGATCTTTTCGCCGCAAAATATCTGCGTGCGTCCTCCTCCTAGGAGAGGTCTAGAGGAGCATTTTGGTTCCGCAACATTTCTTTCTTTCTTTTGATCGTGCTGCGCCTGCACACGTACGTGCATCGCCCCTGACCCGACCTTTCCCCCCCCTCTACATTATCCCAGCCCCTAG
>Ga0307510_10012337_pt1 | contig 10134 bp, 13 predicted proteins | sample 12_EM_MG_FD_207224 | JGI IMG/M metagenome (GOLD analysis project Ga0307510, IMG submission 207224) | Populus trichocarpa ectomycorrhiza microbial communities from riparian zone in the Pacific Northwest, United States - 12_EM | ecosystem: Host-associated > Plants > Roots > Unclassified | place...
ATGTCAAGACGTTCGTGTCGAGTCGAGTCATGCAACGGCGACCACCCAGCCCTGTCCCGACAGTTAACATCTGCGCCGCCCTTGATCAATAACTTCACCACTTCAGGGTCGCCTTTGGTTGACGCTGTATGCAATGATGTCCTGTAATTTGCATCGCGTTGGTTGACATCGGTGCCACAGTGAAGTATGTACTGTATGGTGCGAAGATTTGAGTTTTCCAACGCGGTATTGCCAGAAATCTTCTCGTCGGAGTGGTCGGTTTCATTGCGGCGGACATCGATATAACTGTTTTGTGGCGTGGTGTCCGATGGCATTAAACAGGTATCCACAATTCCAATATGCGCCGAGTCTCCCATTGTCGGATGCCAATTTTAATGGGGTCTCATCACTGGCAGTATGAATGTTAACACCTGCACCCGACTCGAATAGATGTTTCACGATGTCCAGATGCCCATTTCTTGCTGCACAATGCAGCGGAGTCCAACCCCTGCAAGTGAAAGAGTTGACATTTGCGCCATATTCGAGTAGGAGACGTGTGATCTCGAGGTGTCCATGAGCTGAAGCAAGATGCAGCGGACTCCAGAGGTCCTCTTCCGGTGCACTTGGATCTATATCTACGTCAAAGTTGGGTGGGTGATATACTTTAACTGACGTTAAACTGCAACGCACCACCAAATGAAGTCGCGCCACCGTGACAGTGGCTGCGGAGGTCCATACTCGCGCCACTGTGGAGTAACTCTTGGACGATTTCTAGATGACCTCGTTTCGATGCTGGCATCAACGGGGTCCAGCATTCGTTGTAACGAGAGTCGACAACCGCGCCGTTCTGGAGTAACAAACGCACAACCTGGAGGTGCACATTTCGTGATGCTGTCATCAGGGGGGTCCAACCACCGTTGTCACGAGGGTCCACAACTGCGCGGTTCTGGAGTAACACCTCCACGACGCTAAGGTTCCCATTTTGTGACGCTGACATCAAAGGGGTCCAGCCGTCCTTGTCATGCGAGTTCACGGCCGCACCATGGTTAAGTAACTTATCCACGACATTCGCATGTCCATGTCTTGCTGCCGGTGTCAACGCTGTCCAGCCATCGTCATCGCGGGAGTCCACAGCTGCGCCTCTCTGGAGCAACAATTCTATGATGCCTGGATGTCCATTTTGCGACGCTGACATCAATGGAGTCCAGCCGATCTTGTTACGGGAGTCCACATGGGCCCCATGATCTAGGAGTACCTCTACAATTCTCCTTTCCCCGGCGTCTGACGCCATGAGTAATGGTGTGTTGCCGTTCTTGTCCCTAGCGTCAACGCTCGCATGGTGTTTTACTAGCCACCCCACAATGTCTGGTAGCCCCCTTTTGCATGCTTTGTGCAATGGAGTGATTCCCTCCTCGTTAAGAGCATTTAGGTCCGCAGAGTGTTGGAGTAACAACAGCGCTATGTCGACATTTCCCTTGGCGAGTGCGGCATGCAATGGAGTACCATAATACCCACCCTCAGCGTTAATATCCTGAGGGAAAGCAACAACGAGGCGCTCCACAAGTCTGCGGAAGCCACAAGTGTGGCATAATATAATGGGACGGCCTCTGGTTGAGTCGGGTGCGCTTCGGACATGATCCCGCGAAATTGATGGTCGATATCGTATATCCAGACCCACACTGCGACGTGTGGCTCAAGCGGATTAAAAAGGCGGTCCATCGCATCTTCGACGCTTGATGACACGTTCTCGAACTGGGCATGGCCGACCCAGTGCTGAGCGGCGTAGATAGCGAAAGGTAAGTTCTTCATACTGTTCTTGTCGACCTGCTCGTCTAATGTGAGGAGGACGCTGAGGGAAGCCTGGGCGAGGGTCGTGTGTGCCGACATGAGTCCTATATGATAGTAGGAAAGGCCCTTTTCGGCATTCGCGAGGCGCTCCGAGGTTAAATACTCCTTTACCGAGAAGTGCGAAAACTGCACCACCGGTGAACCTTCGACTTTGACAACAGTGATCAAACTTGAGCACGTGGACAGAAGAGCTTCTTCGGAATCTTCTGGTTGGCAAGTCACGTCATAGCTGGGAAGCGCACTTGCGTCAAATTGAATCGCAAGAACCCCCGCAAGCTCGTCGACCCGAAGTGGTCGGGTTGAAACTGCCATGCATTGGAAGAGATGCCGCGCATACTCCCTTCTCTCACGACAGATGTTGAGCAATATGCGATCATACGTTTTGTCCAAACTCTCTGGCAGGTCATCCAAAGCGTGCCGAATCGCTACCGGCAGACAGCGACGCAGTATCGCTAGCTGACAGGCGACCCACCGAAACCTACACAAACGCGTCATAAATAGTCGTCGGGGTGTATGATGATAATAACGCACATTCCGTCGGCTTTCCGTGAGAGCGTCTCAATGACCAGTTTCTTATCATTTGACCTCCATCTCCGCATATTCCGATCCGAGTGGATAACGAAACTGACGTAGTCGACAATGTCGTTCTTTTGTCCACTTTGGTCATGAAGAGAGATGACGTGAGACGCCAAGGGCTCCAGAGATTCTCGAATATCGATCTCAGGACGACTGGTCAGGCAAATGCGTACATTTGGGAGGTGTAGCGCAACGAGCGTCTCCACAAGGTCGAGGACCCGATCGCGACATGACTTCACATCAGACTCGGAAGCATTGGGGCATTCGTCAACGGCATCTACGATCATGTATAGTGCTGGTTGTCCTTCAATTTTGAGCATTCTTACTAAAGCATCCCCTGAGTTCGCCGTCATCGGGCTGCCGTGAGCCAACGTCATATTCCAAGTAGAGATCCGCGAGAGCGCGGCAGCATGCATCCGATTTAGCGGAGAGTTGAGCAAGGATGGAAGCGACTAAGCCGTTCACGTCCTGTTTCCTGCGGTCTTTGAAGTCGCAATAGAAGTAGGCCATTACGGCTAACCCCGTATCGTGTAGCCCTTTGACATCTTGAATAATGCTGGAGCTGGTTGAAAAGTTGAACTTGAATACTGGTAGACGGGTCAAGAATAATTTCCCTCTTGCTTACCAAAGAATACTTTTCCCAGACCCCGCTGAAAAGCACGCAACAGGTAGTTATCAGGGGGTGTACGGGAAATGAGGCTAGAGGAAAATATACGTTTACCATGGATCCACAAGAGAGATCCCTTTGTCTTCCATTCCTCGAAAATGCAGCTTTGCGTAAACCATGTAGCCGTCCCGTCATGGTGGTCTCTCCGCGCTACGTTGTGGTTTGTCGACGGGTCTGGAGGGGAGAGCCAACTTCGAACATCCCTCTGGAACTGGTTACCTGTAAAGCACCTTCCGTCTTGAGAGTAACCGTCGGTCAAAGTGAGCACTCACGGTCCATCTTATTTACCCTATCGGCCGTCTCTTGGATAGTAGCTAACAGGTCATCAGCTTTGCGAAGGGTGGTTGTCTTACGCGGGTTGACCATACCTAACGCACAGCGTATGCCATCAGTTGACGCCTTCCCATCATTCGGATAATAGTTTGGTCAATCTTTCGATAACCACCCTAGGCATCAGATACGTACTATCCATGACCGCCTTCAGATTGTTGAAGAGACCGTGGACCACTTCCAGCGTCTGGGCGACCATCATCCGAGCTTCTTCCTGGGTGAGTCTGTCCAATCTCTGTAGTACGGCCTCGGTCTCACTCTCTCCCAACAATTTCTTTGTGAATTTAGCTGACACGGGCTTAGTTATGGAGACAGTTCGTAAGAAACGGGCCGCTTACTCAACCGCCCTTGTTTGATTTGCTTTGTTGCCAAAGCAAGCACAGAGAGTACTTCAATTAGTATTCTCACAAGTATGTGTGTCATCGTAGGGTCCAACCGGGTCTCTTCATAAATGCGAAGGCGTTTGAGGAAACTCCCTACGCAGTCATAGAGGTCGACAAGTGCGTCATAGCTTGCACTGACGCCAATAGCGGCCTAATCCCGCCAAACATTATCAGATCCGGCTTGATGAAAGAATACCAGACACAAACCGTCAGGAGGACATCAACACCGACAAAGATTACATTTGTAGGTGGGAATGGCACCTGGAAGGCGTAAAGGTACAGTTGGATAAGGTGAATCCGGTCCTTGAAACTCACCAGGGTGGCTAACTCAGAGAGGGAGCCTGAAAACGCATGAATAGCTTCGATCACGGGGCGAAGGCAGGTAGTCAACTTGCGACACTTGTCCCGATGGTCTTTGAGTGCCCCCTCCCTGTCTTGAAAGAGCTGGAGGATAGCGTCAGAAGTGTCGCAGTTGTGGAGGTCGTTGGCGGAGGGATGTTTGGTGAGGTCTATCCCGGTTTGCTTAGCGTAGCCATCCAATGCGGCGTCGAGAATTGACCGAAAGCCAGGGGAGGTGATGGATGTTGAAGACATCAAGTAGGGAAAAGTGGTGTCCCAGGATCTGGGGGGGTATGAATACGAATGCCACTAGTACAGCCCCGTCTCACGTGCCCGTACTCTTCACGGAATCACTTTGCCGTCGTCGAGATCAACACCAGGCACACCTCGAGGGGTACCGTATAATCTAGTAATTGTCTTCTTAGGGCACGAGACCCATCAGTCAAATTCAACAAACTGATCATGTCATGATTTTGACCGAGTCCTGAATATGGGCGCAATGCCTATAAATGATCTAATTCTGATAAAATGCGAATGCGGTCGTACGTACTGCTTAATCGTATCATTATCTCGTGAGACTCCAGGGCCGTGAATGTGGACAAAGGCTAAAAGCAACAAGGCAAACCCACATTCCTAGGGTCGAATCGGAGAACTTGCAAACCCATCGCCACAGCACGAGACAGGGCGACTTAACTCTGGCCCTCCTGAACCACGCATCCGAGGTCGACCTTGACGCATTGTATGGTCTGACCCTGGCTCTTGTGGATGGAGGGGGTCCACGCAAGGATGAGAGAATTTGGTGGCGAGATACTCATAAGAGAGAATATCCATTGCGAATACAAAATGGCAGAAGGAAATGTTCGCCTGGACTCACCGAACCAAAATGCTGTCCTCATCGTTCTCGACGCGAACCCATCCGGCATCACAAAGGCCGTTTTCCTCCCTCGTCCTCGACGAGGCGCTGGGAGCCGACATCACCCTGACGTTTTCCACCCCTTCTCCCGCGAACACTACGCCCTGGCCGTCCTCTGAGAATCTCACGTTTCTCACTCCGCCCTTCGAATTGGCGCCCAGGCCACGAAGAAGCGGAGTGCGCGTCAAACGACGAGCCCGCACTGATCATTGACGTTCTGGACAAGCACCGTCTGTGTCTATTTCTTGAGTACAAGACACCTGAGCACCTCAACACATGCCAGCATGGCCTTGCGTTTGTTCGGTGAAGCGGACTCAGAAACACGCGCATCGTCGAAGGGAAGCGTTTGCAACACGGTGAGGCGTGTCGAGTTTGTGCGCTCGAATTCGTGGCACATGTGGGAGAGCTCTGTCGGTAGAATATCTGTATTGTTGGATACGATTGAGCGGGAAAGTGCGCGAAAGGACTGTATCGCGAACGACGTGGTGGCTCCCGATCGCAACTCGTTCGTGAATGCACCTTCTTGCATGGAGGCCACACAGCACCTCGCACCTCGTCTTTGACATACTCGCTGGTGTTGAACCTGTTGATTGGGATTGAGGAGATAGTTGTTACCAAATAAAGTTTGACGTCGACAGAAACGAGGGTTTCTAACGTGCATGGCTACTCGCTACCCAAAGCCGTGGGTAGCAGACGGTAATCACGGCCCGTCGGTTTTTCATCACACCACTCCCGCCGTCCCAACTCAACTAACACAGAGGAAATCGTGTCGCCCAAGTGCAAACTGAAGTTGCGCATGCATCACTCCATCGATGTAGTCAACACAATTACATGATGGACGTTCTTATTCAGGCTAACCCCCAACATTCTGCTACCCTGCTCTGGTGTGAGACCTCCCTGACGTAGACACAGGGTGGTTCAGTTTTTCATTGCAACCTTCATGACTTACTCATCTCCTACCCTTCCCGAGTCTGACAGAAGCATTTGCCTGTGTCTCTGCTATCCACTGGACAACCGATTCCTCCACATTTTCTGCCAGCGGGCATGTTCGTTAAGAAGTATTTTAGACCACTTGAGATTGACCCAACTTTAATTGGTGATGTGTCAAGGGTACTGGAAATAACTGAGAAGTGGCCCTTGATACGGCCTTCAATGCTCGGTGTTGCTGTGCGCTGACTAACGGATCGGTCATTATGACCGAGTTCCCAAGCACGTTCCACCTTGAGGCTGAAACGTGGACCTGGCTGTTGGAACGAGGTTTCCTGCCTCTTCGTCTATGTTCTCCGCTTCTGCGCATTCACCTCGACACTCATTCTCTATCGGCATTTGTGAAGATATTGTCCTCATCTATGAGTCATAATATCGACCTGGAAGCTCAATCTGAGCAACAGGTCCTAGCTGTTCCGGAAGAAGAGGCGGAAAGAAGTAAGATATATGGTGGGAGGACTAGTTACCCTCCCTCTGAGACGAAGAGCGCCAGTGGAGCCAAACTAGTTGCCATTGACCAACAAGTTAAAGTCAAGGCGCCACCAGCCATCTCACAGACTGCAGGTATGGCCTTCGTCTGCCCTCATCGTCGTATAATTGCTAATTTAACGAACAGAAGGCATGGAAAACCAACTTCGTGAGAAGGACGTCCACTACTCTGAACGCGACGATGACGACGCCGCCACGTATGCGCCGGTTAATGCAGAACCGCAAAGCCGTAGGCCATCGGCAACTCCTGGTGTGTACGCCTTTTGATAACAGAATTCTCGGTGACCTTATGCCATGAGCAGTAGTCGGCCCTCAAATTGCCCTTCCCAGTCCTCGTATCGACGTTGCTGACCAAGACATGCGGATGATAGGAGACTTTGACGGCGGTGCCAACGCACTGTGGACCCTTTACAGAAACGAAGCTAAGAGCTACGACGAAGCCCATATCCAGACCTTGAAGGACGACATGGATGGTGTCCTAATATTCGTTCGTACATACTCTGCCCGTGTACATGGCCAACTTTGACATGTGTTGGTGCACATTCCTACAGGCCGGTTTATTTTCCGCTGCTCTCACCTCATTCATAATCGACAGCAAGCAGAATTTGAGCGTAAACTCAAAAGACCAAATGGTATACTACCTGCAACAAAACGTCGCAATGCTCGCACAGATTTCTCAGCAAATATCCTCTATCACTCCCCAAAGCGCCATCCCTTCCTCTCCGCCACCGCCTTACCCCGCTTTCAGCCCATTGCCATTTGACATTCGCGTGAATGCTTTCTGGTTCATGGCCCTCGTCTTCAGCCTTGCCGCAGCATTCCTCGCGATACTCGTTCAACAATGGGTTCGGGTTTACATGCACGTCTTCCTACGTTACAGTGACCCCCTGAAGTGTGCGCGGCTTCGACAGTACTTGCGTGATGGCTGTGAAACATGGCACATGCCTATTGTAGCTGAGGCTGTGCCCGGCCTTCTTCATGTCTCCCTATTCCTATTCCTCGTGGGGCTTGGTGACTTGGTACTGAACACCAACACGATAGTTGGTCTCAGTACCACTATTCCCATAGGGATCACTGGCCTACTCTACATCTTCACCACGGTTGCACCAGTCGTATACCCACAGTCGCCATATCAGAACACTTTTTCGGGCCTTATATGGCATCTATTCCAGAAGTTGGATGGACGGACATACAAGGACCGAGGCCCGGACGGTGGACTAAAGTCGGTCAGCGCAAACATGTCTGAAGCACAGATGCAACTTGCGATGGAGGAGACAGGAGAGCGGATGGCGCGAGACGAAGGAGCAATTCGATGGCTGATTGACACGTTAACGGAAGAAGCTGAAATAGACCTGTTCGTGGCAGCGATCCCCGGTTCTTTCAATGTGAAATGGGGCATGGAGGTGTGGAGAAGGGTCTCCGAAGCCATGAAGGACGAGGACAACACCACAAACGGGGATGAACCTCCTGAAATGAATATCGACATACCTTCATCTCGCACCATGATTGGCCGAAGTCATCCGGCGTTGCATCCACCCGGTACCCCTCCCTCCTCCGTCGCGGAATCTTCTCAAGGGGAGGATGTCATGCACGAGCTCTGCAGGCGATTGGGTTTCTTGCTGGAGACCTGCAAAAATCGTAGTCTGTTTGGAAGCGACGAACTGTGGCGCAAACGTACACGTGCATGTGTCGAGGCCACGGCGTCGCTCGTCGGCTTTACAAATGCCGAACTTGGCTGGTTTGAAGACGCAGGGAGACTGCTGGGAGACATAGGCAAAGTTGAAAACACGGGCGAGTTGATGTCCACGGGGATGGACCACTCCTTCGTCGTCCGCTGGACCTGCCTTTCGCTCATGTCCATTCGACCGGTGCTCGGTAATTCGATTACACGGAGTTTCGCAAGTACCATTATCACGGACATCCAGTGGCTTGGAGGGGAAGCGGGTACGAGCGATGAAGATGCCGAAAAGAATGCTCAGAAGGTCGATGACGATTTGGACACCACGTTGAACTGCCTATGGGCCCTATTCTGGGCCTTGCTCGAGAGTCGAGACTGGAGGGAAATTACAGAAGATGAGGTCAAAGAGACCCTCCGCCACCACGAATCCCAGATCTTTCACCTGGCGCGCATCAATGTTGAAGCAAACAGCTTGGTGTTGTTCGATAATTGGGCCGGGTGGCTTCTGGATCACCTAGAGGAATCTGCCCAGGGAATAACCCGCCAACTACCCGGATTCCAGAACCAATTCTCCACTGGCCCCGTCCCTTTCGCCCAAATTCTTGACTTATTCGTTGAACCTCACAAATTTTCCATTATAATACCCCCTGGACAAGTGCTCAAGAGTTTGTGCTCTCTTGCCCCTAGATTCCGGGACATACTCGAGGGACAGAACATCGAGAAAACCAGAGAGACACTCAAGAGCTTAGACGCCATGCAGAAGATCCTCAACCGGGGTCTCGCCCCACGTCTGATGCACCAACTGTTGTGGCGTCTGCGAGATCTGTCTGACGGCGGCGGACTTGGCTCGAATGTTGAACTTTTCTTCTTGGCACTTCAGCAACTCTTATCCACATCTTCATCGGAAGCGTCGCAATCTGCACTCTACATCTGCACCTTTCGGGCCATTACATCTGACTGGCGCTTGTACAAGGACTGTATTGGGACACAGAGAATCCTTCTCCATGCAGTCGCGTCGAGCCATGGCATCTTTACCTACTTCGCATTCCCGACCTTTATCACAGACGAGCTCCTTGTGCTACTGGGAAATGTGCTCGACAAACAGACAGGCTCACACATCGATGATGTGATGCACCAACTCAAGGGGAGGCCACCATGGTATTACGAAGGATCTCCTGAGTTTCGAGTTCGAGCATTGGAGGTTATCTCGCAATCCCAGATCGCATTACCCGTGTCGCCGTCTTCGCAGTAGCCTTCCCGTGTTTGGGAACAACAGTCCCTGTTACGGATGTGTTGTTATGGGTGTCGGGCATCCCGTAGGCGGCTGCCATCATTTATTTTCTCACCTTTCTCCGCTTGTAAGCTTTTTATGAGCTTAGGACCAGTTAGGGACGCTAGATACGCATGTAGTGTGCTCGATGCCAGTACGATCTTAGCGACATGTCCAATTACAATTTCAACGTTATTCATCCCACCCTAGTTCAGCTCTGTGGCCTGTTTGATTTGCTTTCTTTCCCAAGACAAGCACAGAGTGTGCTTCAATCATTGTGGCCGCGAGTAGGTGTGTCACCTCATGGTCGAACGGGATATCGACATAAATTTTGAGGAAATTGCTCACAATCAAAGAGGTCGAGGAGTGCGCCGTAGCTCGCACTGATGCCAACAACGGCCTGACGATGCGAGACATTGCAATGTCCAGGTTAGGGAGAGATGAGATACAGATGGTTAGGCCGGAAACACGGGTCTAGTCCTTGGGAGGAATGCTCGCTGAAGTCTATCCCAGTCTGCGTAGTGTAGCCATCCAACCTGGCGCCAAGAGTTCAACCCAACAACTGAGAGAGCATCATGAATATGATTGAACATGGATGCAAATGCAATGCTTATAAGTTATCTATAATATGCGATCGTGCGTACTGCTCTAATAATTTGCACAATTGAGCTCTCC
>Ga0307510_10012338_pt1 | contig 10134 bp, 8 predicted proteins | sample 12_EM_MG_FD_207224 | JGI IMG/M metagenome (GOLD analysis project Ga0307510, IMG submission 207224) | Populus trichocarpa ectomycorrhiza microbial communities from riparian zone in the Pacific Northwest, United States - 12_EM | ecosystem: Host-associated > Plants > Roots > Unclassified | place...
AGCCGAATACAAGTTCGGGTGCGTTGATCGCTCGCTTTATGCTTATTGATGGACATTGTGTTGAGAGGGCGTGTGTGTGATTCGCTTTTTTGCAGGACTTTATAACGACGTATCTTGCGCCTCCAAACCAGTTTACGTCGCCGCTGCTCGTCCATCAGCAGTCGCATCCTATTCGTCTCGTCACGGACCCTTTCTCGGACGGCGGTGACCGCGATGGTCACGCTTCATGATCTTTCTACTTTTTTTTTTTTTTTGGGTTTTATTGACGTGCGCCTCGGGCCTCTAAATGTTTTGCACATGCCTGCTCTATCCTACCCTGTTTACCTTATGAACATAACGTCCTCCGTTTATGATTTGACAAGTGGCCGTCCGTGAGATCCTATTCTCATACGTTCATGGCTAACTTACGTTGGCTAGCCAATGAGGGTTGATTTAGGTGATATTGACAGATTCCCATGACGAAACATGTAGGATATTACATGGCTATTATTCACGATACTTATAGTATCACATATCCATCCATTGTCCAATGCTACTACCGACTTGTAATGACCTTGTCTGTCTATATCAACAAGCCAGTGTATTACGTGTGGGTATCTAAGCAAAAGCAAAAGTTCAATGGTTACATGTTATCATGGTGGTGTTCACAGAACATACGTACAGTAGTTCAATCACGACTAGAAAAATTTCGCGATTGTAATCCACAAAGACTTTTGGAGAGTTGAATATTGAATCAGAATCACTGTAGTGCTTGGATCCCAACTCCTGGTGTTGGGACCTCTTCTGCCTCGAGTGGTGAAGGGCTAAGCTGCTGCTTCCATGTGGAATGAGTCCCTGTTTCCCTTCGGCACTGTTTTATACTCAATGGGCGTACCTTTTTCACTATGGATGCATCGGACGTTGTGCACCCTTCTGCTGCATGCTTCAGGGCATTGTTCTTTCGCCGAACTGTCGTCCGCGAGTCTCCACTGTTCACATGCTTCTTCCTATTCGCTGCTTTCTGGCATTTCTCTTGTACTTTCTCTCCTAGGCAGAGGTGAGGAGGAAGAAACACAGAGGAATCAATACGCGCTCTAGTCACGAAAGAAATCGTTGAAGCTCACGGAGCACCTTCTTCCTCCCCTCTTCGGACAGACTGTACCAGTCTCGGGCTTGGGCTGGCATCAGAAGAAGCGAGCCCTATCTTGCGAATCTCGAGCCGGTAAATATTCTTACTTTCGAAGATGTGGTTTTTTTAACGCGCTGAAAAGTGCCACCACGCGTCATGGTGTGGTGTGTGAATGCGAGGGTGCGGCAGCAAAGTCACAAGCGAACAAGCGAGACACCGCGCACACGTGACCTCAATCAATTCACCGCCGATTTTGTGTAAGAAAACCAACACGGAAATAACTCACTTTGTATTCGAACGCGCATGTCGCCGTGAAAAATTTCAAGGGTGCGCGTCGATATTAGCGGTGGAACACCCTCAGGACTACTGTTCTTGGCAGCCCTCTGTGAAACTCGGCCAGATCGGGCACCTACGACCCTGTTCGGAATGTTAAGGCGTTCACGTTGGTCTGTTCACTAGAGTACGGCAATCGATTCCAACTTCTAGGCCACTCGAGGCGCCCTTTCCGCGAAGAAACAAAACAAAGATAGGCTGTCACCCCCTCGCATTTGTCTGACACTGTCCACGTCCTTCTTTACGGCGACATTCTATGACTTCTATCGAACTTTAGCCATTTCCTTTGTCCACGGGCCCTCTTAGATCGCCGTGTATGCAAAGTGTCCTATCTCCCCAAAGCTTAGAATGCCGGTATCAAATGATTTCCCCGCGATGTGGTCCCCTTCATTGGCAGAATTGACAGGCCAGTGACAGCAGTGGGAATTGTCTTGCCCACGAGTTACTCCCAAATCATTGCAACATCAAATCTCGCATGCTACATTGTTCACCGATGGCTCTTAAGAATTTCCGACACTTTGCCTCCCCTATCTCCTCGGACTTTGAGCGTGCCGCAGACCCATTATGGGTGCAATCACGAAAGCAGACTAGCCTGGGTCTACCGTTCTGTTCGCATACTGACACCCAACCAACTGAACCACAACTTCGGGATTTTGAATTCACTGGTACGGTTCTAATAGGTCCATGACTGAGACTTTATCATTTGATCAATATCCCAGGTCCTTGGGGCTTAGCCATACGGGAAGGTACCACTTTAACCCCTCTCGTGCGGTGGACTTATCGCATTTAAAGTTTCACCAACCGACAGGAACCGTACCGACTGGTTGTAGCAAACCTGGTCCTAGGATGGTCTTGTATAATTCAAAAGCGTGAGAGCAAGACATCTCAGATGGTCTCTGAGCCTGTTCTAGCCCACCATTGTCCCCACAAACCTGGAGCTCTGACCAGGTACTGGGCACAAGCTCCGACACGCCTTCCAATTGTCCAATTGTAATACAGTGCCTCGTCCTGTTGTTGGTCCCACCGCCATGCCTATACAACCGTATACTCCTCCCTTTTTTTCACTGCTCAAATGGATGGATACCACCCGCGCTAGTCATGGTAGTTTCTGTAATTATTATTTTCCCTGCAAGTAATTTTTTTTTTGTTTTAGCCAAGTCCCATACCAGTGGCAGTGGATGATATTTGGCTACCATCTACGGCCCCTCCGGTATTGCCCCGGAACGAATTACTTTTCTAAACCCATTCGTCTCCACTGCCCTCGACGAATCAGGATTAGTGATATTTTTTGGCCCTTGCCGTATTTTTTTTTTCTTTACCGTAAACCACACGACCCACGAGGACCATCCCGTCATGATGCCAATTTCTCGCAGGCCACGCCCCGACCGACCGATCGGACGTCACACTCCCGCCACAGTCGGCCTATGACTGTGTCAGGTACGTGACCAGTGACGACGGCGGGGAATGCTGTACCAAGAAGCAAAGCCCTTGGAGGAAAAAATGTCCAACTTTCTCCTTGACCACTTGAATATCCGGCGATATGAAGCAGAAACGGGAAACAAACTTGGAAGCCTGTTGTAACATGTCCAGGGTCGGTGTCAATCCACTATTCCGCTGTTGAGCATATACAGGAGGCGCACTTGTCGCGAGTGATAATAGCGAACTTCTCCGCCGATATGGGCCATCTGGTATCCTAGACGATATGCGGACGTCCTTGGGCGTCAAACTGAAGTACGTAAATTGGCTGGTGCCTGCCCTGGTGTCCGCACAGCACAGTACCTTCTCCATGATTTGGGGCGCATTGCGGTCAGTAACCCATCTAGTAGAACCTACACGTGTGGGGAAGCGCGCACCACAGGAGGCTAGGTGCCGCGCGAGTCACCCCCAGCCATTCTTGGTAAGGCGTTGTTCTCCAAATTGCGTTCCAAACTGCGACTCAGACTTATCAGGGTCATTTCTATTGCCCTTTCCCAAAAAAGAAGACAAAAAAGAAGACAAAGGCCATCGTCGTGTTGCGCTCAGTCAGGGCCCACTCCAATGATGATTTACTGTGCATGCCCGTCGCTGTCAACGTCCCCCTTTTTTTTCTCTCTATAGCAACCTTAAATCGGCCTCGACGATTTCCTTGAATCGCTCGGGCTTCGAGTATGACAGTACCTTTACGGGCTCGTCATGGAACCAATCGGGGATCAACCACGAAATGCACCCGCCCCGAGTCTACCGCAACTTCGGGAAACCGAATACACGACACAATGCCTCTAGCGCTGAGTCTTGATTAGTTGGGGGTTTTTTTTTTGGTCTCACTAGGCTCCGGGCTCTCCGAGTCGTGCGCCAACCGCACAGTTCGAGCGATTGCAAATGATCACATATTGCATGTTGCCAACTAAGCTCAAAGCTCTAGCACGACGTCCGATCTGATATCTATCCTCTCATTCACGTGTGTGCACTTTGCGTGTACTACACCACCACATGGCAACGCTGTGCAAACCCGCACCCCCTTTTCCGCTTCCAATCTCCCTTTTGGCACGCTCCAAATATCTATTACAGCTGTTCCAAAAAATCTTGCGGAGATCCGGTGTCGTCTCAGAGAATGTTACTTGACTAACTTCGCTTTTCCAGTTATCGCGTCGCCAAATCGGGACGGGACGGAACGTGTTGTTGTTTCCTGGGATTTCCCTGATCGCCCCAGCATCCATTTTCCAGGGATGGGCTATCAGGGGTTCCAGTTTTCTCTAAGGTAAAGGTTCTAGTGGCTGACCATATAGTACACCCTCAGAGTGAGTGAGCCGAATAAGACTAGCCGTCATAACGAGAAATGTCACACCGAGGACCCATCTGGCATCGGATCTTGTCGCGTTTAGTGCTATGAACGATACTCGGGTTCTCCCCCTGTCTCTTTGAACACATTTATGACTATGACTGACAACCATCATCACGAGTCGGATAATATCACTGGAGGGACTCTTGGTAGTGTCTTATGAATGTGATGTGTACTTTGGTTAGTTACTAAACACCAGACATGTTTCCAAAGCATGAGTGTGCTGGTCGTTAGGTAGGGGTCAGGTGTCTGATGAATAACTCGAAAGAGGCGAAGTCGATCTGTCACAGAGAGCCGTCTCATATCCCAAGTTGATCATGGGGGCTTGCGCCGAATCTTCCAGGGCGCAGCGTAGGTATGAAACAGATTGCGACGTGGTCGACTCCGTGATTGCGGTTGCATGCCGCACCACGCGATTCCGCACGTGGCACTTTGGCGCGCGCCGCGGCCACGAGCCGTCTCCGTGGGGAATGTCAATTGTCAATTTGGAAGGTATTCTTAGCACCGTATTGGGTCGCTACGATAGCGCGCGTTGTGTCCTCGGTTCGCCTACGTGGGTTCATACTTTCCTTTCGTATTTCGTTCTGTTCTCACCCCTTCACCCCTTGCTGCCTGCTGCATCCACCGCGTGTCAGTCACTATAGATCCAAATATTGTTGTCATCCATACTACGCCCCTTTTTCGTGTCCATTCACTCCTCTCCATTTCGCCGGAAACACGTCGTAATCCGGATTTACCTTTGTCTATTTTTTATTTATTTTGCGTTGGACGTCCAACGTCAAGGTATAGTTCCAAATCCGTCATTAAGTGGAAATCCCTTGATGCCTGACTTGTGTGGCAGTTAACCGCTCATGCCGAGCAACAATCAAGGGCAGCAGTCAGTTGTATTGATGTGATGCATGGCGTGCGCGGGCCCATCAGTAATACTTGTACGACTCCACGGACGTAATGGTATCTTGGCCCTCTTCCAGCGCATGTAAGTGAAACACACTAACACACTGATGGATCGCGCCCCATCCACCCGTTCATTTTATTTTATTTTTATTTTCTTGTGACAGTGGCGGTGTGCCCAACTCTTCTAGAACTCCAGCATCACCCCAATGATAGCGCGGGCTCCTAAATTCTTTGATTTTGTTCGGGCTAGGTCCCTGAATGACTTGGCCATCATTTTGAGCTCCACAGTACCTCCCCCTGGCTAAGATACGATGCACCACGCTGGCCTTCACTGTATTGGAGTAGCCCAACCCCGGAACACGTCCATAAAGTGGGAACAGCCGCGGTGACTTGCATATATTAAAGCTACATAGAGTTCGTGTTGCAGCTTAAGGCGCACATAAATAGACGTCAAACAAAACAAAAGAGGTCGCAGGCCCGCTTCTTCCTCGTAAATACACACGTTCTGCTGCGCTCCGTCGTGCCCTAGCAGAAAAATCCCCTGTCTTAATCCCGAATACGCTTTGTGAGGGAAGACCGGTGCAGGATGCACCGGAGGACCACGTAATTACGTGATCCTTCTTGATGCGCGCTATGCGCGCCTACCCGCTTCTATTCCCGCCAAAGATTTAACTTACCCAACAGCTCTGCTTTACTTTGAAATGACAAGTGCGCCTCGCGCACTGCTTGCTCGGTCGTGATCTCCCTGTTAAGGAGTTGCTTGACCAACACCTTTGCATCGTAGATCATAAAACTCCCTCGATCTGGGACTGGGACGCCCCCATGATGCTTCTGTCTGAGGTGGTCCTGGAGTCCGTAGCGACGAGTTCCTGTCCAATTACAACCTGTTTGGGGGCAATAAAAACAGCGGGACAAATGTTGAAGGATGTGACGCTCCAAGTCTTGCCGTCGACCATACGTCCTGTGGCAATTTAGAAATGGACAGGTCTCTGCGGCGAACAGTGCTTCATTTGACGGTACTCTGTTCTGAGAAGGAGTGGTGATAGACTGAGGATCTTGGGTCACAAAGCGCAAAGGTTGAATTGAAAAGACGGAGGTGCTTGGGGGCTGTGAAACACCCTCCTGTAGGTGAATAAGAATAAAGAATGAACAATGTTCTGAACGATTCTACGAGCATCCCTACGTTTTGAAAGGGTGATTGCCCCGGCTGCGCAGCCTCCCCCCAGTTTGATCGTTCGGTAAAGATATCCGTTGACGGTGTTGTACAGTACGGGGTTCCTTGATATGGTGTCTGTTCAATGAGGGTACCTGGCGACACCGGGAATTGACTTGGAATCTCCGGAGCATGGGTCGCAGGCCCCTTGATGTCAAGGTTTGTAAGAAAGCAGAAATGTTGTGAGGTGTTAACATACGATATGAGCGGGGGGGTTCAGGGGCGGTTCTCCACGAAGAAGCGGATAATACGCCGCAGGATCGACAGTGTCAGGCCTGGAGTGGACATTGGGGCGCTCCTGACGCCTGAGGAAATGTTCTCTAGTCCCGGGATTGGAGTGCACCTGGTCGGGGCGTGCACTACGGGGCCTTGTAGAGGATGGCATCGGAAAGCGGTGGTGATAATTACTAGGCGTGCGTCCTCTCTGCGAGACGGGGGAAAGCAAAGTCATTAGACGTGGGGCCACAGAACAGGTAACGATGAAATTACTTCTACCATTAAATCACCCTGGGACCTGGTCGGAAAGATTTGGCGGGCGTCTGTGGTGTGACCGAAGGTTTCATATAGGTCTCTGATAAAGCATAGACGTGCGAGCCACAGTGTCTGAGGGTCAGCGTATCCGCGAAAAATGATGAGGGCTAGTAGACGGACCATTTAAGTCGGAGGTCGGACTGTGGTTAGGATAACATTCTATCCAACCGCTAGGGTAGGTTCAAAGTTTGAACTTACCACTCTAGTTAAAAAGCCGCAAGCTTCGCCCCCTGCCGTGATGAAGATACAGGGGGGCTGAGAACAGCTTGTGTAATTACCCCGCCGTGACCTCTCTATTCAGCAGACTTTTTTCCAACTGTTAACTTTTTTGTTCCCATCTCCGAGTCAGGCTGAAGGTGACGGCTCCCTTGAGACTCGAGGCAGACACCATATGGGACCGTGGGCAATGACCACCGGATGGCACGAAGGAGCCGCCGCGCAGGACTTGGATATTGCATCGTGTGTGGGACTGTGTCAAATGAGATCGGGATCCTAGCGAGAACCGAAGGGACGGCGCAGGGGAAGCGAGATAGCAAGATTCGGAGTCAGAACCAATGAAACGGCACCGGCACAGAAACACCAGACGGCAAGTGCACCATAAAAGGAAAAGCGGATTTCCCTACAGAGTCTGACAGACTGGGCGCTTCAAGTTTGCAGTCCAACTACCGCATCACCGGTTGTTCTCGTCATCCCTTTCTATTCGAGGCCAGTCTTGCTCGGTTTTCCTCTCTCTCTTGGTTTTATATTCCTTCGTACTGGCGACTGGGAGGGACACACCGTAACTGCATGACTTGTCGTCTCCCAAACTCCTCAAACAACCCCAGGATTGTCCCTCCCGCGGTCGGCCCAGGTTGTCCTCCTTTTCCTAAGGCCCCACGATGCCCGCCACTCTTTCCCACTCCTTCGGCCCAATTTCTCTTGACACGTACATGGAAATAGGACGCGCCCACCGCAATGTGTCGCAAGAATTGGCCCCGCATGGCAATAAGGGCCGCCACGGTGGCGCTTGGTATATTTGCTGCCTGGCGGACCTGTCCTTTCTCAGTTTTCCCCCCTATCTCGCTCATAGGCGGGCTTGGTGTCCTCCACCACAAGCATCCGATACCCCGACTAACAAGTATCCCGACACCCGCGATCTGGCTCTTCGTCGGTCGTTCTCATGCTCCTCGTGGAGGACTTCGTTTCCGGCGGTGGCGGCAATCTATCCTTTCTCCGGTCCATTGACTATAGGTACGCACGCGTCTCCGCCAAGTGACAATCGAGCCAAACCCTCAAATCTGAACGATCGCGTGGGCACGGTCCTGGCCGCCGCAAACCCAAGTTTTGACGTCAACTGCCATCCATCCACCGGTCCTTGGGTTCACTCCGCAGCACGGTGTACGGGGCGTGACGATGCCGTGTCCTTGTCCCTTAATTCCCAAATATCTGGCCGAAAACGTTAGATGACCCCCTGTTATGCCACTTTCTGGTGCAATTCCCCGGACAGCTGCACCCATGCGGAGAATTCAATGGGCTATGATCCGGTTGGATCTCGACTATCTTGCGACCGTGGAGGCGACCTATGTCAGCCATTCCCCAAGTCTTTGACTGAGCCATCCCCCCGCTCCCACAAGCCGCACCCCAGCGAGTCTGCTGGGTGTGGTAGACTCGACCTCTGGGAAGGGGTCTATTCGGAATCGTCCTACCGCATCTGTACGACACATGATAGCTTCGAGAAGTCTCTTGGCTCTCCCCAAGACCCAGCAGTACGTTAAAAACTAGCAATATGGCACCAACGCCCACAATGTGTTATGTTCTATGCGCGTACGTTGTCTCATCGCACTGAACAAAGAAAAAAAAACCCCTGACTCTACCACGCAGTGATTCTGGAACTCTGACGGCGCATACATAATATACGGATAGGGAGCGCTGTACTTTAGACTCGAATGTGGTGCTTAATTCGATCCACACCTTTGACGTCGTTTCAACCGGCCGCGCGCATCTCTTTGCCGAGCGCATGAGTCCGACCCAATCCGGTCGCAGTTCAGACGATATCCCTGGGGTAAACTTTCGGCAGAAACGCGCATTCTTCTCTCCCAGTATATGCAGGTAAGCATGTACTGACTTGAGGTCGATCAACCGAGACCCCCTCCCCTCGGTCAGGCAACGTGCCTCGCTGCCCTCGCCGTCACTGGATGGTTTCACGGTGCGTTCCTCACCTGGTTCTCTACTTTTGCTGGTAATCGTGACACGTTCACCCCACCCGGGACGCAGACGACGTACCGTCCTCCCCCGCACCTCTCTATCCCCCCTGCCGCATCTCGCAGACTCGGCGCCCGCCTCGCGCACGGGATCTCCCATGCCGCTACCCCACCCCCATCGCCTATCTCACCTCTGTCCCGCAACGCCGCCACATGCACCACCCCCACCCTCTGCGGCAGACGGGTTTCCGTCTCGCCGTGCGCGTCTCCACTGCTCAGTGAAGATGACGTGGAGGACGATGCGGAGAGGCGCCTATCGGTGCCACAAATTGTCACGTTGAGCTCGGCGACGAAGGGGGGGTGAAACTGTGGGTCCTTGGGGCTCGGAGGCTTTGGCCTGGCGGAATGACTTTGTTCCGAGCCATTCGCTCGCGGACAAATGAAAGCCTAGGTTGTACGGTACTACACTACTTTGACGTCAAACCGCGAGACTTTTTCTACACGGTGAAGATTGCATTTCGCGATTAACTATGCAAGAAAATATTTCTTCGCGCAGTTTCTCGACGAGCACTTTACACCCTAGGACATACCGCGCGGACCCCGCAAACCAAGAGACCCCGTAGATCCCTAGATCACGTGACACTAGCGACACTGCGAGCGCCGATGCCAGCACCGCGGTCCCTCGCAAGTTTGACAGTGTCAGCGGGCTCTGTCTATCTGAAGCGGAACTATGTGGCTGCGTTGACGGTTCTCCACGCGAAGTCTGGGTGTGGAAAGCTCGGAGGTCCCATTGGACCATCGGAGTAAGAACAATGTCCCCTTCGCGCCATCCCCAGTCATGCCAATGGAAGGAGTGTCGGATTCTCACCAGGAGTGGGCTTTACTCATAAATTATGCATGTGACAAATTCCGAGAAGGGATGCCACGAATGTGCGTGTGAGAGTCCATTGGTATGGGTAACTATGGTAGCAAAAGCCCTAAATACGAGCAAATAACGAAAGCTGCCTTGAAATCGAATACTGTAAAGCTACCTGAGGTGTCTCGCTGGCCATTCCAA
>Ga0307510_10012339_pt1 | contig 10134 bp, 8 predicted proteins | sample 12_EM_MG_FD_207224 | JGI IMG/M metagenome (GOLD analysis project Ga0307510, IMG submission 207224) | Populus trichocarpa ectomycorrhiza microbial communities from riparian zone in the Pacific Northwest, United States - 12_EM | ecosystem: Host-associated > Plants > Roots > Unclassified | place...
AGTCTCGCCTAATGGTGATAACTCCACTTTGGCTACTGAAACATGAGATAGTTGTTTCTCTTGAAGCGATTGGCATTTTCTGTTAGAAAACAGATGCCAAACAGCCCAATAACTTGTGAAATAACATTCAGCTACGCTCAGACCAATTGTACAAATGATTCAGCACCTTTGTCATATGTACAGATTGTTTTTTAACGTGCTATAGTTGTAACCTGCAAGTTTGTAGGCAACCCCAAATAAATTGGAATGGAGGCATTAATTGAGTTGAGATCTTGTAAATGAAGTTCGAAGATCAATTTAGAAATGTCATTCTTGGTTCATTTCAAACCATGTGCATTGAGAACAAGCAGGAAATATTCCTTGTATTCGTCTTCCAACAAGAAGAGGACATCACAAATTTTTGCAGGATGGATGTAGCTGGCAGAGTAATCAACCTGTGTAAGGAAATTGGAAAGGACGAATTCAAATCCAGTTTTTTGTCTGGAGGAGGATCCAACTCAGGGCTCTTGCGTTCCTAGCAATTTGACCAATGGTACCAATTTCTTTTTCATTTTTGGCTGAACTTAATCTAGGCATTTGACTGCAATCAGCCTTCTAACATTGTTTATTAGTTGAAGTTTACAATTCAAGCGTCAGCTGCAATATTGTTATGTGGTAGGGACTCTGATTGATAGCATCCGGAGTTTAAGGAGCATGTTTTACTTTGGATAAGCCAGACTTTAAGGAGCCTTGTCTGCTTATGATGCGATGTCTCTCTATAGATTATAGAGAAGTTTATGTTTTACGTCCCCCCTTTCATTCTTCTTCAATGAGAGCTTGTTCTCTACCTCTTCGCATGCATCCAACCGACTAGTTTAATCATATATATATATATATATATATATAAAATTCCCATATCAAGTTTTTTTTTAATTCAATTTATGTATTAATTGAGACTTAATTTAAAAAAAACGATTTTAAAATAGCTTTTTATTATGAAAATATTTTACAGTGCTAAAGCTGTAATTAATTAAATTTGTATTTTTTTTTGAAGTGAATCCTATAAAGTAACTAATAGGATGAATTAAAGCTTGAGCATCATGAAAAGAGAATATAATATTTTATTTTTTTTGTTTTTAAAAATAAAAATTTATTTATTTTTTATTGGATTAACAAATTTCACCAAGTATAAATCATTAGCGGTGAGATACGGTCGCACTTGATTAAAAGTTAGAGAACATTATGTAAGATGTGATTGAATGCTGTGGCTGATGACAGAATTTTGAAACTTAGGGTAAAAAATTGATGCATGCATGCATGTATCAATTTTTGTTGATTTTGTTGACTCGACATGAGTTCCCAACTCAAGAACACTATATTTTATCATGTCATGGAACCGCATATTAACTTAAATTATCTAGTGTTTTGTTTTATGTTGGTGTATGAATATAGTCAAATATATTTATTTTTTAATATATTATTCAAATGTCTTTTAGAGATAGACATGGGTCCATTAGTTTTTAAAACAATTTATTAATTTATTTAAATAAAAATATCTTTTTACATGAATTAATGTAAAAAAACAACAAATCATAAAGATATTATATATATATATATATCTTGCTTGTCACGTGTCAATTTTTCATTCTAAAAATAGATCTTGCGTTGTAATATAGTCCTAGTAAATTTAATATTTTTTCTCATTTACTTACAACTAATTTACCCCACAAGCTCAAGATACTATGCACAATGTGTAAACAAGTAAAATAACACAAATAAAAATCAACAACAAAATGCACCCAACATAGTAGATTATAGTAACATTTTATTAACTCAACAAAAAAAAATTACACAAAGTCCATCTTATATGTTATGTTATACACAAGGATTCTGCTTACGTGTAAAACTCATAATTTTTTACTAGTTATTTAATGAAATTTATTTTAAATAAAGAGAAAGATATAACTCTTGTTATATATTTTTATCCAAATATAAAAAAAATTATGGTACTTAAGTTAAAAATAAAAAAATAAAATTTATAACATTTTCTTTTATTTATATCTATTTATTTTTATAAAGTAAGCTTCGTTGAGTAAATGAACGGTGATTCATCGTGGAGATTGTTCTTGAAAAATTACGTGACACACGTCCTCTTCTTCACGCGATTCTTCTATTGCCCGGGCCCCTCCTATTAACGGCCCTGATATTGTCTCTCTGATCTGTTGATGAAAGAGGGGAAAAAAAAAAAAAAACTACAGAAAAAGGATAACTACAAATCCGTCCCCAAACAATGTTACGGATCTCAAATCAGTTTCCAAATATACAAATGTAGCAATTCTCCTATCCAAACACCACTAATATAACAACCAAGTCCCCTAGAAAATTTCAGAAAAAAATAAAAAATAAATGAATTATATTCACAAGATTTAGGTATATAAATGCAAAGAGATTTTTTCATAAAGACAAGAAGGATGATGGTTAGGTTTTGGATTATAAAAATAAAAGTCAAATTATAAACAAATATTCAGTTAAATTCTGCTGTATATAATAAAAATGACTACTTTAAAAACAATTCTTTGATATTTCTTATTAGTGTGTTTGTTAATATGGTGTAGGGTGTTTTTGTAAAAATATATTTTTTTTCCGGCTGTTTAAAAATATTTTTTATTTGAAAATACTTTAAAATAATATATTTTTTAAAATTTATTTTGATATCAGCATATCAAATCGATTAAAAAACACTAAAAAAATAATTTAAAAAAAAACTCAAATTTTACAAAAAAACACAGTTACATCGCGTAAACAACAATGCTTGTATAAGCTGTTTTGAAGAAAATCAAATATGTATTACCAAACATTTCTAAAAATACCATCAGAGTAAAAAAACTTTTTATCAAGCCCTAATAGAATAATATTATAAAAACCAATGGTTTGATGGTAAAAAGCACAATAAACTGTAATATGACAACTAATCTGAAACATCTATAATAGCTGAGGGACTGATTTGTATAGTTCCAAAGAAAACTCAAGAGTGACAAAATAAAAAGCAATAAAAAATGTATTTGTAATAAAGAAAATAGTTTTCTTTGCTTCCTCGTAGTAGCTAGCAGTAGCTAATAGCTAGTTTACTATTTCATAGCTACAAATTTCTATTCATAAAGAGAGGGAGGGAGAGGGGGGCTTTATTTTAGTGGGGATGGTAAAGAAAATGGAGATGGTGAATCATCAAAGGCAAAAGAGAGTAAGGAAGGGTAGGGATTATCATAATCGAAGAGTGATGCAGATCGAGGGTGGTGATTTTGATTATGGATATGGTTTTGATGATGGGATGATGGAGATGATTAATGGAGTAGGAGTAGAAGAAGAAGTGGGGCAATTTAGTGCTAACAACAATATTAATGGTGTTGTTATCAGTAATGGGAATGATGGCGTGTTTGAATCAACAAGAACAAGTGAGCTTACCATTGCTTTCGAAGGAGAAGTCTATGTTTTCCCCGCTGTTACTCCTTCTAAAGTAAGTTTTGTGATGCTTAACCTCTCCTTTTCTGTCTACCTCTATATGTTTTTTTTATTATGGATGCTTGTGTTGGTTGATTGATTCAGATTGATTTTTTGATTGTTTGACTTGTTTTCTGTGTGGGTTTTTTTATACATTGAAATGGGTTTTGATTTTTTTGGGGTATGTTAGCTGATGTTTCAATTTATTTAGTGGAAGAAAGCGAGGAAAACAGGGGAAGGAAGGTTTGAATTTTTGGGTTTTTCTTGGTGTGTTTCTTTGTTCGCTGAGAAAATGAATAAAAAGGGAAAACCGAAGAATAGTTTCTCTCGGTGTTGTTGTTGGTTTTTGTCCTGGAAAATTGGTTTATGGATCAGTGGGAATTTCAGTTTTGATGTTTTAGCTTATAGAAAAATTAAATTTGTTGCTGTTGCAGTTTAAAATTTATGAATCTGTTTATTTGCTGAGGAAGTGGATTGGATCGGAGGAAACAAAAAGTTGAGTTTCTGGTGTTTGCTACTTGATAGTTTGGTTTGAATTATGGAACAGTGGGGAATTCAGTTTTAAGTGGCTGTGTTAAGCTTGCAAGAAAAGTGTAATATAGCTGTGTTAATCCCCTTTATGCATTTTTTTTAAATCGTTGAAAGCTCTAATGGAGCATGTTCCATGGAGAGTCATACTATGTTTTACCATCAATTGACTGGGTGTTTGTGGTTCTCAGTTCTCACACACGAATGGGATATCAGCTTTGAGTGTTGTGATTGTTACTCTCTTGAGTCAGTAGTATAGGAAAAGTTTTTAAGTTTGGTGATTGTTTTGCTGTTAGAATGATTATGTGCTTTGGGAGGATGTATAATGATGATCTTATCGAGTTCTTGTATTATTGGTTATATGAGCATGAATGCTACTTTGCAAATTATTTGCGTTTGTTGGTACTTTCTAGATTGTGGATCCTGTTTCCGTTCATTTCATTTCTTTTTTATAATGCAATTGATCATGAAAATCATATGATGATGCTGAACACTACATTCATTGTTGAGGCTTGGAAATTGAGAAATGCATTTTGTGCTTTAACTGTTTGTCTTTTACTTCATCACATGCCTTCAAGGTTTTACTTTTTTTTTTTTTTTTTCTCTTTCTGTATACATCCCAACTGCTAGAGTTTCATATACTTTTCAGTTGGTTTCTCTAAATGCTGTTGCCATCAAAACAAAGAATGTCAGAGTGGCTGGTGGACTGACTTCTACGACATGCACTCAATTGTTGACACTGAGTCTGTTTTTTAAGTATATGGGTTATAAGCTACTTGTTATTAGTGTCTGCCATATGAATCTGTTCTCATGGTCTTTTTAACTTTGTGCTTGTTGTTCCCTTGCATAGAGAAATGTTTCTAAGCTGTATCTAATTTTCCCTTTGGGCATCTTCTCTTGCCTTGATTTTCTGGATTGCTTGTGACAGGTGCAAGCAGTGTTGTTTCTTTTGGGAGAACCTGAGACATCCACTATTGTGCCAAGCTCGGAATATCTGCTTCAACAGAATGCCAGGGTATTTCTTGTGTCACCAGCAGGCTGCTCTGTTTGAATTGTTTGCTGTCTTTTTTCTGTATATTTTAATGCTTTCTAACTACATGTCCCAGAATGCAGGTGATGCCTCACAGGGCTTGAAACATTCACGAAGAGTTGCCTCCCTGGTAAGGTTCCGTGAAAAGCGGAAGGAGAGATGCTTTGAAAAGAAAGTTCGGTATACCTGCCGGAAAGAGGTTGCTCAGAAGTAGGTTCTAAATTTTGATGTGCTCTATCATAGGACATGTGGAGACTTTTATGCATGAATTGATTTCATTAAATATACCCTCTTGTTGAAAGTGAATTGAATAAACAATAAGAGCCCTGTTTTCTGGGCCATATTACAACAATCTTACAAGGACAATAAATGGGTTCTGAGGAACACAAATACGAACCCCTGCATATGTGGTGAACCCATGCATCTGATGTTTCTTCCAGGATGCATCGTAAGAGAGGACAGTTTGCGTCATTGAACAATTGTTATGGCACAGATACTGGCAACTGGGAACCAAGCAATGGCATGCGTAATCCTGAATTTGAGTGAGTCAAAGCTTATCATTCCCTTATATAATTTCATAAAGCATGCTTTGAAATATGTGTTTTATTTTCATAAGGATTACATGGTGCCTGGTCTATTGTGGTAACTAGTTTCTGCATTTTTCTTTAGTTTGCTTAGATGTCAACACTGTGGCATTAGTGCAAAGGATACTCCAGCAATGCGCCGGGGACCAGCTGGTCCAAGAACTCTATGTAATGCTTGTGGCCTTATGTGGGCAAATAAGGTAGGCATCACAATGTTGGAAAATCTGTTGATTTGGTTATACAGTTAACAATGTTGATTCAGCAGTTTTATATGTTTTTGATTGTCACTGGTCCAGTTTACGAGCCTCCTTTTTAGTGGAAACATAATTTCTCTATATTATATATAATGTGCAAATTGGATATGTCTGTTATTTTTTTAGACTATCAATTTTATCGTTTGTTTATCCAGGTGCTCAATCACTCATAATTATGAACTTGTGATCTTGTATCTTACATGATAAATGTCAATATCTATGTTTTGTATCCACAACATGTCTTCTCATGGATACTTATGTTTGTTTAGATATAACTAGGTCATGGATTAGAACTTACCATTTTCTTTGCATGTCCTAAGCATCAAGATAAATTTTAGTTATTCCATATCTTGCTATCCTGGCATTTACAAGCATTATAATTTTTGAACCGCTGATTCTACTTCTAGTCCAGTTTTCATTTTTCCATGTGTTTTGTCTTGAAGGGAACTCTGAGAGATCTTAACAAAGGGGGGCGACAAATTTCCTTCAATCAAAATGAACCGGTGTGTATCTTTTCCAACTGAATTTGCTTTAAGAACAACATTTGCTACCAGTATGAATCAGTACTTTTGTGCTTTATTTCTTTCTAAGTGGATTGTTGATTAAGCAATATGATTATCCTTATTGGTTGTTTTGTGGAGTCATGTATTTCTTTTCCAACTAGAAATTCCTATTTGGAGTGATAACTCTGTTGTTTTTGCAGGTAACTCCTGATTTTAAGCCTTCAACCATAGAACGAGAAAATCCTTTTGCCAACCCTGATGAAGCGGTATGATTGTTATATCTGTGAGACACAGCTATCTGAAGCAACATATCTAAAATGCAATAAATTATTAGATTGCTTAGACTGCCACTTTTTATTTGGCCATAACCTACACGAATAGTTCCATAATCAGAAGATACTCGTTGATCCACGAACACCGTCAACTTTTATCTTTTGTACATGATTCTGATGGATCCTGCCTTTTTCAATGATCAGGAGAGCCAAGAAGAGAGTAAGCCTGTGCCATTAGATTCTGAAAACTCTCTGAGGCCAAATGAACAGGTAAGTCATTTTGGTTGATTTACGAGAAATATTTATCAACTATTGGATGATGTTATATTTTAGAAGCAGGCATATTGATGCTGGATTCTACATGCCATATTAGATATGTCAAAATCATTGTTCCTGTAACACAAAACTACTCCTGTGAACCTGCGAATAGCTCATCTCTCATTTGGCTTTAGGAGTTGCCATGCCTTTTTTTTCCTTCCAAAACACCTTGTCCTAGTAAGCTGTAATACTTTTCTAACCATTTTATTTGAATCAGACAATTGGACTTAGGAGGTCACATGCGTAAATGGGTAATGAGCTGGTTGCTTTTCGTTGGAAACTTTATGTTCCTTTAACTGAAGCTTATGGTAGTAATTACATAGCATTTCAGTAAAGTCGCCAATTCAAGAGTTTTGGTTTTAATTTTTGTCTTTTGGTTTTGTTAATTAAGTAATTGCACAAACCTTTTGTTTTGATTATCATATTCACAATTCTTATGTGCAGGATTTGCTAGAAACTGATGAGACTGCTCCTGATCCCTTGCCCATGCGCGTGGAAAATTCATCAATGAACCTTGATGATGAGGTAATAAGATTGCTGAAACATGCATCTCAAAATTTCAATGACTATCCCCCTAAAAACCCTTTGTACTTCTGCCTGACAGGATTTCCCAAATTGTTTTCTATCAAAACATCGAAAGTTTTATCATTGATTTCCCTTTGTGACCATGCACATAATTAATGTTATGTAACAATCCCACATCCTTGAAGGGCAAGGGTAAAGTTGGTAAAATAATATATTTTACTGTATCGGTCTGACTTCACTCAAAAAGATAAATGATCATAAATGGACTATGAAATTAAGATAGGTTGAATTCATGATTGTCAGTGTATTTTTGGGAAAGTTCTTATTTGTTAAGTGGTGTTTTTGATTGAGTTCCCCAGTTGGTCAAGTGTCCTAGCAGCTCTACTTTTTCTGATACTTGTTCCAAAAATTGTTCAGATGTTTATATACTGGTCATACGCTGTGCTGATTACTTTAATATTCCCAATTCTTCTAGACCTACTGAATTGTGTTACTTGAGGAAAGTGCAACCTTTGGGTCCCGTCCCTGATTTCAGGAAGATAAGAGTATAGATTACTAAGATGATGATTTCAGGAAGATAGAGTATAGATTACTAAGATGAGGGTTTTACACTCGCAAAATTTTAGAAAGTAAATAAATGAAGTCGATCTATTTTATGCTTAAACAAGCACCAGTTACCCAGTAAGTACGTATGCTTGTAAGCATGTTCAATTCATAATAGAGGGGAAGCTGCTGCTTAGAAGTGAATGATGTGACAGATCAAATCTTGCATTGCTTTATATATGTTTCACAGCATTCCAAAGAAGCTTAGCAGCATGAACACTCTTTATTGTTGCAATGTGTGACATGTACCAGGACTTTGAGAACACTTTGGATGAGCTTGGTGACGTTTCAGGTTCAGAATTTGAAATCCCGGAGCATTTTGATGATCAGGTAGTGGTTTTTTAGTGACTTGGCATCAAGCATATTGTAGACTAACTCTATACTTCAGCTGGGTTATAAGCATGTAAATCTTAGTTACTTCTCCAAGTTCACAGTACAAACTTACAGGTTGACATTGAGGATTCCAGTACAGGGACCGAGTGGCCTGGAACCTAAGACCATGCTATCTGCCTTCCTTGTTAATCCTTTCTAAGAGCATCCGGTTTCTTTCCAGGGATGAAGATGCAATTCTGGTTTATACTAACATCAGATGTCTAGAGATGGTTTTTGTTTATAGACAAACTTTACTTGTATTTGAAAGTTGCTGGGCATTCTCTTGACACTTTTGTTCAATGTATAATGTGATTACTGTTCTCCTTTTCCCGTGTTTACCCTCATTTTGTTCTATTGTAAGGATGTAACTAATCGAATGGAAATGTGTTGTGGTAAGGCCTGCTTGCCTTCATGAAGCATTGAGCTGATCTGGTTATGAAGTGCAAGGAAGTAAATAGGCTAATGTCGTTTGTTCACGGTGTTATGATGAGTGTTTTCATGTATAGATGGACTACTCATTTCTCCAATTGGAGATTTAGGAACTGTAAAGGAAAAAAAAAACCCTCATGTTTGTACTTTCAATTTTGAGCAATTTTGAGCAATTTTGAGTCATATCTTGTTGGGATTTTCTGCCCTTTTCGTCAGGTTTGTAAAGACAACAAGAATATAAAAAGATAGGTGCAAAAATTCAATTGAAGTTGTTCTATCAAATAAAGTTGATTGCATAGCATTAGTCAAGTAAAGTGTTCCTGAGTTTCCTATAGCTGCACGCATCGGTTTGAACAACAGAAGGACACCATGCTAATGTATCTCCCTGTTCTTGAGTTTCTTATAGCAGGATTCTCCGGTTTGAACAAAAGAAAGGACCCTATTGACGTCGGAGAGTTTTCGGTGTTTAGCAAAGATAACAAGTTCTTTCTCTATGTTTTTACTATCATTTTAAGATCCATATTCTTTGTCGGATCTAAACTCAAGGTTCAGCCCAAAACCCAACCCAACTTAACTTATCCAAGTATTTAAAGAAAAGGTTTCAAGAGAAATTTCTTTCCTCTCTGTCGTGAGTCTCGTGACCTCACCTCCTCCTTAAAAACGCAAAGGGATTTTAGTTTTTTTTTAAATTTAAGTTGTTGGTTAAAAAGGTGGAAATAATAAATGATTTTTTTTTAAGTTATTTTTTTTATTATAGTTTGTTAATGGAAAGATTAAAAAATAGTTTAGAGTTTTGCTTTGAATAGATAATTAAATGATTCAAAAAAGCATCAGGATGTTAGTTGACTGAAAAAAAATAAAATAAATGATTGAATTTTTGAGTTGTTAAAGAACAAATTGTGTAATCTGCAGTTTTGAAAACTGACAGATCGAGATTCTAGAAATCTCAATTAACCGGTCGGCTGAACCAACCAATTGGGTGGTTGGATTTTGCCGGCCGGCCGGTTGGCTTGTAATAACGGTCGATCGGTTGGTCATTCTAGTCGACTGGTCGATTGGCCAATAGAGTTTTATTGGACCTATTAGGTTCGATCAGTTTGAGTTATGTTTGAGATCGATCGAGTGAAAGAGTTCGACATTATATTTATGTTTTGGTTTCTAAACTTAGAATTTTTAATCTTTTATATTATTTTGCTTCAAGTTGTTTTTTAGTATTTTCTGTATCTGTTATAGATTTTG
>Ga0307510_10012340_pt1 | contig 10134 bp, 7 predicted proteins | sample 12_EM_MG_FD_207224 | JGI IMG/M metagenome (GOLD analysis project Ga0307510, IMG submission 207224) | Populus trichocarpa ectomycorrhiza microbial communities from riparian zone in the Pacific Northwest, United States - 12_EM | ecosystem: Host-associated > Plants > Roots > Unclassified | place...
CGCAACGTCTCGACCGTCGAGCTGGCCTTCCATTCCGAAGCCGGCGCCGCGCCCGTGCGCCACAGGGACCGTGGCCTCGCGCTGTGGTCGGCGGCCGGCGCGGCCTTCGCTATTCTGATCTGCTGCACGTTCTGGATCGGCACCGGCTGGCCGGACGGTGCATCGGCGCCGATGATGGCGGCGGTTGCCTGCTCGTTCTTCGCTGCCCAGGATGAGCCCGCGCGCTTCATCCGCAGCTTTGGCCTGTGGTCGCTGGTCGCGATCGTGGTCGTCGCGATCTATCTGTTCGCGGTGGTGCCGGCGATCTCCCATATCGAGGTCCTGATCGTCGCGCTGGCGCCGACCTTCCTGCTCTACGGCTTCCTGATCGGCCGTCCCGCGACGGCGGGCACCGGCATGGCGCTTGCGGCCAACACCGCGACCTTGCTCGCGATCCAGTCGACCTACAGCGCGGATTTCGCGTCTTACGCCAATTCCGCCGTCGCCTTCTTCGTTGGCGTCCTCATCGCCGAGATCGTGACCCGGATCGCGCGCGGGGTGGGTGCGGAGTGGATCGCCAACCGCATGGTGCTGTCGAGCTGGAAGACGATCGCGGTCGCCGCCGAACGCCGCGGCAAGCGCGACCGCGCGGAGTTCGCAGGACTCATGCTGCACCGGCTCGGGCTTCTGGTGCAGCGTATCGCGTTTCTCTCCGAGAGCGATCGTCGCGATGCCGACAGCCTCGTCCAGCTTCGTATCGGGATCAATATCATCGACCTGCGCCGCGCGCGCTACGGGCTTGCGGCCTCCACCATTGCCGTCATCGACGACATGCTCGACCGGCTCGCCGTCGCCTGCCGCAGCTATGCGGGGGAGGGAATGCCGACCGAACTGCTGACAAGCGTCGACCGGGCGCTGGCCCAGGCGGTGAAAGATCCCAATGACAGCGCGCGCGAAGATGCCCTGATCGGTCTCGTCGGCATTCGCCGAGGCCTGTTCCCGGATGCGCCGGCTTACCGGCCGCGCGCAGCGAGTGTTGCGGCATGAGATATGTGATCGACATCTACGGCGTGCTCGTGCCGGCGCTGCTGCTGTGGATCATCATCGCCTACGTCCTCAGTGCGCTTCTGCGCCGATTGATGCAGCGTTTCGACCTCTACCGGCTGGTCTGGCACCGCGCGCTGTTCGATTTCGCCATTTTCGTCTGCCTGCTCGGCGGCGTCGTCTATCTCTCGGAGTATCTCTCATGAAAGGCAATTTCGCCTGGTTTGCCCGCCTCGCGCTGACCGCCCTTGCCGTCATCGCCGCGCTCGGCGTGGGCCGCGAACTCTGGGTCTACTATATGGAATCGCCATGGACGCGTGACGGCCGTGTGCGCGCCGACGTGGTCCAGGTCGCGCCTGATGTCTCCGGCTTCGTCACCGAGGTGCTGGTCAAGGACAACCAGAAGGTCCGGCGCGGCGATGTGCTGTTCCGGATCGACCGCGAGCGCTTTGCGCTGGCACTGCGGCAGGCCGATGCGTCGGTGGCCGGTCATCAGGCCACGCTCGATCAGGCCAATGCCGATCTGAAACGCTATAGCGCGCTGACCACCGACGCGGTGTCGCAGCAGAAGCAGGAGCAGGTGCTGGCCACGCAGCTCCAGGCCAAGGCGTCCTTCGACGCGGCCGTCGCCGACCGCGCGGTCGCGCAGCTCAACCTCGACCGCAGCGAGGTTCATGCCTCGGTGAACGGCGTGATCACGAACATGGATTTGCGCCCCGGCGCCTACGTTACGGCCGGGAAGGGCGTGATGGCGCTGGTCGATACCGACACGCTGCATGTCGAAGGCTATTTCGAGGAGACAAAGCTGGCGCGCATCCGCGTCGGCGACAAGGTGCAGGTCCGCCTGATGGGCGAGAAGGTCACGCTGTCAGGCCGTGTCGAGAGCATCGCCGCCGGCATCGAGGACCGCGACCGCGCGGAAGGTGCCAGCATGCTCGCGAACGTCAACCCGACCTTCAGCTGGGTGCGGCTGGCACAGCGTGTCCCGGTGCGGATCGCGCTGGATCCGGTGCCCGATGGGACTGCGCTGGTTGCAGGACGCTCGGCGACGGTGGAGGTGTTGAACTGAAGGGGGCGCAGCGCGTTGCTGCGCCTCTCCCCTCAAACGTTCGAATATTTCTTCAGCTCGAACCGCGCGATCTGGTTCCGGTGCACCTCGTCCGGCCCATCGGCAAGCCGCAGCAACCGCGCCGTCGCGTACGCCTGCGTCAGGCCAAAATCGTTCGACGTGCCGCCACCACCGTGCGCCTGGATCGCCCAGTCGATGACCTGGCAGGCCATGTTGGGCACGGCGACCTTGATCATCGCGATCTCGGCTTTCGCCACCTTGTTGCCGACGGTGTCCATCGCATACGCCGCGTTCAGCGTCAGCAGCCGGGCCTGCTCGATCATGATGCGGGCCTCCGCGATGCGCTCTTGTGTCACGGTCTGCTCCGAGACCGCTTTGCCGAAGGCGACGCGGCTGCGGACGCGGCGGCACATCTTCTCCAGCGTGCGCTCGGACAGACCGATCAGCCGCATGCAATGGTGGATGCGGCCGGGGCCGAGCCGGCCCTGCGCGATCTCGAAGCCGCGGCCTTCGCCGAGCAGCATGTTTTCCTTCGGAACCCTCACATTGGTGAAGAGGACTTCGGAAGCGCGGTCGGGCACGCCGTAGAAGCCGAACACGGGCAGGGGCCGCTTCACCTCAATGCCCGGTGTGTCCATCGGCACCAGGATCATCGATTGCTGCTTGTGGCGATCGGCATTGTCAGGATCGGTCTTGCCCATGAAGATGCAGATCTTGCAGCGCGGGTCGGTCGCATTCGTCGTGTACCATTTGCGGCCGTTGATGACGTAATGGTCGCCGTCGCGCACGATCGAGCTTTCGATATTGGTCGCGTCGGACGACGCCACCGCCGGCTCGGTCATGGCGAAGCAGGAACGGATTTCGCCCGTGAGCAGCGGCTTCAGCCAGCGCTCCTTGTCCTCTTTCGTGCCGTAGCGCTCCAGCACCTCCATGTTGCCGGTATCGGGCGCCGAGCAGTTGAACACTTCGGGCGCGAGATGCGAGCGGCCCATCACCTCGCAGAGCGGCGCATATTCGAGATTTGTGAGGCCTGCGCCGTGACTGGACTCCGGCAGGAACAGATTCCAGAGACCTTCCGCACGGGCGAGCGGCTTCAATTCCTCGACGACGGGATAGACCTTCCACGGCCCGAGCTCTTCCGCCTCGCGATAGAAGCGTTCCTCGTTCGGATAGATGTGCCGGTCCATGAAACTTTCGAGCTTACGCTTGAGCTCGACGACTTTCGGCGACATCGGGTAGAGCATTTCTGGTCTCCTTGATCGCGGCCGGATTTACGCGATTTCGAGATAATCCGGGCCGGGCAGTTCCGGGAAGGGCGCCGTCGGCAGCGTCTGGTACCAGAACGCGACCGAGGCGATGTCGTCCTGTAACGGAAGATATTTTCCGTCCTTGGCGCCGGGCAGCCAGCCCAGCGCCTGGATGGTCACGCGCAGATCGCTCCGGAAGCGGATGGGATCGGGGATGTGCCAGCGATAGAGGCCAAAGCGCTGCTGCGATCGATAGACGCCGTCGGGGCGGATCACCTGCGGCAGGCCGGCATAGGGCGTGGTGAATTCCTGGTAGCGCGATTGCTTCACCTCGCCCTGGCCGGAATGAGCGACATAGGGATCGAAATTATAGGCGCCGCAAAAATAATCCTCGGTGCCGGTGCCGCAGATGGTCGGGAATGCGCCGTCGCCGTCGATGAAGAATTTGATCTCGCCTTCGCCCCACCAGCCGTTGTTGTTGACGCCCCAGGCCATGTAGGTGCCGACATAGTGGCCGGCGCCCGTGACGCCATCGAGGAAGGTGTAGACCTCCTTGTAGGGCAGCGGGTTGGTACGCCGGAACTGTGCGTGGAAATAGGCGCAATCTTCCGGCACGTCGGTCAGGGTGTAGTTGATCTGGTAGTAGATGGTGATCTGCTCGTCGCTGCGGTTCTCCAGCGTGAAGCGCGCGCGCTTGCGGAACGGCATTTCCCAGTAGCAGTTGAAGGCGCGGCCGGGATTGACGCAGACCGCGAGCGAGGACACCTGCGCGAACTCCTCCCATCCGCAGGCGAAGAAATCGCCGGCCGGGCATTCCACGCTCGGCAGCTCCTGGTCGTCCCAGTAGATGCGCAGGATCGAATGGCGGAGCCGTCCGCGCGCCAGCGTCATCCAGATCTGCTGGATCGCACCCTGGCCGTCGATGTCGGCGAGGGTGAAGGTCGTGCCGGGTTCGATGAGGACATAGGGCGAGACCTTCCAGCCTTGGCCGAGATCGCGCGCCTGGCGCGCCGCGGGGCCGTCGACGGACATGCCGCCCTTGCCCTTTTCGCCGGTGAAATTCTCGGGGCTGATCGAGCGCGTCTGCGCATTCGACAGGCGCGACAGATTGCCGAGATGCAGGCCCAATCCGGAAAACGCCATGGTGTCCTCGATAAGAGGTTTGCGATATCGAGATATATCGCTCCTGAATCTACCAAAAGATGAAGATGGTCACGCACGGAAGGACCCTGTGCCCACCTTCGTAGCCCGGATGGAGCGCAGCGCAATCCGGGCTACGGGCCCGATAGCACGCGGCTCAAGCGACGCGATAGTCCCTGAATTTTTCCCGCAGCGAGGATTTCAGCACCTTGCCGGTGCCGGTCATCGGGAATTCGTCGAGGAATTCGACGGCATCCGGCATCCACCAGTTCGCGATCTTCGGGCGCATGTGGTCGAGCAGGGTCTTGCCGTCGACGGTTGCGCCCTTCTTGCGGACGACGAGGAGCAGCGGACGTTCCTGCCATTTCTCATGCGCGATCGCGACCACGGCAGCTTGCAGCACGTCGGGATGGGAGAGTGCGATATCCTCGAGCTGGATCGAGGAGATCCACTCGCCGCCGGACTTGATCACGTCCTTGGAGCGGTCGGTCAGCGTGACGTGGCCTTGGTGGTCGATCACGGCCATGTCGCCGGTGATCAGCCAGCCGTCGCGGTCGAGGCCTTCCTCCAGCTTCATATAGCCGGAGGCGACCCACGGACCCCTGGCACGCAGATGGCCAACGGTCTTGCCGTCGCGCGGCAGCTCGGTGCCGCCGTCGTCGACGATCCGCAAGGCGGTGCCGAAACAGGCGCGGCCCGACACCTGGCGCCGGTCGAATTTTTCCTTGTCGCCGAGATGCTCCGAGCCCGGCCGCAAGCCCGGCATCGAGCAGCCCAGGGCTTCGGTCATGCCCCAGGCCTGGATATAGTCGACGTCATACTCGCGCTTGAGCTTCTCGACCATCGCGCGCGGCGGGGCGGAGCCGGACGACAGCGTTGCGCGCAGGGTGGAGAATTTGTTGCCGGTGCGTCCGAGCCAGTCGAGCAGGATTAGCCAGAAGCTCGGCACGCCCGCCGACAGCGTCACCTTCTCGCCTTCGAGCAATTCATAGAGCTTGTCGGGCTCGTAGTTGCGGCCGGGCAGCACCAGCTTCGAGCCGGTGTAGGGTGCGGTGAACGGCATGTTCCAGCCATTGCCATGAAACAGTGGCGCCATCGGCATCATCACCTCGCGCACGCCTTCGACATGGCCCGGCAGGAAATCGAAATTGCAGCAAGTCATGGTCTGCAGGATTGCGGCGCGGTGCGAATAGATCACGCCCTTGGGATTACCCGTCGTGCCCGAGGTGTAGCAGATGGTGGAGGCGGACTTTTCGTCGAACTCCGGCCAGATGAAGCCAGCGTCGTTCTCCTGCTCGAGGAGGTCTTCATAGCAATGCACGTTGGCAAGCTTCGTCTCCGGCATCCGATCGCGCGAGGACATCACGACATAGGCCTCGATCGTCTTCAGCTGCGGCGCAATCGCCTCGACCAGCGGCAGCGTGGCGCGGTCGATGAACAGCAGCCGGTCCTCCGCGTGGTTGATGATGTAGACGAGCTGCTCGGGAAACAGCCGCGGATTGACGGTGTGCAGCACATAGCCCATGCCGGGCGCGGCATAGAACATCTCGAAATGACGATGCGTATTCCAGGCCAGCGTGCCGACGCGGTCGCCAGCCTGCATGCCGAGCCGCTTGAGCGCCAGCGCCATGCGCTTGATGCGCGGATGGGCGTCCGCATAGGTATAGCGATGGATGTCGCCCTCGATCTCGCGCGCGACGATCTCGGCTTCGCCGTGATAATCGGCGGCATACTGGATCAGGCCGCTGATCAGGAGCGGCATGTCCATCATCAATCCCTGCATCGTTTCCTCCGGATCGCCACGTCGTTGCGTGGTGTAGGCGTGTGATTTGCGCGGAAGGTTAGCGGAACGTCACGCGACGTTCACGTAAAAAACAGTGGACGTGATTGCATGCGTCACTTTTTCAGCGCTAACGTGAGGTGAGCTGCCGGCGAAGCAGTGTCCGCCGTGGAGGAAATGAATGTCAGCGGAAAGACACAAGACCGGCACAGCCGGCGAATCTACGGTCGACATTTCCGCACTCCGCGCGCGCTATCGCGACGAGCGCGACCGCCGCCTGCGCACTGAAGGCAAGGCGCAATATGTCGAGGTGACCGGCGATTTCGGCCGTTATCTCGACGATCCCTGGGCCGATCCCGGATTCGCGCGCGCATCTGTCAGCGAAGAAACCGAGGTGCTCATCGTCGGCGGCGGCTTCGGCGGCCTGCTCTGCGGCGCGCGTCTGCGCGAGGCCGGCATCGAAGATTTTCGTATCGTGGAAAGGGCCGCCGATTTCGGCGGCACCTGGTACTGGAATCGCTACCCCGGTGCCGCCTGCGACACCGAAAGCTACATCTATCTGCCGTTGCTGGAAGAGACCGGCTACATGCCGGTGCGCAAATATGCGCGCGCGCCGGAAATCTACGAGCACTCGCGCCGCATCGGGCGGCACTTCGGTCTCTACGAACGCGCGCTGTTTCAGACCGTCATCTCGCGGATGGAATGGCAGGAGCAGGAGGCGCGCTGGCTGGTCGAGACCGATCGCGGCGATCGCATCCGCGGACGCTTTGTCATTCTGGCCGGTGGCCCGCTGAGCCGTCCGAAGCTGCCGGGCATTCCCGGCATCGAAACTTTCAAGGGCCACAGCTTTCACACCAGCCGCTGGGATTACGGCTACACCGGCGGCACGGCCGAGGGCGGTCTCACCGGTCTCGCCGACAAGCGCGTCGGCATTATCGGCACTGGTGCGACCGCCGTGCAATGCGTTCCGCATCTCGGCCGCTCCGCAAAGGAGCTCTACGTCTTCCAGCGCACGCCATCGGCGATCGGCGTCCGCGACGACCGGCCGACGGACCAAAATTGGGCGGAGAACCTCAGGCCCGGCTGGCAGCGTGAACGCATGGACAATTTCACCGCGGTGATCTCCGGCGAGCCGTTCGAGCGGGATCTGGTGCAGGACGGCTGGACCGGGCTGCTCGGCGAGATCCTGCTGGCACCGCGCCGGCAGCCGCAACCGGTGACCTCGATGGAGGAAGCTCTGAAGGTCATCGAGCAGGCCGACTACCGCAAGATGGAGGAGATCCGCGCCCGCGTCGATGCAGTGGTGAAGGACGAGGCGGCCGCGGCGGCTTTAAAGCCCTGGTACAAGGCGTTCTGCAAGCGGCCATGTTTCCACGACGAATATCTCGACACCTTCAATCATCCCAACGTGCATCTCGTCGACACCAAAGGGCATGGCGTCGAGCGCATCACGGAGAATGCGGTCGTGGTCGACGGCAAGGCCTACGAGCTCGACTGCCTGATCTATGCCAGCGGTTTTGAGGTCGGCACCGACTACGCCCGCCGCATGGGTTTTGAGGTCTATGGCCGCGACGGCATGAGCCTGTCCGAGCGCTGGCGCGACGGCGTCAAGACGATGCATGGTTTCTACAGCCGCGGCTTTCCGAACTGTTTCCTGATCGTCACGGTGCAAGCCGGCCAGAGCGCCAACTTCCCGCACATCATCGACGAGCAGTCGCAACACATCGCCTACGTGATCGCAGAAGCGCGCAAGCGTAAAGCGCGAACGCTGGAGCCGACTCTGGCCGCCGAGAACGCCTGGGTGGATGAGGTCGTCAAGGCCGCGCTCGGCCGCCAGACCTATCTCGCCGAGTGCACGCCGGGCTATTACAACAACGAAGGCGTGCTCGATCCGATCGCGGCAAGGAACAGCCAGTATTGGCGTGGGCCTATGGCGTTCCTGCGGCTGCTCGACAAGTGGCGCAAGGAGGGCAATCTGGACGGACTGGAATTGACGTCCGAGGCTCCGGTTTGAGCGGCATGATCCCGGCTCCTTCTGGCGCGACGCGGCTCCACGTCATCGTCGGTGATCCCATCGCGCAGGTGCGATCGCCCGCGGGCGTGTCGGCCACCTTTGCTGCACGGGGGCACGACGGAATTCTCGTGCCCGTTCAAGTGGCACCAGTGGATTTGCCCGACTTCCTCTCGGTGGCAACGCGGCTGAAAAACCTCGACGGGATCGTCGTGACCATCCCGCATAAATTTGCCTGTTACCAAACCTGCGCGAGCGCGACGGAGCGGGCGCACTTTTTGCGAACGGTGAACCTGATGCGTCGTCGCCCCGACGGTGCATGGCACGGCGACATGGTGGATGGCCTCGGCTTCGTTGGCGCGGCACGGGCGAAGGGGATCGATCCCCGAGGCATGCGAGCGCTCCTCGTCGGCGCCGGCGGCGCGGGATCGGCGATCGCACTTGCACTGGTTGAGGCTGGCGTCCGCGAGCTCGCCATTCACGACAGTGCGACCGAGCGCCGCGATGCGCTGATCGGCCAGCTCAACGGGCTCGGCAAGGCGCCGGTGCGGGTCGGCAGCATGGATCCCACCGGCTTCGATTTCGTCGCCAATGCGACACCTGCCGGAATGAACGACGGCGACCCGCTGCCGGTCGATGTGGCGCGGCTGGCGCCGTCGGCCTATTGCGGCTGCGTGATCACCAAGCCTGACATCTCGCCCTTTATTGCCGCGGCCCGCGAGATCGGTTGCGTCACGGGGACCGGCACCGACATGTACCAGCAGCACCAGAGCATCATGGTGGATTTCCTGCTGGGAACGGGTGATGCGTGAGTTGCCGGTGTCAAGCGCTTTGCTTGGATTGATTGTATCCGGCGGGGCTTGAGCGATCGCAACCGACGTAGGATCATGCGCTCGCGCGAGCCGGTCGCGCTCTAAGGTGAGGAACGAGCATGATCAAAGGCAGGACAGTCGCGACGGCGGTGATTGGCGCGGCCGCGCTGCTTCTCTCTCTGTCCATGGCTCACGCCGCCACATGCGGCAGCTCGCCGGCGGGTTTCGAGGCCTGGAAGCGCGAGTTCAGCACGGAGGCGCAGGGCAAGGGCATTGGCCAGACCGCGATCTCGGCCCTGATGCAGACGAACTACGCCGGTGCGACCATCGCAGCCGACCGAGGCCAGCGCAGCTTCTCGCTGTCGCTCGACCAGTTCCTCGCCAAGCGCGGCGCCACCACCATCGTCGCCAAGGGTCGTCAGCTCAAGCAATCGCAGGGCGCCTTGTTTGCCTCGATCCAGCAGCGCTACGGCGTCCCGCCCGGGCCGCTGATTGCGATCTGGGGCATGGAGACCGGCTTCGGCAGCCAGCGCGGCAACCAGAACATGCTCTCGTCGATCGCAACCCTTGCCTATGACTGCCGCCGTCCCGAGTTCTTCACCGACCAGCTCTATGCCGCGCTGAAGCTGATCGACCGTGGCACGCTGTCGGGGGCAACCCGCGGCTCCATGCATGGCGAGGTCGGCCAGACCCAGTTCATGCCCAAGAACATCTTGGCCTATGGCACCGGCAATCTCGAGGTCGCCGCCAATGCGCTGAACTCGACCGCGAATTTCCTCAAAGCCCATGGCTGGCGTGCGGGAGCCGGTTACCAGCCGGGCGAGCCGAATTTCGTCGCCATCGAGGCCTGGAACGCGGCGGGCGTCTATCAGAAGGCGATCGCGCTGATGGGACGGCAGATCGATGAGGGCGGGGCGGCCGCCTCGCGCTAAGTCGCTCAGCAAGGCGTGATGCGCCGGCGCGAGAAAGTTGTTGCCATCAGGAACCGACGGCATGAGGTTTGCTTTGATCGATTAAGGGCTGGGCATGAGGAGACTCAACTATGGCAACCC
>Ga0307510_10012341_pt1 | contig 10134 bp, 9 predicted proteins | sample 12_EM_MG_FD_207224 | JGI IMG/M metagenome (GOLD analysis project Ga0307510, IMG submission 207224) | Populus trichocarpa ectomycorrhiza microbial communities from riparian zone in the Pacific Northwest, United States - 12_EM | ecosystem: Host-associated > Plants > Roots > Unclassified | place...
CGCCGGTATTCCGGCCTTCTACACCAAGACCGGCGTCGGCACGCTGATCGCCGAAGGCAAGGAAGTGAAGGAATTCGACGGCGAGAAATACATCATGGAGCGCGGCCTGTTCGCCGACCTCGCCATCGTCCACGCCTGGAAGGGCGACACCGCCGGTAATCTGATCTACCGCAAGACCGCGCGCAACTTTAACCCGATGATGGCCACCGCCGCGAAGATCACCGTGGCCGAAGTCGAGCAGCTGGTTCCGGCCGGCGAACTCAATCCCGATCACATCCACACCCCCGGCATTTTCGTCAAACGCATCATCGAAGTGGGTTCGGCTAAGAAGCGGATCGAGTTCCGCAACACCCGCCCGCGGCCCGCGGCATAAGCGCACGCACAGGAGAAACGATATGGCCTGGACCCGTGAACAGATGGCCGCGCGTGCCGCGAAAGAGTTGCGCGACGGCTATTACGTCAACCTCGGCATCGGCATTCCGACGCTGGTCTCGAACTACATTCCCGACGGCATCGACGTCAGCCTGCAGAGCGAGAACGGCATGCTCGGCATGGGCCCGTTCCCTTACGAGGGCGAGGAAGACGCCGACCTCATCAATGCCGGCAAGCAGACGGTGAGCGAACTGCCTGACACCAGCTATTTCTCCTCGGCCGATTCGTTCGGCATGGTGCGCGGCGGGCATATCGATCTGTCGATCCTCGGCGCGATGCAGGTGGCGCAGAACGGCGACCTCGCCAACTGGATGATCCCCGGCAAGATGGTGAAGGGCATGGGCGGCGCGATGGACCTCGTCGCCGGCGTCAAGCGCGTCGTCGTCGTCATGGAGCATTCCGCCAAGGACGGCCCGAAGCTTTTGAAGACGTGCAACCTGCCGCTGACCGGCGAGAAGGTCGTCGACATGGTGGTGACGGATCTGGCCGTCTTCACCATCGACAAGCACGGCAAGGACGGCATGGCGCTGATCGAACTCGCCGACGGCGTCACGCTGGACGAGGTGAAGGCCAAGACCGAAGCCGAATTCCGCGTCGCGCTGAAGAGCGCCTGATGGCGGCGGCGCGGTCGCAACCTGCGATCCGTCCCGCGCGCACCGACGACGCAAGCTTCATTGCCCGCAATATCCTGGCCTCGCAGCGCGGCCCGCTGCCGCGCGGCTGGTTCGACATCGCGCTCGGCTGGGACGAGCCGCAATGTCTTGATTTCGTCGAACGGATCGCCACTGCGCGTGAGCCTTCGTGGTGGCACGTCTCGCAATTCATCATCGCCGAGGTCGAAGGAAAGCCTGCGGCCTCGCTGTGCGCCTTGCCCGCGTCCGGCACGCGCGCTGCCGTGCGGGCGGCGATCGAGGAGGTGGCGACCGCGATCGGGCTGAGCGCCACCGATCTGAAGGCAATCTTCCGGCGTGGCGCCTATGGCGCGAATTGCTGGGTGCAGGGCGGCGAGGGCGAGTGGCTGATCGAGCATGTCGCCACGGTCCCCGCATATCGCGGGGGCGGGCTGGTGCAGGCTCTGATCGGCCACGCGCTTGCGGCGGGAAAAGCTGCGGGCTTCGAGCGGGCGTCGATCTCGTTCGTGATCGGCAATGAGGCGGCCGAGCGCTGCTATGCCAAGGCGGGCTTCGCCTTCGCCGAAGAGAAGCGCGATCCTTCATTCGAAGCGCTGACGGGTTCGCCGGGCTTCCGCCGTTTCGCGCGCGCGATCTAGCTTGGGCCGACCCTGTTGCCCGCAATGCGTCCGGGTGGCAGTATTGCCCCTTCTTGCGCAAAATCGGACAGGCCATGCCCCAGATCAGAATATGGGTCTATGACGGCATCCTCGCGTCAGGCGTCGCCGGATCGATCGACGTCTTTACCGCGGCCAATGCGGTGTGGGCGGAACGCCAGGGCGACCGCCGCGCCAGGACACCGCTGCTGCAATGGCGCATCGAATCGCTCGACGGCAAACCGGTTCAAACCGCCTCAGGTCAGATCGTCTCCGTCGATGGCCCGATCAATGCGAGAGCCGCCGCCGACGCCGTCATCGTGACGGGGCCCTTCATCGCCAATATCGAGCGCTTTTTCGAACAGCCCGATCGTCTCGGCCCGCTGTTCGCAGCGCTGCGCCGCCAGCACGAACGCGGAGCGCTGCTGGCGTCCTACTGCACGGGCAGCTTTATTCTCGCCGAGGCCGGCCTGCTCGACGGCGGCGTCGCCACCACGCATTGGGCCAAGGCCAGGGCGTTTGCAAAACGCTATCCGCAAGTCGATCTGCGGGTTTCCGAAATCCTGACCGAACAGAACCACATCCTGTGCAGCGGTGCGGTGACCACCTCCCTCAACCTCGCGCTCCGGCTGGTGGAAAAATTTGCAGGGACGCAGATTGCGGCGGCGACCGGCAAGATGATGCTGATCGATACCAATCGGGTCTCGCAATCGTCCTACGCCAGCCTGCCGGAGCGGGATTCGCATTCGGATGCGCTGGTGGCACGGGCGCAGCGCTGGATGGAGAAGTCGCTGGCGCAGGGGTTCAGCCTTGCCGAACTGGCGCGACATCTGGCCGTCAGCGAACGCACACTGAACCGGCGTTTCAAACTTGCGACCGGCGAGGCCCCTCTGCACTATCTGCAATCGCTGCGCGTCGACGTCGCCAAGCGGCTGCTGGAGAACAAGGGCCTGAGCGTTGACGCCGTCAGCGCGCGGGTGGGGTACAGCGATCTCTCGACATTCCGCCGGCTGTTTCGCCGCGAGACAGGACTATCGCCGCGCGAATATCAGCACCGTTTTTCCCGACCATCCAAGCAGAGGGGCGGAACGGCGGCGCAGGCCGCCCGCCAGCGCATGTCCGATTTGCCTCGATAGATGGCGATATCGCCACTGTCGGTGGCGGCGCCGCAGCCATAGACCTCTTGTCGATCACACCGCGCACTCGAGGGCGCGGCGTACCGACACGAAAAGGGGTCTGCCATGCCGATGATCGACGCGACCATTCCCGAAGGGGCCTTGAAGCCTGAAGCCGAAGCGCGGCTGATCAAGGAACTCACCGACATCCTGATTGCGCATGAAGGTTTCGATGTCGGCAACCAGAATGCGCAGAGCGTTTCCGTCGTGTTCCTGCATCGCCCGGCGGCGGTGTATGTGGCGGGGAGCCGCTCGCCGTCGCCGCGCTATCGCATCGTCCCGACGGTGCCGGAGGGCCAGTACACCGATGCGATCCGCAAGGCGCTGGTGAAGGCCGTCACCGACGCAGTGGTCCGCGCCGACGGCGGAAAATACGAGGACGTCGCGCCGCGCATCTGGGTGTTTCCAGCCGAGATTCCCGATGGCCAATGGGGCAGTCGCGGCGTGATCCGGACATTGCCCGACATTCAGGCTTTCATCGCCGGGAAAGACGAGCGCCAGGTCGGCGAGGAGCGGCTCGCGCGGCGCCGCCGCGTCAAGGCATGCGAACTGCTGGAAGCCGCGCTCGATGCCGTGCGCAAAGGCGTCGAATAGGTCTTGTCATGACATCCTTCAAGCTCGCCGCAATCCAGGCCTCCGCCGTTCCGTTCGACCGCGAAGCCTCGGCTGAAAAGGCCTGCCGATTGATCCGCGAAGCGGGAGCGATGGGCGCAACCATCGCCGCGTTCGGCGAGACCTGGTTGCCCGGCTATCCGTTCTTCGTCCACGCGCCAACGAGCGCGCTGACGTGGCGGGCGATGGCGGAATATCTCGCCAATGCCGTCGAGATTCCCGGACCGGTAACCGACCAGCTTTGCGACGCGGCACGGGCAGCCGGCATCGACGTCGTGATCGGCGTGGCCGAACGCGACACGGTGACCAGCGCGACGGTCTATTGCACGCTGCTGTTCATCGGCCGGGAAGGCAAAATTCTCGGCCGCCATCGCAAGCTCAAGCCGACGTTCAACGAACGCTCGGTGTGGGGCGACGGCGACGCTTCGGGCCTTCGCACCTACGATCGGCCCTACGGCCGCATCAGCGGCCTCAATTGCTGGGAGCACAACGCAATGCTGCCCGGCTACGCGCTGGCGGCGCAGGGTACGCAGATCCGTGTTGCGGCCTGGCCGGGGCGCGAGCCCGCGGCTGCACCGCCATCGCCGACGCCGCTATGGCCGCGTCAGTTGCTGTTGTCGCGGGCGTTTGCGTCGCAGGCGGCGTGTTACGTCATCGCGGTCGGCGGCCGGCGGCTGCATTCCGATACGCCCGAACGGTATCGGGAGCTTTCGACGGTCGAATATGGCGGCGACAGTTACATCATCGACCCGCGCGGCGAGGTCATCGCCGGTCCGGCCCAAGGCGAAACGATCCTGATCGCCGAAGCATCGCAGGAAGTGGTTCTGGCCGCCAAGTCGTTGTCCGACATCGGCGGACACTATTCGCGGCCCGATCTGCTGCGGCTGATCATCGACCGCAATCCGCAGGACCGGGTCGTGGATTGCGGGATCGCCGGGCGCGTGACGCCGCAGATGTGGGAGTAGGCCGGTGCAGCTCAATGGTCGACCGGTTTCCCCGGGCCCAGATGGTAGCGGCTGGAGAAGAACACCAGCGGGAGATCGTCACAGTAATCGCACCCGGATACTTCGGCGATGAACAGGGTGTGATCGCTGACGTCGATCGTCCGTGTCACCTCGCAGGCGAAAAACGCGACGCAGTTCGACAGCCGCGGCAGGCCTTCCACGATTTCGTAATCGGGATGCGTCTCGCGCGGCCGGCCCGCAAAATGGCTCGACAAGCCCCTGGCCTGTTCCGGCAGCACATTGACGCCGTAGCGCCCGCTCGCCGACATCGCGTCATGCGTCTTGCCGGGCTTGACCGAGACCAGCACGGTCGGCGGCGAAAGGCTGATGGTGACAAAACTGTTGGCCGTCATGCCGCAGACCTCGCCGTGGGAATCGAGCGCGGTCAGTACCGCAACCCCGGTCGCAAAGCGCGACGCGGCCTGGCGGAAGGCGAGCGGGTCAGCGCGCTGCATCTCATGCCCTCACGCCGTGGCCCGCACCGGCGCGGCGGGCGCCGTCTTGCGCTCGATCCAGGCCTGGATGCGCTCAGCCGATGCGACGCGGTCCCATTGGTGGTCCGGATAGTTGAAGTTCTCGGTGAACTCGTCGGCAAGCGCCTGGTTCTGGCTCATCGTGCCGATCAGCTGGCCTAGCGCCTCCGAGGGCGGCTGCAGCATGATGTTGGTCCAGCGCGCCGCCGCCAGCACGCGGTCCTGCCGTTTCAGGTCGACCTTTTCGCAGAAGCGCGCATCGAGCACGTCGGCGTTGACGATCTCCTCGCCGAGCACGAACGCGGCGTAGGAGGCGACGTTGGCGCCCTGTCCCATCATCGGATCGACCACCGAATGGACGTCGCCGAGCGCGATGGCGCATTTGCCGCCGTCGAATTCCACCACCGTGTTGCGAACCGTCGGCACCACGCCGCCCTGCAGCAGATCGAGCGGCTGTGCGAGATCGAAGCGCGCGGTGTCGATGCGGTCATAGGTGGTCGGATGATGCTTCTCGAGTTTTTCCAGCACGACGCGCAGGAAGTGCTTGGGGTTTGCCTCATAGCTCAGCGTCGCCAACTCCTCCATGTCGCCGCCCGGCACGTTCTCCATCAACAGTGCGCTGGCGATGCCGCCGAAGGTGATGGTGGGAATCACGATCATCTCGCCGTGGCCCGGCGAAACCGAAAGCGTCACGTTCATCGGATCGGGCTCGCGAACGCCGGTATAGAGGCCGACGCAGAGGCGCCGCTGCGGCTGCGAATAGGGCGAGTGCTCCGGCCGATAGGCGAAGACCTGGCCGAGCGGGCCCTTGCCACTGGAGACGACCAGAAGGTCGAACCGGCTGACCAGCGGTGCGATATCGCTTTCCTCGATCCGGCGGTACTCGATCCTGCCGCCGCGATCGGCAAAGTCCTTCATCAGCACCGGCAGGTAGATCCGGTAGTCGACGGCGCGGCTCGGCCGCGAGAAGTAGCCGCGGAAGCTGACCGGCTGCGGGAAATTGAAAAAATGATCGTGGTAGTAATAGTGATGCTTCGGGTCGTTCCAGTGATTGACGCCGAGATAGTCCTCGCGCGCGATCGTCACATGGTGGTGCGCGACCGTGTTCAACAGGCGGATGCCGCGATAATCGTCCGGCGCGCGGTCGGTGATCAGCGTGGCGTCGATGCCGTGCTTCTGAAGATACAGGGCCAGGTGCAAGCCGGCGATGCCGGCCCCGACGATCCCGATGCGCCGCTTCATGTCCGCCTCCCCAAAGGTTTGTTCGGGAGCTGGCCTCCCGTTGTTGGCGGCACCCTAGCGGCGAACTTGCTCCAGAAAAATGGAATGGATAGGATATGATCTATTCCTGATGGGAATGATGGAATGGATCGGATCGACTGTTTGCGCGCCTTCGTTCGCTCGCTGGAGGGCGGCAGTTTCTCGGTGGCCGCCAATGAACTCGGCATCGGTCAGCCGGCCGTGAGCAAGCGGATCGCATTGCTCGAAAGCGAGTTCGGCACGCAATTGTTCTTTCGCACCACGCGCAAGCTCAAGCCGACGCCCGAGGGCCACCGCATCTACGATCTGGCGCGCCAGATCCTTGGAAGCTTCGATATGGCGCGGGCCAACGTCGAGGAAAATTCGCTGCGGCCGAGCGGCACGCTGCGGGTCAGCCTGCCGTCATCGTTCGGCCGCCGCTATTTGATGCCGGTCATTGCCGAATATGTCCGGACCTATCAGGGGGTTCGCCTGGACATCCGTTTCAGCGAGCGTTTCGTCAATCTCGTGGAGGAGGGGATCGAACTGGCGCTGCGGATCGGGCAGCTCGAGTCGAGCACGCTGGTCGCGCGGCGGCTTGGCACGGTGCGGCGCTACCTGGTCGCGACGCCAACCTACCTTAAAGGCCGCTCGGTGCCGCGCGCGCCCGAGGACCTCAGCGCGCACCAATGCATCGTGTATTCGCGTCTGCCCGCCGCCAACGACTGGATCTTCGAATCCGAACACGGCCGCCACGTCGCTTCGATCGGCGGCCCGCTGCTGGTCGACGATGCCGACGCGATGGAGCAGGCGGTGATGCATCATCTCGGCATCGCCGTGCTGCCGGAATGGAGCGCCGTCGCCGGCATTCGCAGCGGCCAGTTGCAGAACCTGCTGCCGGATTTTTCGATCGCTGCGCTACCGCTGCACGCCGTCTATCCCGAAACGCACTGGATGTCGCTGCGAGCCCGCAGTTTTCTGGACTTGTTGATCAAACGCGCGGGGCAATTCTCCACGCCGTAAGCCTGCTATCGTCGTTCCTGCGTTCGCATTAGCCGGTCCCGTAGGGTGGGCAAAGCGCAGCGTGCCCACCATTTCGCAGCGATTGACGATAGATGGTGGGCACGTCGCTGACGCTCCTCTGCCCACCCTACGGCATCACCTACGCCGGCCCGCTCGGAATGTCCGAGAACCGTGTCAGCCACGCCACCGGGCCGATGCTGGCCGCGACGATCAGCAGCGCTGCCAGCGCGCCTTCCTCAAAGCTGCCGCGGCTGGCGTATTGGTAGATCGACGTCGCCAGCGTTTCGACATTCAGCGGCCGCAGCAGCAGCGTCGCCGGCAATTCCTTGAGGCAATCCACGAACACCACGATGACGGCGCCGAGCATGGCGGGGCGCAGCAGCGGCAGATGGATCAGCCGCATTGTCGTGGTCTGGCCGGCACCGACGGCGCGCGCGCTGTCGTCGTAATCGCTCGGAATTCGCTCGAAGCCTGCCTTGATGAATCCGGTCGGCACCGCCAGAAAGCGGATCACATAGGCGATGACCACGGCGGCACCCGAGCCGACCATGATCAGTCCTGGCGGCGATCGTCCAAGCGATGCGGCAAGCGCGTTCAGCGCGTTGTCGATGGCGAGCACCGGCGCGAGCAGCCCGAGCGCCAGCACCAGCCCGGGCAGGGTGTAACCCAATTGCGCGATGTTCATCGCCACGAAGCGCAACCGGTTCGGCCGCCAGCGCCAGGCCAGAATGGTTGCAAAGCCGAGCAGCAGCGCGGCGAGCGTGGCAAGGCTCGCGAACGCGACCGAGTTGAAGGCGTCACGCCACAACGCCATGTCGAAATTCGCAAACAGCCCGCGCTTGAAACTCTGATGTGCGAGATACAGCAGCGGTACCAGAAATCCGAGGCAGACCGGCAGCAGGCAGGCCGCGAAAGCGAAAGCACCCTTGATGCCTGACAGCGTCGTCCGCTGTGTCAGCCGCGGGCTTTCGGCGGAAAACTCCGTCGTGACGTTGCGCCGTCCGTAGCGTTCGATGGCGATAAGTCCGGCGACGATCGCCAGCATGAAACAGGATAGCTGCGCCGCGCCGGCAAGGCTGCCGCGGTTGAGCCAGGTCGTGAACACCGAGACCGTCAGCGTGCGGACGCCGAGATATTCGCTGGCGCCGATGTCGTTCAGCGCTTCCAGCGATACCAGTGCTGTGCCGACCGCCAACGCCGGCCGCGCCATCGGCAGCGAGATACGCCAGAAGGTGGTCCAGCGGCCGGCGCCGAGCATCTTCGCGGCCTCGGCGAATTCGGCGCTCTGGAACTGGAACATGGTGCGTGCCGAAAGATAGACATACGGATAGAGCACCAGCGCGATGACGATGACGGCGCCGGGCAGCGAGCGCAAATTGGGAAGCAGGCGCACGGCGTCCTGCAGCGGGAGCCAGACTGTGAGCGTCTTGTGGATTAGGCCGAGCGGCTCAAACAAGTCGACATAGACGTAAGCCGCGAGATAGGTCGGGATCGCAAGCGGCAGCGGCAGCAGCCAGAGCAGCATCCGCCGGCCGCGAAATTCATGCAGCGACACCGCCCACGCCGCACCGGTGCCGATCGCAAGCGACAGCGCGCCGACGCCGGTCAGCAGCAGCGCGGTGTCGAGAAGGCTCCGCGGCAGCACGTATTTGATGAGGGTCTGCCAGACATCAGGCGCCGGCTGCATCGCCAGCGCGATGATGGAGATGACGGGAGCTGCGACAACAATGGCGGTCGCGACCGCGATCGCTGCGGCGATCCGCCCCGAGCGCGTGGTCCGGGTCACGCCAGCTCACATCGGCGAGAAGCCGGAAGCCCATGCAGCAATATGCCCTCTCCCGCGGAGGGAGAGGGCATATTGGCGGAAATGTTTTCGCGACTTGGTGCGATCAATTATCGAACCCGACCTTGTCGACCAGCGTCGAGGCCGCCTTGCGGTTGGCGACGATCTTGGCGATCGGCGTCGGATCGGCGGTGAGCTTGCCGTAGCCCGCAATGGTCGGGTTGACGGCGACGCCGGCGCGGATCGGATATTCGTAGTTGGCATCGGCGTAGATGTGCTGCGCCTTGTCGCCGGCGAGCCACTCGATCAGCTTGACGCCGTTGGCCTTGTTGGGCGCGTGCTTGGCCAGAATGACGCCGGAGAGATTGACGTGGGTGCCGCCGCCCTCGAACGTCGGCAGGATCACCTTGGTGGCTTCCGCCCACGGCTTCTTCTCGGGGTCGTTGTTCATCATCAGCGCCCAGTAATAGGTGTTGCCGATGCCGATGTCGCACTTGCCGGCCGCGACGTCGCGCGCGGCTTCGCGGTCGCCGCCCGAGGGTTTTTGCGCCAGATTGGCCTTCACGCCCTTCAGCCATTCCTCGGCCTTGGCCTCGCCGTGCCTGGCTACATAGGCCGCGAACAGGCCGTTGTTGTAGATGTGTTGGCCGGAGCGGATGCAGATCTTGCCCTTCCACTTCGGATCGGCGAGTTCTTCATAGGTGATCTTGTCCTGCTTGACGCGGTCCTTCGAGGCGTAGATCACGCGCGCGCGCATCGAGATGCCGGCCCACTGGCCGTCGGGATCGCGGTACTGCGCCGGCACGATCTCGTCGATCACCACCGACTTGATCGGTTGGGTGACGCCGGCCTGCACGGCGTCGTCGAGGCGGCCGAGATCGACCGTGAGCAGCACGTCGGCGGGGCTGTTGGCGCCTTCGGCCTTCATCCGCTGCTCGAGCCCCGAACTGGCCGAGACAACGTTGACCTTGATGCCGGTGTCCTTGGTGAAGGCGTCGAACAGCGGCTGGACCAGCTTGGTTTCGCGATAGGTGTAGACGTTGACCTCGCCGTCGGCGGACGCCGGCGTGGCTCCGAATGCGGTAAGACAAAGCAACGCGGCGGTTGCGGCGGTAGCGCGAAGATT
>Ga0307510_10012343_pt1 | contig 10133 bp, 7 predicted proteins | sample 12_EM_MG_FD_207224 | JGI IMG/M metagenome (GOLD analysis project Ga0307510, IMG submission 207224) | Populus trichocarpa ectomycorrhiza microbial communities from riparian zone in the Pacific Northwest, United States - 12_EM | ecosystem: Host-associated > Plants > Roots > Unclassified | place...
GACGATGGGGGTAACGACAGGAGTTCAGCCACCGGCATCGAGTCTGAATCTGACGCTGTTGTCCATGTGACCCCTGCTGTGCGCTCTTTATTAAGCTTTTCTACTCATTCTGATCGATCTTCTATAGAGAGAGAAAGACGATTTCGATGTAATTGCAGATTATGTGTTCCGGGTAGGTTGGGACGGGAACACTGAAAATGCCAAGGCATTTCTGATACTCCTATGTTAGAACTCAGATACCGACTCCGTACTGATCCACCATCGGGACATCGCACTCCTGCGTGAGGTGAGGCGCACGACTGCAGGAAACATCAACCACTCACCTTTCCGCGCAGCCAGGGGACAGTATAGACCTGTCTGTCCAAGCACTTGAGCGACTACAAGTAACGGTAGATGAAAACGGAGGTTCGTTTTTTGTGTCGATAAATGATCTGGGTGCTCACACCTCTGTTAGTGGGAACGATCTTAGGCCTTAGCCTAGACCCTCCAACGGACAAATCCCCTGATGACACCACCAAACCCACTACCGTGTCCATCCCCAGCGAAATACAACACAGGGAAACGGATAGGATGTCATTGCCTGGACTTAGTCCTCTCAACCCACAGCGGCGGCCCGGCTCGATCGTGTACAGAGAACGACTCAACCACTTCCTTCAAGCTAACGGTGGAACTGGACGCCTCAAATATGTGGACGTCGTTAATGGCCCTCCCCACAAAGCAATCTGGAATTGCACTGTATACAGTAAGTCAGATGTTCCTTACTATCACACCTGCTTAGACCTCCCATTAGTCGATGACGTCCCCTACGCCGAAGGACATGGCAGAGCTAAGCGTGAAGCGCGTGAGAACGCGGCACAAAATTGTTATATGATCTTGTGCCCCCAGTAGTAGTAGACGTTCGTGCGCTTCTTTGTCATCGTCACTAACCAATCTCTTGGACGTTGCGATCAGATGAGGAGTCGTATACTCTAATAACCCCCCGCTTCCAATGTTTATGTTGGCATACCATACCGTACACTGGTCTTCTTTCCTACTTTCCTTTAATGCTAATTACATACGGGGTTAGACCTAGCAGATCTACGTAGGTTGGCTCGAGTTCGAGTTCGCGATCCAACTCAGGTGCTTGAGCGCCAGCCTTCTCGCTCAGAGCTTCAGCTTCAACTTGGGTAGCATCTTAGCCTTCTGTGGAGCGCGTAGCTTATCCGAAGAGTCTGAAATAATCGGTGTCTGAGCCGTTGATGCCGCTCTGCATGGGTGGCGGCGGGGCCCGTCTTCGTGTCTACGCGCGGCGACGCGCGTACAAACGATCGACGACAGCCTGAGTATCTGCGATTCCCTCCCAGATTTTCCGGAATGGCCTTTTGGCCAGCTGATTCACCCGAGAACGTTCCGGTATCCTCGAAACACTTGAGGAGCAAATGCGATGGGAGTTCCCGCTCGTCGCGGAAGGACCTTTAACTGCGACTACGAAGTCACCGGCGAAGTATAATATACAACCTCTTTCATTTGCGTTTGCTATTCCTAGGCAGGCTTTCTGTACAAAGCGTACCCCGATGCCGACGTCTCCGCTGCTCTCCTCGCATCGCCTGCTTGTCAGTTGCTGTTGGATGTCGCACCATCCTGCAAAGCCAAGGCCAATGAGTGTATTATTATCCTGGTGGGACGGAAAAATCTACCTGACGTGCATTCCCTGGGAAAATCCTACCCTTTCGATCCCGGGAGTGAGGTATACCGTCGCTCAAGAGTCAAGAGGAACAATTCAGTGTGCATATTATCAGATGTACCCGGACGTCCTTGGGAGGTGGACAAGACCAGTTCATTTAACGCACACGCACCGTTTTTTGTACCTGTTGAAACGGTTAAGACTGCAGAAGGATAGTTTCGCAATCCGAAGATTGTTCCGTAGGTGGCCATGGTGCATGCAGCCACGTCACGATATACTAGTAGGTGCGGTCACCAAGCAGCATGAGCGACACCCACGATGGCTCCATGAGGTACCCTCGAGAAAGAAACGTTACCCGGTCGTAAGGATTTGCGAGAACGATCCCCACGAATAGGCAGATGTGTAAAAGGAACAGATTAGCGGAAAGGTATCCTTTTCCGGAGGTTCCTCCCATGTCTAGCTTAGATACCTGTGCACACTGTTGGGTACGACGAGGAGGGACAGGTATAAAAATGACTCCGTGATACCCTTCACCATCGTAGTGGATCCGGTCTAGCCGGTACCAGAATTCTGTGTCAAGAACAAACCTAATCTACCAAAGAAATCCCCCCACCCGCTCATTTTAAGGTAAGAATGTTTCAGTCTCGGAACAGGGAAAGATAGCTCAGCCTGGTCTACGGTGAGTGCGCTAGACTGACCGGGCATTACGGGCTGGCAGCCGCCACACCTTACCGTTGCTCTCGTTGTCCTTTCCTTCGGTTGCGTCAGGCTGGGTATCTAGAAGCGCCCTACCTTATCCCACAAAGCCCGGGCACATGCCTAGGGGGCAATGCGGATAGATGCGGGGTCCCATCGGACGATATCGATAATCGATGATCGGAGGTGTTCTTTGAATTCTCTTTTCCCTATCACTGCACGCAATCTGAACCTTGTATAACCCGAACAAAGTCGATACATAAGCGAAAACTCGCCAACTTCTTAGCCGCATCAGATGTTCGTAGTATGCATACACTGGCCCAGATGCCCTCGATGACCAGATCAGGCGATGCGCAGATGAATGACACCCCTGCCCCCGCCCTTTCTGGCATCAGCAACCCATTACATGTACATCCGGGCTCAGTCAAGCCAATTTTACGATCGACAACTTCTCCGCCTCAAATTCCGATCCCGCGAGGAATTCTCATGCACTCAATCCAGCCTACATCTTTGCGAATCCCTTTACACAGGCCTATCAAGTACCGCTCACGTATTGAAGACGTATATTGTGGGAAGGCAGAGTGAAGTTTGAAAGTTTTAATTTCGTCCACTGACAGCATCCCATGGGAACTTAGTTACTCCGAACAGCAGGATTCTAAATCTAGAGTTCCGTTCGATCGAGTGAACGAACGACTCTACTCAGGAGGGTGCTGGTTTCACGCGCAAATCGCCAGCGATGCTGGGTTCAGTGTCCAGCGGGGTGCAGCTTGAACGTATGAAGTGTGGCGAAACATGGCTACTCCGACGTCCCTACAAGCGAGGAACGGCACTTGCTAACAGGGAATTTTCTCGAAGTCGAAACCTTCGAGAGGCTTGAGAGGTTTGTGGAGGTAGATGTATCACCACCCATGCATTATTTCCGTGTACCTAATTCGATATTCTTGCTTTGGATTTGCTGTGAAAGTGAGTTCGAGATGCCACTCGCTGAAAACCAAAATTCGAAATCATCGCGGCGCGCGGGATCGTGCCGGTACCCTCCGAGCTTTTCGGCCCCCTACACGGAAGCTTCTCGAACTCTCATGTGAAAGAAGATAAACGTAATCTCTGTGTTCGATACCCCGTTGATGGCAACACACCCTGGCACATTCACACTCCGGCCCTGGGTCCGTAGCCAGAATTCCGGTGCAGATAACCCTGTCGTATTTATATGACGGAACCCACAGCTACCGTTCGCTTTTCGCATCACCCGCAACATCCCAACCTCCCCACTCACCCCTACCTTATGTCCTCTAAGCGATCATGTTACGAGATATACAGAAAGTACGTTCTGGTAACGTTCCCACCCAGACTTGAAGTTGACCCACCCTATAAGGGAGATGTCTCAACATAATAATGGGGATGCCTTATGGTCCGTTGCTCGATCTTCCCTTGTGTATCGCACCTGACTGTATACGTCCACCAGGGAACCCGCCCCACTCCCCTACTTCAAGCGCATTCACCCAGGGGACGTTGGATATATCCGCAGAGGCTGTTTTCATTTGCTGTTCCCCGCTGGTCGTCCGTTGGGTGAGAGGGAGCTAGGCGTCGATGTCCCCCGTACTTTCAAGCAGTTGAACCTTGGTCAAATTTTCAACACCCAACCCCGGTTACCCGGTTACCTCTCCACAAGTGGCGTTCGAGAAACTCGAGCCCGTCTCACACCCTCGGCATCTCCTGTTCCGTGCGTCCGTTCTTTTGCATTTGTTTCCTTCAGTATTTAAGACTTGTGCTCCAGGACGTTGGAACCCGGCTCCAGCTTCTCGTTCCAGCTCACAGAAGATCATGGCGCTGCCCTTGTGACCAAGTATCGCACCTACCGTGAAGACGTTCAACTGGCGGGAAATTTCGAAAAATATACAAAAGACCACTACGACTCTTGGGTCACGTTCGCCCGCGAAACTGGACACGGGAATGACGTCAAGCCGATCCTCGTCACCGGCGTCGACATGACCAAGGACTTTGCAATGATGTCTTATTCAAACAACGACGATAACCTAACATCCGAGTTCACGACGTCGGCTCCTGGGGTAGGCTCCGTTTGGGGGTCATGGCGCACATCAGGATCGGTTTACACGAACTGTGGTCCCCACCTGTCTCGTCCCCCCTTTCCTACACAAACCGTGGACTTGACGTCCTCTGGTACTGATCATGCGGAAAGCACCCCGGATGAGTACAACCAATGCGTCTTTGTCCGGTACTATACCGTACGTAAGAGACTGGGGATCCCTAGGGTCATAAAAGCCGCCGCGGGTCCCCACGACCTTGGTCCCGGAGGCCGTGACAACGAAGGATGTTCACTCGTCGAGGAATACGACTCAGACTCAGACTCTGACAGCGTGTCGAGTTTGTTTGACGACGACGATGACGACAGTAGCTCAGTCACTAGCACCGAGTCTGAGTCCGACTTTGTCGTCCACAACACCACTCCTGTCCGTTTTTTTCATGCCATCTTGCTCTTTTCACCCGTTCTGATTGACCTTCTATAGGACGAAAGGGACGATTTCGATGAGGTGGCGGATTATATTTTTCGAGTGAGTTGCAAACAAATATTGGGAAGACCGGGACACCCCTGACACCCCGTTCCAGAATTCTGACGCCGATTCTGTGCTCATCCACCATCGGGACATCGCACTGCTGCGTGAGGTAAGGCACGCGAATACAGGGGGTGCCGATTGCTAAATTTTGCATGCAGCCGGGAAGTAGGGCGAGTTTGTATACCCAACTGATTGAGAAGCGGCCACCGATCACGGTGGATGAAAACGGAGGTTTGTCTATACAGTCGGTGGGTCACACAGAAGCTCACACTCTCGTTAGTCGGAACAATCAGGAACAATGCGGACATACAGCCCGATGCTACTCTTCCCATCCCCTTGCTTATCCCCAACGAAATTGAAGACGAAGCGGCAAATGGGACGGGATCACTAGAGCCTCAACCTCCTTCATTCTCAGAATATCCTTCATCAAGTCTTCGCAGCTACAGCTGGGAAGCGACTGCTGACCCTGGTGGTTCCATCTCCGATTACATCTTTTTCACCCCGGCAATGGGAGAATTCCTACCCTTAACCTTGATACCGCACCACGGCCATGATCCTTACGACGGAGAAAAGTTCCCGGATTCCGGTGGAATACCCCGACACCACCCAGTAATGCCTACGGCACCCCCGATCCAACCGTTCATCACACCCGACGCGCATGTAATGATACCACAGAGGCCCACTGTGTGCGAACGACAGCAGCGGTGGCAACGGTCGGCATCCATTATCTTCAGCACAAACGGTTTCGCAGGCATGAACATGAGGGACGCTCTCTGCAAGCGCTTTACAAGCCTCGACGGACGGGATGATCTGGTACTACAAGAGGCAGGCAGCTCTATTTCTTGCCGGTTGCAGGTACGTTGATTGCGATAACTTTCGCCTTACGTGTGAGGGCTGACCCTGTCTCAAGATCCCTGGATACCCATCCAACAGTTCGCCTCAGGTAGGAATGCTTGTTCCGGTTGTATTGTCACACACTGACCGCGATAGAAGATTCCAACGACGGACTGGAAAAAGGACCATAACCCAATGACGCGCAGTATGCTTGCATACAAGGTTGCGAAGAGGCTCGAGCGGTACTTGAAGTCTATGGTACGTTCACCTTGTCGTGAAATCGCGCGTCCGGTGTTGCTCAAATCCGAACCCCAGAAATCACACCCCATCGACACGTCCACTCGCGAACGGTGGAAAATCGGAGAGGGTTTTATGAATCTCGAGAATATGTTTTTGGTCCGCCTTGATTCCAGCTGCGAGGGAACCTTGCAGCCAGAGATTTGGGTCATGGACCCCGCGTCAGGCTCCCTGCCACGGTCGCGGCCCGGAACCATGGATGAGGACCGGGTACAGCTAGGGAAAACTCGGCTGGTATCACCACCAAATTCGGCGGTTTCAGTTCCGGATCCTACGATCACTTCGTCTACTACCCTTGGAGGACCCAGGGCCGAACACCGGTCATTGCCCTCTCAATCCACCGCAGCAGCCGATGATTGGACCAGGCACGATATGTCGGTAACAACGGGCGCGAGATTGACCTCGATTACAATTGATTGATTGTAATCGAGGTCAATTTTGCGCCCGTTGTGGCCGGCTATTTTCCTGGGGATTTTTCCAACACGGTATGACGGTTTACAGTAGACAGAGTAGTGTCCAAACCCCCCGCGTTTTTTCCCAGTCCTAGCACTTGCCCTTGACTATGATGTTGCTTTTTATCTACATACTTTTCGAGCTGGAGCTTATCATCCTGTATACCGCACGCCGCTTTTATCGTAGGATTCGCCAGTTAATGCTTTTAAGATACGTAGTATTTCACGTTCCCTCTTCGCTTTCTGCTTCCTACCCCGTTTCTCCCCCTGTCTTTCGGATGATCTCGTAGTTGCTCCTTACTTAGTTGCAACCGCTCTTCCTCTGTTGAGGATCGTAGTTTCCAACAGACGCTTGTCCAGACATAGCCCCCGCTCGGAAGTTTCTGCCCTTGTTTATAAGACTCGGAAAGGGGGTGTCCCCGACCGCATTTAATTTGCTACCGCTTCGGCGCTGGGCGGGGTTGTATGGACGTTCCATCGACCCCCGGGATGGACAGTAGAATTAAACAGTCAAAAGCCAACCGCCGGGACCTGAGTTGTGTATGCAAAGGCCCGGGAGATGTTGGGATATCAATTCCGCCTGTTATGCACTGCGGCCCGTCATGCTGCTCAGGACGTTTTCTCATCTTTCAAACCTGGTTTGCGCTCCTTATCCGCTCGACGCGCAGGATATAATTTACATTCACGGCGGGTAGAACATCTGCAATGCGTACCATCCCCATTACATAGTTGCTCGAGACGAGCGGGGAGAACTCGGACTGGCCCGCGGTATGTGCGGTAGAGCCAACCGTCACACCTTGCCGTTCTCGTATGGCCAAGATTTACTGGTAGAATGGGACGCAAGGAGCAGGCAAACTACTCTAGCAACCGTTAATCAGAACCCGTCGTCCTTTCTATCGGTCGCTACTACCAGGGGGCGGTGTAGGGCGATACAGGAAGATTTGGGCGTTCCAGGATCATCGGACTCGATGATCAGATCCAGACGTCCCCTTCTCGAATCATCCTTTCCCTCAGATCGCTGTCAGCCAAACAAGACTCCAGAGAGATCGATACAGAATCAGGCGCTCGCCAGCGCTGCAGCCGTGCCAGGTAGGGGGTCGAGGCATAAGAAAACCGCCAGGGCGCCCTTGTACTTGGAGGGCATTACGGCAGTTACGGAATTCAGCGTCAAGGTTTGCGCGTGCTGACCCCCAGTGAGAATTCCGGCGAGCGGGAGCGAGCCCGGGCGGGTCCGAGCGGGTGGGTTGAGCCTGAGCGAGCGCTGGCGAGCTGGATCAAGACGCGTCCCGCTCCGCGCGGTGGAGATCTAGTAGACCAGGCGATCTGGTCGAGCCAATCTACACGGTTTTGACTACGTAGTACACACTCTTCTCGAAGTTCAACTTAGCTTCGGTGGACTCGAGGACAGGTCCCCGTGTCATTTGAATGAGTTGAAGAGGTTTTCCTAAGTCCCCTTCTTCCCAAGCCGAGTGACAAATGTCCCCAGCGCCCCCTCCCGGTCGGGTTGGGATAAGCATCGTAACTCCAAATCGAGGGGAAGAGGGCCATTAGCATGGAGTGCTCTCTGATGGAGAAATCGAAAGGATTTCGAGACCACCGCCCTATTTGTTCAGTCGGCAAGTGATGGAAGTAATATTTTTGCAACGAAATTGGGGGAGGCTAGAGTATGTAACAGTACTAGAGACGAGTGATTTGATCAGACTCGCTACACCTCGTCCCAGATAGATAAGATTACCAGGATCGGGCCCTGTGCTTCTTTTTCCAGGGTCCCCAACTCTTTTCTCTTTTCCCCACTCTTCTCTCAACCTTACCGCCACGACCTCCCACTACGACGGAGTTCCCTGTGACACTATCCGGTGGTCCGGCTCTCACTAGTTCACGTTCAGGGCCCCCGATGTAGTGCGGACACCGTGCATGATGTCCGTGAGTTTGTTCCCAAGTTTTGCGTCCCTGCGGGTAACTGGGAGGTCGTCGGGTAGGTCTTTGAGTTTCACTAACCGTGGTTCGCCTGCACCTCACACATATCCCGGGGAAACAATATCTGTGCTGGGTGTGTGCAGTCCCGACTTCGTTCACGTTGTCAAGTTCATATCCCAAACAGAATTTGGGTATTCAGTCAACCTCCTTGTGATTTTTCGGAGTATTTTTCTCGTCGTTTTCGGGCTGAGGTGAGGAATTTGTGACCAAGATGAACCTGCTAACCGTCTCTTTCCCTTCACCCCGCATCCCCGTGGCCACTCTCCAATCAACGCCAAGTCCCTCTGGGCCCAGCATCTCTCATGAAAATGAAGCCTTCTTTCGTGTTTCCGTGTCCAACCCCCCGAAAAAATGCCTGGTCGATCAGAAAGTTGACGATATCAGTTCGCTTGCACAAGTCTCATCAGTTGTCTGAAAGAACCTGAATCGCACGCCGAACGCGAGCCTAGGACATCCACAGAGGCCGTTTGGATCGAGCCGCACATGCTATCTCGTCTCTTGCCTACGGTGAGTCAACCGGGATCTCTTCCTCAATGCAGCTTTCACCCATGGGCTACATGTTATCATTGTAGCATTTGCGGAGTGCGTCAGTCATTCACCGAGAAACTGGCCTTGGATTACTGTGTGGGCAAGTTATTTTCCAAGATGGAGCAGGTCACTCTTTGCACGAGCAACATCGTCCCTGGTATTGGATTCAGCGACAATCTGCTCTCGCAGGGGGGACTTTAGTTTTCTCGACACCCGATAGAGCGGACCCGACGCCAGTTGGAGACAGGTACGCTCTCATTTGCACTTTTTCTCCATCTCCCTGTTACCTACCCGGATCCATATTTCGAGATTGCGAGCCCCATGCTCATCCCCCCTTTACAGCTGGCGGCGTGTCTGGCTCAACCACATCCTTGCCGGCAAGCACTCGGCCCCGTATTCCATGAGTGAAGAGACTTGTGAGTTATCTTCACTAACGATCCTATTCTCACCTTTATTTGCCACCGCATTTTCGCAGGAATCAAACTCTGTGCAGGCGCATCGGCCTAAGGCATCCGGAAGTTATATCTCTAGTGTGTTGTAGGTGTCGGCGGGTGGGCCGTAGGCCCGCCAGGAGAGGTTTTGGGGTACGCTGGTGGGTGTACTAGCATACAATAGATCTAAATCGCTCCGGCTCGACCTGCCTCGATGAGAATAGACATTTCTCGCTCTCGCTCGATCAGAAACAGAACTGCAAGCATAGATCTAAATCGCTCTGACTCGACCTGCCTCGATGACAATAGATTAGAATCGCTCTCACTCGCGCGTAACGATTATTCTGATTATTCTGGTCTATTCTGATCTAGCCTGATCTATTCTCCGGCGCCAGGGACACGTCGACTAGATTTTACTTGACCCCAGTAGCGCACGATCTAGATTTGTCTCAAATCCGCGAGTCTGGTCGGGTTTATCCTAGCCCGAGCGATTCCGGCTCCCCACCCGCTCGGACCCGCCCAGGCTCGCTCCCGCTCGCCGGAATTCTCACTGGGCCTGAGGCCTGAGTCTTGATTCGGAGATCTCAGGCCCGGTAACTGCCGAAGCGAGGCTAACCCGAATCTCGCACCACAACCTCTCTCCCGCCCTGAAAGAATTCTTTGACTCAATTTTTCGTCACAT
>Ga0307510_10012344_pt1 | contig 10133 bp, 2 predicted proteins | sample 12_EM_MG_FD_207224 | JGI IMG/M metagenome (GOLD analysis project Ga0307510, IMG submission 207224) | Populus trichocarpa ectomycorrhiza microbial communities from riparian zone in the Pacific Northwest, United States - 12_EM | ecosystem: Host-associated > Plants > Roots > Unclassified | place...
CCAGTAAGTTATCAAACTGGTATACCTTCAATCACTATTCCCCTCTATAACATAGTTGTTGGGAAAATTAACATTCCAATATCTCTTGATTACCATTCCGGCGGGATTCGTGTTGATGAAATATCTTCAAGTGTTGGCACGGGATGGGCTTTAAATGGTATTGGTTTGATTTCCAGAAACATGGTTGGTTTACCTGATGAAAATAACGGAGGGTATCTTTCTGCCCCGTCATTGGATTCTCTTTACAACTATTATGAAGGCTCCATGTATGGCCCGGCAAAAGATATGAGCTATGCGCAATATATCTATGATGTTAGAGATGGTATAAAAGATACTCAACCTGACATCTTTTCCTATAGCCTAAATGGTTCCAGTGGCAAATTTGTATTCCGTCCTGACGGCACCATAATGCAAATTCCAATAACCAATAACCGGATAGAAAGGACAACCGGCAATAATTTTAAGATCACGGATGAAGCGGGTATGGTGTATATCTTCGATCAGCAGGAACAGACCGAAATGGTAAGCGCTTCAGCTATCGGCCCAGGTACCTACGTCAGTTCCTGGCGTTTGTCAAAGCTAGTGGGCGCTAATACTGCAGACACCATTTCATTTACCTATATCTCAGGTTCAGCCACCACTCAGCATTCGTATAATTTTAGTTATGAACTTGGCTCTGATGCAAATGGCACAGATATAACCGGGGAAAAATCCAGTATTTCGACAACTACCCATTATGGCTTATTTCCTTCAGAAATTATTTGGAGGGGCGGTAAGATCACTTTCAAAAATGCGATGGACCGGACCGACGTACAAACGGAATATCGTTTAGATAGTGTTAAAGTGTATGCTAAAAACAATGGTGCATACCAGCTTATCAAAAACGTAAAATTGTATCAGTCATATTTTTACAGCAACCCCATCAACGGAGCAACCGCAACAAATAAAAACTATCGGTTGAGGTTAGATTCCGTTGCAAACCTGCCGGTTTTGGGCTCCATCGCCCCTCAAACTTATAAAATGACCTACAATAATGATCCGATTGCACCTAATGAAAGCTTCGCACAAGATCAATGGGGTTTTAATAATGGAAAGTTTAACAACCCGACACTAATGCCGACGCAAACCGTTCTATATCAGAATTTATACCGAACAATTGGCGAGGCTAACATGAATCCTGATTCCACTAATACGTATGTTCAGGCGTGCATGCTGCAGTCCATCAAATACCCAACTAAGGGGACTAGCACGTTTACTTTCGAGCCGCACAGGTACCCGGTAAACTACCAGACAACACAACAACAATCTGTTGGTTGTGATGCCTATGGTAGCGTTCAAAGCACAAATACCACAACCTTCACGGTAGCAGCAAACCAAAGCGCTTTTGCATATAGCGTAACATTATCTGCTTACAATTATCAGGACGTGACCGACAGGCCCCAGGTAAAAATGATAGACCAAACAACCGGACAACAGGTATTCTTTGTTAACAACGTCAATAATCCAAGCCAGTCGTACAGCACTGGAACAATCGCGCTAAGTTTAACTGTAGGGCATACGTATGTTATTACAACAAATATTTACACGACCGATCCCAATGTCACCGCAACTTGCCTTATCACATGGTCTGTGCCGGTATCTGGTATAGCTATCAAGTATGGCGGAGGCCTTAGAGTAAGTTCCATTACCAACTATGATAATAATGGAAAATTTATTAATAAAGATACCTATCAATATGGGGACAATGGGGCAGGAAGCTTGCTTACAGCGGCATCTTACCTGTTAGTTAATTATGAAAATACTTTTTATGAGCATGGTGCTCAACTTACTGGCGGTGAAAATATTCAATGCACAATATTTCAGAGTAGTAATAATGTCATATACCATAACAATAGTGTTTATCCAGCTACCCAGTTTAGCGGATCTCCTGTGGTGTATAGTGGGGTGACCAAATTTTCGACTGATAGTTTGGGAGTTAATCCCAACGGAAAAACGATTTTCACCTATATCCTGTATGATGATCAGGCTGCGTTACCGGAAACCAATTATGGGAAATATGGAGTTCTATTAATTTCCAATTTGTGGAAAAACGGCTATCCTAGTCATGAGTATACCTACAAGAGGACAGGTGCCTCCTATCAACCCGTCCACATCAAAGAATCTAATTATCAGGTATATCGGCCGGATACCCTTTTAGGGCTTAAAATAAAACCGCTGTATATCAAGGACCACAATAGCTCTCCTCAAATGGAAGACTGCGAACAAGTCCCTGATACCGGAAAAACACGGAGCCATACGCACTTTTTTTTAAGCAGGATTCCGACCTATACGGGCGCGATGTTATTACAAAGCGAATCGGACACGACGTTTGATGATGCGGGGAACAAGGTAGTGGTGGTACACAATAACTATTATGATGACCTGACGCATATCTTTCCTACACGGAAGGAGACGTTCAGCAGCAAGAATGACACGCTGGTAGATGTGATCAAGTATCCGCATGATTTGGCGGCGACAGGGAATGTCTATCAAACAATGCTTAGCCGCAATATGGTTTCCCCTACGGTTAGTTTCGTGCAACAGAAAAACGGCAGGCAACTCACACTGACTAATATCAACTACAACGATTGGTTCAGCAATGGTAATCTGCTGTTACCGCAATCTGCCGATGCGCAGAGCTTAACTGATCCGCTGGAGCGGAGGGTGAATTTTGATAAGTACGACCAATATGGCAATATCCTGCAACAAGAAAAGGCGAATGCCCCATCCGCATCCTACCAATGGGGGTACAATAGCCAATACCCGGTTGCCAAGGCTGTAAACACGAAATGCAACGATATATTCTACGACAGCTTTGAGGAAGGTGATGGGAACAGCAGTATCGGGGATGCCAAAACAGGGCACTACAGCTACTCGGGGAGCTATTCTAAATCACTTACAGGGCTGGACACGGGAAGTTATACATTAACCTACTGGAAGAAAACAGGCAGCACCTGGGCCTGGCAAGCGGCGGCAGTATCCGTAACAGGCAGCTCATACACGATTGGTTTAAGCGGCCAGATCGACGACGTGCGTTTTTACCCGTCAACGGCGCAGATGACTACTTTCACGTATGATCCTGAAATCGGGATGACGAGTGCAACGGATGCTAAAGGGGAGGTCACCACTTACGAGTACGATGGTTTCCAGCGATTGGTGACTATCCGGGACAAGGACGGAAACATTCTCAAACACTTTGACTATCACTATAAAGTCCAATAACAACCTTATCAATCCTTTATCACAATGGCAAATAGATATTTAGTTTACAGGCACCTTATGGTGTCCATACTGGTTGCGTTGTTTTTTCAGCGGGTTTCGGCGCAAGCGCCCAATATCAGCTATCCGTCAACGAATGCAATAGCGTCTGGTACATCGTTTACAGTGAGCCCGGCGAACAGTGGCGGAGCAGTACCGGCAACAACATACGGCCAGGTAACGACCTTTGCGGGCAGTACGTCCGAGACATCGGGCCGTACGAACGGAACGGGCACGGCAGCGCGGTTCAATATACCGGAGATGCTTTGCGGGGATGCTTCGGGGAATCTGTATGTGGCGGACAATGCCAATAACGAAATCCGCAAGATCACCTCTGGTGGTGTGGTAACCCTGTATGCAGGGAGCGCCTCCGGGACAGCGGGATATAAGGATACGACGGTAGCCACAGGGGCATTGTTCAACGGCCCGGCGGGCGTAGCGATGGATGGCTCGGGGAACCTGTTTGTAGCGGACCACGGCAATAACGTGATCAGAAAGATCACGCCGTCGGGCGTGGTGAGTACGTTCTATACCCGCAGCGGAATGGGGCCTACGGGGCTGACATTCGACGGATCAGGCAACCTGATCGTAGCCGCGCAGAGCCTGAGCCTGATATTGAAGATAACGCCGGCGGGGGTTGCCACAACGATAGCAGGGAACTTTTACGCCTATGTGAACGGAACAGGCACCGGCGCCGACTTTAAGAACTGTACAGATGCAAAGATAGATGCTTCGGGGAATATTTTTGTAGCGGATTACCTGGACAACGCGATCAGGAAGATTACATCGGCTGGTGTAGTGACGACCTATGCGGGCAGCAACGTGAATAACAACACGGGGGGCTTCCTGGATGGCGTGGGTACCGCCGCAAAATTCAATACCCCGACCGGGGTAGCAGTCACCCCTTCCGGGATCATCTATGTGGCGGATTTCAACAACCACAATATCCGCAGGATCATGCCGGACGGGACAGTTACCCTGGTTGCAGGGAGCGCGACCCAATTATCCGGTACAGTTGACGGAACAGGTACGGCAGCAAAGCTCCATTCCCCGATGGGTATTTATGTGGACAATACCGGGACGGCTTATGTTGCAGATATGTGGGCGAGTATCCGCAAGGTGGTGCTGACAGGTTATACGCTGAAAGGCACGCTGCCTGCAGGTCTGACATTTAGTCCCACCACCGGAACGATCAGCGGCACCCCTACAGGGACGCTGGTCAGTCAAACGGACACAATCACAGCCTACAATGCGACCGGTTATTCGGTAGCCACAGTGACGTTCACGCCGCTAAGCCAGCTGGTACCAGTGATTAGCTATGCATCTGGTAATAATAACCTGACAGTAGGTGCACCGGTAACGATCAGCCCTTCAAATACAGGGGGACCGGTTCCGGCGACAGCTTACGGCCAGGTGACCACCTTTGTAGGGAGTACAACCGCAACGGCGGGATACACAGACGCCAGCGGCACATCAGCGCTATTCAACTGGCCGCAGCAGATGGCGCGGGATAGCTCAGGGAACACGTATATAGCTGACGCGAACAATAATGTGATCCGGAAGATCACCCCTGCGGGAGCGGTAAGCACATTTGCGGGGAGCACGTCAGGGGTGGTGGGCTCTACGGATGCAACAGGCACGTCAGCACGTTTCAACGCCCCCGACGGGATTGTGATCGACGGCACGGGCACGATGTATGTATCAGATTATGGCAACAATGCAATCCGGAAGATCACGTCTGCGGGCGTGGTGACCACGCTTTACAGCACCCTGAATACCTTTGGCCCCGGGGGGCTGTGCTTTGACGGCTCGGGGAACCTGATCGTCACTGCGCAGGACATGGGGCAAATATTAAAGATCACGCCCGCGGGCGTGGTAAGTTCGGTTGCCGGGAGCAGCATCGGGTATACCAACGGCCCGGCGGCCTCGGCCCAGTTCGATACCCCAAGTGATGTGAGGATGGACGCTTCGGGGAACATTTATGTGGTCGACTTCAACAACAACGCAATCCGGAAGATCACCCCGGCGGGCGTGGTAAGCACGATAGCGGGGAGCCCGGTGAACGGGAACCAGCCGGGTTTTGCAGACGGGGTAGGGACAGCAGCAATATTCAACAATCCTGCGGGGCTTATGCTGGCCCCCGGCGGGGTGATCTATGTGGCCGATATGTATAACAACGATATCCGCAGGATCATGCCCGACGGGACGGTAACGCTGATAGCGGGCAGCGCGGGACAGGTACCAGGCAATGCAGACGGTACGGGAACAGCAGCCGGGTTTAACCTGCCTGATTATATGTATATGGACGGTACGGGAACAGGGTATATTGCTGAGCTGGGCGGCAACAGGATCAGGAAGATGACACTGACCGGGTATTCCCTTACAGGTACCCTCCCTGCGGGATTGGCGTTCGACCCCACCACAGGGATCATCAGCGGTACGCCGACGGCAGTAACCGGGAACAAGACATTCACGGTTACGGCCTTCAATACATTTGGGACGTCAAGCACCACTATAAGTATTTCAACTGCTGCGGGTACATTTAATCCCAGCCAGGACCAGAACTATATTGTAACATATACACCCCGTATCCCCATTGCCGACGCCACCACGCTGGCAACTCAGCCGGTGGTCAGTGTAAACAAGGCGGTGCAGTATATTGACGGCCTGGGAAGGCCACTGCAAACGGTGCAAAACCAGGCATCGGCACAGGGAAGAGATGTTGTGCAGCCCATTGTTTACGACCAGTTCGGCCGGGAGTCGGTTAAATACCTGCCCTATGCCCTGGGTGGTTCGGCAGCCAACGACGGGAGTTACAATACCAATTCGGTTGCGGACCAGGGCTCATTTTATACCACCCCGCCCAGTGGCGTAAGCGCGGTGCCATTTCCATATGCACAGACGGCATTTGAGCCTTCTCCCCTTAACAGGGTTGTTGAGCAAGGGGCGCCCGGCGACAACTGGCAGCCGGTGGGTACGCCTGGCGTGAGCGCCAATGCAGGGCATACCATAAAAACTGTTTATGCCACCAATAACAGCATCTCCTGGTCCGCAGACTCCGTCAACAGCATGCAGGTAGCATTGTATAACGTTACCATTAACCCTAATAAAACCCGCACCTTATCGGCAAACGGCTATTATGGAGCGGGGCAACTGTATGTGACCATAAGCAAAGATGAGAATTGGATAAGCGGCCGGGCCGGGACGATTGAAGAATATAAAGATAAAGAAGGGCATGTGATCCTCAAACGGGTGTACAACTATACTACTGCACTGCAGGTATTGTCCACTTACTATGTTTATGATGACCTGGGTAACCTGGCCTTTGTACTGCCGCCTGCCGCAAACGGCGATGCAGCCGCAAACATCAGCCAGGCAACATTGGATAACTTTGGCTACCAGTACCGCTATGACCAGAGGGACCGCTTGATCCAGAAAAAGATACCGGGCAAGGGTTGGGAGTTCATGGTATATAACATGCTGGACCAGGTGGTAATGACACAGGATGCCAACCAGCGCAAAAACGCACCGCAGCAATGGACGTTTACCAAGTATGACGGCATTGGCAGGCCGGTTATGACCGGGATGTACACCTTCACGGGAAGCAGTGCCGACTCGAGCATGAGTGCGCCGGATACTACTGAATTTGTTACGCTGAGAAACCTGTATAAAAACACAACCAATAAATACTGGGAAAACCGTAAAGGCTCCACCCCAACAGGGTATGATGAGCTGAGCGATCCAGTAGGGCACAGCTACACGTATTATACCACCACTTACTATGATAACTACTCAGGCATACCGGGCCTCCCATCCGGCTATACGTTGAGCACCGGTGTGAGCCAGATGACCACCGGATTGGCCACAGCCAAAAAAACGGCAGTCCTCAATACGCCTGCCGACCAGCTATGGGATGTAATGTATTATGATGATTTTGGCAGGGCAACTCAAACGTTCGCGCAGCATTACCTCGGGGGTACAGTCAGTACACTTAATTATGACCAGATCCTGACTACTTACAACTTCCCTAACCAGCCGACAACGGTGACACGAAAACACTGGAACACGGCCAGCACTACCGCTCCGCTGGTCACCATAGCCAATACTTACCTGTATGACCAGGTGGGAAGAAAAGTAAAAACATGGGAGCAGATCACCAATGGCAACAGTACACCAACCGCCAAAACGCTGATCTCGAAAATTGATTATAATGAGGTCGGGCAGGTGCTGACCAAACATTTGCACAGCACGGACAGTGTGAACTTTTACCAGGATGTAGCCTACACTTATAACGAACGTGGCTGGCTGCTGACGAGCAGCGCCCCACTGTTTGCCATGTCCCTGTTTTACAATACCGCGCCGAATGCACAGCAATATAACGGCAATATACTCACCCAGTACTGGGGCACGCCGGGCAGTTTGACCAATCATTATTCCTATGCCTATGATAAACTAAACCGCTTAACCTCGGGCTCGTCAACCGGAAGTTCAGAACAAAATATCAGCTATGATGTGATGGGGAACTTAACGGCACTCAACCGGTATGCCTCCACCACGCTCATTGATCAGCTGGCCTATACCTACACGGGTAACCAGCTAACCAGTATCACCGATGCTACTACGAATGATAACGGCTTAAAGCACGGCACCTGGAACTATACCTATGACGGCAACGGCAACCTGATCACTGACCCAAGTAAGGGTGCTTCGGGCATCCATATCGCCTACAACCTGCTGAACCTGCCGCAAAGCATCACCGGTGCCAAAACGGTCACCTATGTATATGATGCTGCAGGCAATAAGCTGCGTAAAATAAGCACAACAGCAAGCAATAACACCGATTATATTAGTGGGATACAATATGACGGAACAACCACTCCGGCACTTAGCTTTATCCAAACCGACGAGGGGCGTGCACTGGTAAACGGCAGCAGTTATAATTACGAATATAATTTGGGCGACAACTTAGGAAATGTTCGTGTAACCTTTGATTCGGCTACTGGTGTTGCAAGATTGGTACAGCAGGATGATTATTATCCTTTTGGCATGGAGATCAACAGCAGTTTCAACTCTCCTAAGAATGAATATCTTTACAATAAAAAAGAGCTGCAGGAGGAGCTCTCAGAATACGATTACGGTGCAAGGTTCTATGATCCGGTCATTGGGAGGTGGAATGTAATTGATCCGTTAGCTGAGAAGAGTAGGAGATGGAGTCCTTATAATTACGTAATGGGAAACCCTATCAGATTAGTTGATGTTGATGGATGCGACACCGCTCAAAGAAACGCTGCTGTGAGAGAAGCAGAAAAATGGAAAGACGCAAATCAAAATGGTAAAAATGATACATATCATTTGAGTGCAAAAGGGGAAGATGGTCCTGGCTCTCAAATTGATTGTTCGGGGTTGATATCGAAATCTGTTAAAGCTGGTGGAGAGCGTGATCCTAATCATCCTGACGCAGACGGTAAATCTAGTAATGGAATTACAAACATTGACAATAACTTACCCGATGTAGACCCTAAAAATGTAGTACCTGGAAATCTCGTATTAATGAATGATGATAGCCATGGTGGTATTGTTACCAGCGTCTCTTATAAAGATGGAAAAATTTGGAATGAATCAATGATTGCTTCGGGTGGAAAAGAAGGGAGCGGCAATTCAGGTCCAAAAGAGAATGCTATAATTGTAAATGGAAAGCCAGTAAAAGGCATGAATATTGGCAGCTATAAAAAATTTGACACAAAACCAGATGCAGAACCGGACGCCAAGAATGCAGATGCCAGTAGCAACAACAAAGGATCGAACACACAATCTCAATCAACGAGCACCTTCTCCAAAATTTTGAATTGGTTGGTACAAAAAACGGGAGAAGGTAATTATCAATAATTTGCAAAAGATACAAGATATGAAATATAAAATGACAAACATATTGCTGATTCAATTACTCATAATTGCATTATGCAGTTGCAATGGTAAATCTAAAGAAGTATCTACTGATTCTTCGGCAAAAGAAATTGCCGATACCTCCAAATCGAATATTAGACGAACTAATGATTCGAACAAACGTGATACGGTTGTTGAGGACTCCGAATCAATATTACCTCGAACGCAAGCAGAGGAAAGAGAGTTACTAATCAAAGAATACGATCAAACAAAAACAATTGATTCAATATTTATTGATCGCAATGATACATTAGATTTTAATTTGACCTTTTACTGTTTAAAAACCAACAACTTAACGGTACCCAAATCCTATGATACTGACAAAAAAAATCCAAAGGAGTTTGTAACCCATCCATTTAGTTCGAATATAGTATTGATACATAACAGGGATACGGTTATGAAAAGGCAATTTAAGGCTAGCGACTTTAATCCATTCTTTAATGATAATTTTGGCGGAGATTTAAAAAAATATGGAAGCATATCAATGCCACATCTTTCACGAAAAAATAAGGATAAAAGCCAAATCGTCATAGATTATCCAATCGCAATACCTGCAACTGACATAGGACAAGGAATGTTTTTGATAATCTCAAAAAAAGGTGATTATAAAATTGTGGAGCATTATTAAGCGATTGTTATTTCAAGAAGAGTTAGTATCAATGGCGTTATTTTAAACAGAATACACAGCCAAACCATAGCGTTGGGCTTGCTTTTTATAAGCCATTTTTGTGAGGCTGTAATAATCCATTGGCGATAAACAAAGGACTATTATAGCAATTTCCATCCGGGGAGGTTCCGGATGGAAATCATGGAAAGTCTATAAATGTGGGTGTACGACTAAATTTTAAAAAATAGGGATAATAAAATTTCGTATTACGGCTATTGGAATTTTC
>Ga0307510_10012345_pt1 | contig 10132 bp, 7 predicted proteins | sample 12_EM_MG_FD_207224 | JGI IMG/M metagenome (GOLD analysis project Ga0307510, IMG submission 207224) | Populus trichocarpa ectomycorrhiza microbial communities from riparian zone in the Pacific Northwest, United States - 12_EM | ecosystem: Host-associated > Plants > Roots > Unclassified | place...
TCGCTCTGGGACAGCAGGTTGGTACCCTTGGCCAATTGCAACAGGGCGGTAATTTCGTCGCCAACTTCGACGTCAATTATACGCCGGTGTCCCCAAGCTACCCGGCGGCCATGCCCTCCCAGGTTATCGTCCAACAGGGCGACACCCTCGGAATCATCGCGGCCCGTATCTACGGAGATGCCAACCTCTGGTACCTGATTGCTGCCGAGAATGGCCTCACAGGGGATGCGACCACAGCGCCCCCGGTGGGCTCGGTCCTACGAGTCCCCAACTCGGTTGTATCTTTGTCGAACACGGGCTCGACCTTCAAACCCTACAGCGCCTCTGCCGCTATCGGCGACACAACCCCCACGCAGCCACTTCCGCCGCCGCCGAAGTCTTCCGGCGGCTGCGGCATCCTTGGCCAGATCCTCATCATCGCCGTGGCGATTGTCGTCACCATCTACACGGCCGGCGCGGCTGCCGAGGCTCTCGGGGCGGTGAGCGGTGCAACCAGTATTGGTTCTGCCGGACTCACCGCTGTGTCCGGAGGGTTGCTCGGGACTGGCACAATTACCGCCGCAGGGGCCGCTGGGCTGGCTGCTACCGCAGCGGGTATCGGGGCCGCAGTGGGCAGCGCAGTTTCGCAAGGCGTCGCCATCGCGACCGGCTTGCAGAGTGGGTTCAACTGGAATCAAGTTGCCATCGGTGCGATCACCGGGGCGGTGGCGTCGGAGGGCGTGATCTCTGGTGCGTTTGGCAAGGTAGCCGGTGCGTTCGGCGGCGGTTATCTCGGGGCCGCTGCTGCGGCTGTCACAAGTGAAGCTATCACGCAGGGAATCAGCATCGGGGTTGGACTGCAGCAGTCGTTCAATTGGACGTCGGTTGCGCAAGCCGCCGTAGCGGCGCCTGTCGCCATGGCGGTCGGCAAGGTGGTCCCGAGTGTGACCTCCAACGTATTCGCCCAGAACGTTGTGAAGGGCGCGGCTTCGGTGTTGGTGCGACAGGCTATCGGCGGCAAGGTGCAGCCGATGGAGGTGCTGGCGGATGCCTTCGGGAATGCATTGGCCAACTCAATCGTCGGGGATGAAGGCAATGCCACTCTGCCAGCGAAATCCGGTTCTACGCCCGCCGCCGGGGGCGGAGGCAGCTATGACGCGAGTGACCATCGCAGCAGCGCTATCGACAACCTCACCTTGGATAGTCTGACTGCGGGGAATGATCTGACTTCAAACCCAACCGACTATCTGGGCAGCACGGACCCGGAGGTTACGCCGGATGAGCCGGTGGTCGCCACCAGCAATGCGACTCCAGATGAACAGTCGTCCGAGGTAGTGGTCGAGTCTCCCCATTGGACCAGCGTCGAGGAGGCCCTCTACCAGAACGCGCGCAACGGGTTCTACGGAATTGGCGGCATCGTTGACGAAGACCGGGCCGCTACCCAGGCCCGGACGCTGGCTCGATTCGGATTCAACCCGCTGGCCGGACAGGACGATGCGCGTAGCCTCATCATGAACTACTCGCCGGTGGGAGCGGCGATAGCCAGTTATAACCTCGGCATGAAGGCAATTGGAGGCCTTGTGGTGGGGGGATATGGAGCGTTCGTGGGAATCGACAGGGCTGTGGACCTGCAGAACCGCATCAACGGTTTGGTGAGCCTCGATGGCAGTTCGTCGTTGGCCCGCGCCATAGGGGCTACCGTCCAGCCGTATGTCAGCGCCGTACACGGTGGGCTTGAGAACACTCTTGGGGTAGGCGGCGATGTCTTCGTGAGCGCAGCCGCCGAGTTCGCCCTCGACGCTGCCACGATCGTCGGAGCGGGCTCGAATCTGAAAGGCGTCTCGACGCTGCTCGATCGGGACGTGCAGGTACCTTTCTATATCGACACGCGCGGCACGCAGTTGAATTCCGGATTGCCGATCGGCGTCCGCAGCCTACTGAAGCCCCTCGACGCGGCGGAAGGTGGTGGCGGTGCCACAGGCGGCGTATTCTCACCGGACAGCGTGTATGTTACCCGCTACGATCCGAACTTCCCCGGACGACCCGACCCCCAGTACTCCATAGATACGAAGACATTTACAAATCCAGCCGGCTACAACGCGGCCGGATTCCCACGGGATGCCGGACAGTTCTGGAAGCAATGGGCCGACCTCAACCCGGATTCAATCAGCCCGAACAATCAATTCCTGATCGACAACTATGATACGATCGGACGGTCGCCGAGAATCGATCAGACTTGGATTGACGCATTTCCCGAACACGCCGACTTCATGGGCGACACCCTCGTGCACCATCACGTCGATTATGGCCAATACGCCATACCGGTTCCTGCTAAAACGCATGTAGGCTCGGGAGGTGTCTGGCACCAGTGAGGAAGCAGTCGTGACTCTGATGAGCATGCGCCAGATCCAACAGGGGTTGGACGAGAAATTCCTGCCCCTCGAACCCATGGTGACGGGCTCCAGGCTCATTGCTGGAGGGGTATCGGAGACGGCCAGGGCGGCATGTGAAAGAACACTGAGCACCCATTTTCCGCCTGCCTTTCGCGACAATATTGAGTCTTTCAGCTTTGGTGATCTGGCGATAGGCCCGGTTGCGTTTTGTGGTACCGGCGATTACCTCAAAGAGCTGATTCAGCTGAACACCCAGGTGGTTTGGTGGTGGGGAGAGGCGCAACGTCCGGCCGATTTGCTCTTGATTGCGTTGTCAGACCCTTACTCGATCCTTCTCGATACGGCCCGGGGAAGTGTGCGCGCGTTCGATACGGAGCTCGGTTGGCGTAGTTCTACTTTGGTCGCAAGCGATTTTGACACCTACCTGCGCGGAGTCGGAACCGCCATGTTGCTCAGAGAGAGCGTCGCCGACCGTCCCGCGTTCGCTGCAGAACTGCTGACTGAAGTTGGCGGGACGGATCTGCGCTACTGGCAAAGCCTGGTTCGCTAGACAGTCTTCGCCGGTCCAGCGTGCCGGACTGACGTCCGGGCGCAACAGCGCACCAACACTTTAACAAAAATTTAGCTTGCGGTGGATTGACAAGCCGCCCAACTCCCTCGAATATGGTTGCGACTGTTTGACTTATGACAAACACAACTAAACAGCGATGCTGGAGCAGCCTCGTCCTGTAGACACCGCTTTGAGGGAAAAAAGGGAAGGTCGGTGAAGCAGCGTGCCGCGCAGGTCCCGCGGTACAACGCCAGTAAACCAACTTTAGTCCGTGCCGGCCGCGTCTGCCCGCGACGCCGGTGCGCCCGTGTTGGCACAGCGCCGCGCGCGCGGCGTGCAATCCTTATCCAACCAACTACAACAGCACTGCCGCGCCGCGCACCGATATCTCAGTAACCGCGCAAAGAAAAAAATACCAACAGTTTGTAACTTTAGTTATCCGATGTATTGACAAGCCGCGCTGCCCGCTGGAATATCCTTCTCACTGTTTGAGTTATGACAAACATAACCAAACATCGATGCAGCCCAGGCATCGTTCCGATGGACACCGCTTTACGGAAAAAGGGGAGGCTCGGTGGGGAATCTCGCGGCTGATCTCGCGGTCTCGCTCACATCCGACATGTTATGGTCCGCGGCATTGGTGGCAGCGCCGCTGATCGCGGTCACGACGCTCGCCGGATTGTTGGTTAGCGTGCTGCAGGTGGTGACCCAGATACAGGAAAGCTCGCTCACCTTCGTGCCCAAGCTGATCGCCGCCGTGGCCGTGTTGCTGACACTCGGCGGCTGGATGCTCACGACGATCGTGCAGTTTGCCACGCGCGCCATCGGCAACATTCCGAACTATTTCTGACGCCCGTAATTACAAGGATAACAGCGTGGCGTTGCACTTCGACCTTGCCTGGCTGGCCGCGGTAGTCCTGCTCGCCACCCGCGTGGCGGGGGCGACGGTCCTGATACCGGTGCTCGGGCCCGTGCAATTGCCGGGAGTAGCCCGCGTGTTGCTGGCATTCGCGCTGGGTGCAGCATTCATTTCCGGACTCGGTGGAATATCCAACACGGGAGCGGCCGCTGCTGTCGGATCGAGCGGCGCGCTCGTAGTTGCGATGGCCATGGAGCTCGTGATCGGGGCGAGCATCGGCTTCGGCTTTCTCGCATCTTATGCTGCAACCCAGGTTGCGGGCCGCGTCCTCGACACACAGATGGGATTCAGCGCGGCGAGTGTCTTCAACCCGGGCCTGCGCGCGGTTTCACCACTGGTGGGCACGCTGCTGGGAATGCTCGCGGTCATGGAGTTTCTCGCGCTCGATGGCCATCTGCTGTTATTCAAAGTGCTGGCCGCATCGGCAAGATTGATGCCGCCTGGAGTGGTGGTGGCGCAGGATGCGTTCCCCTGGGATGCGCTGATCAGGCACTCGGGCACGATGTTTACATTCGGGCTCACGCTCGCCGCGCCTGTCATGTTCAGTCTGCTGTTGGCGGATGTCGCGGTTGCGCTGTTCTCGCGAAGCGTTCCACAGCTCAATGCTTTCGTGCTCGGATTCGCGGTCAAGGTGCTCCTTGGGCTCGCGGGTCTCGCCGCGTCCGTGCGCCTGTCACAGGCCGTCTTCGAGCGGCTCTTCGGAACGACGCTCCAGTATTGGGAGCTGTTCGAGCCGCACACTCACTAGCCGGGTCATCTACCTCGAAGCGCCGGACGATGCCAGAACAAGAACAGAACCGCACCGAACAGGCGACGCCCTTCAAGCGATCGGAGGCGCGCAAACGCGGCCAGGTCGCGAAGAGCCTCGATTTCAACCTGATGGTCATGATGGCGGGCTTTTTTGTGGCCCTGAGCGCATTGGCACCCCGGATGTTGAGTCAGTTGATGACCAGCTTCCAGGCCCTGTTCATTGCCGCGGGACACGCTGATGAGCCGGCAGCTCTGTTCGCAACACTGCACGAGTTTGCGCGTGCTGTCTGGGCAACACTGATGCCCGTGTGTCTGATTGCCGTGCTGCTGGCGGTGGTTGCCAATATCGTGCAGGCGGGGCCGGTCCTGTCGGCCGATCCGGTAAAACCGCGCCTGGACCGCCTGAATCCGCTTGCGGGATTCAAGCGCATCTACAATAAGCGGATCGTGATCGAGGGCTTGAAGGCCCTCATCAAGCTCGGATGCTTCGCTGCTCTCACGGTGGGATTCTTCAAAACCGTCTGGCCGGCGTTTCCCGACCTTCTGCAGCGCGACACGCTGCAGTCGATCGATTGGCTGGCGGACCATGCGCACGCGTTGGTATTTCGTATTCTGCTGGCCCTGCTGATCATCGGGCTCATGGATGTCCTGTGGTCACGATGGCAATTCTCGCAACAGTTGATGATGAGCCGTCGCGAGGTGAAAGAAGAGGTCAAGCGCCGTGAGGGGGACCCCCTGGTGCGCCAGCGCGTGCGCGAACTGCAGCGTGAGAATCTGAAGCAGGCCCGATCGCTCGGCCGGGTCCGGGACGCGGATGTGTTGATCACCAATCCCAACCATCTCGCCATTGCATTGGCTTACGACCGTACACACATGAAGGCTCCCCAGGTGATTGCGAAGGGAGCGGATCTGTGGGCGCAGGAAATGAAGTGCCGGGCACGTCAGCACGGCATCGCGTTGGTCGAGAACCGCAAGCTCGCCAGGACGCTGTTCAAACGCGGCGTCATCGACCAACCGATCCCGGTTGATTCTTACGTTGAGGTAGCGCAGGTCTATGCCAGCTTGAGCCGCGCCCGTGCGACTGTCCTGGGCGGTGCGGCGCGAGCCAGCCAATCCACCGCTGCCGGTGAGTCCGCCGCAGACAGTCAGTCCGCCGGAGCGGGCCGATGAAGGCGCTGCGTGCGGTTTTCGCCGGCCAGAGCGAGTTGGTGCTCGTTCTGCTGCTCGCCTGCATTCTGCTCGTGCTGTTCACGCCCATCCCCGCGGCGTTCCTCGACTTTTTGTTGCTCACCAACTTCTCCTTCGCGCTGTTGATTCTGCTGCTGACCTTCTATATGGCGCGGCCACTGGAGTTCTCGACATTCCCGTCGTTGCTTCTGGTAGCGACCCTGTTCCGGCTCGGTCTCAACATCGCGGCCACGCGCCTGATCCTGTCGGAAGCCAATGCCGGCCGGGTCATCCGGGCGGTGGGTGAGCACGTTGTCGGCGGTAACTATGCGATCGGACTCATTGTTTTTCTGGTACTGATTATCGTGCAGTATGTCGTCGTCACCAGCGGCGCGCAGCGTGTTGCCGAAGTAGCCGCGCGCTTTACGCTCGATGGCATGCCCGGCAAGCAGATGAGCATTGATGCGGACCTCAACATGGGTCTCATCGGGCAGGATGAGGCCAGGGAGCGTCGGCGCCAGATCGAGCGCGAGGCCAATTTTTACGGCGCCATGGACGGCGCCAGCCGCTTCGTGAAGGGCGATGCCATCGCCGGTATTCTCATCATTCTCGTCAATGTCATCGGTGGCCTGTCAATTGGTGTCGGCCAGCACGATATGAGTTGGGCGGATGCGCTGGCGACCTACACTCTTCTGACGGTAGGCGATGGCATCGTTACGCAGATTCCGGCGCTCGTCATTGCAACGGCCACCGGCATCATCGTCACGCGAGCGGCCTCCGATGCGCGCCTGGGCGCCGAGGTCGCGCGCCAGGTTCTCGGTCAGCCGCGCACTATTGCGATCCTGGCGTGCGTGTTGCTCGCGCTGGCCTCGCTGCCCGGAATCCCGGTGTGGCCAGTCGCCGTGCTTCTGCCGTTGACGGTCGGCATTTACCTGTTTGCGCGCCGTCGGGCCGCTCTCACCGCGGATCCCAAGGGCGAGACCACCAAAGATTCGAAACCGTCTGAGTCGTCCGATGACCTGTACCGGGCTCTCAAAGTCGATCCGGTTGAGGTTGCTCTCAGCAGTGGATTGCTCCCTGTAGTAGGCGAGGATGGATCGCTGCTCGCCGAGCGCCTCGCAGCGGTTCGTAAGCAATATGCCTTGGATATGGGTGTTGTACTCCCATTGGTGCGCATTCGGGATGAGAAGCGCCTGACGCCTGATCACTACGAAGTACGCGTCTTTGGTGCGCGTATCGGTGAAGGTGTTGTACACGCGGAGCGGCTGCTGGCAATCAACCCGGGCAATGCGAAGGGAGAAGTGCCCGGAGTGACGGTTCGGGATCCTGCTTATGGATTGCCGGCCGTCTGGATTACTGAAGAGCAGCGTGCGCCCGCGCGGTCGATGGGTTACACGGTGGTTGATGCGGCGACCGTCTTCATGACGCACATCACCGAGCTGTTGAAGCAGAACGCTCACAACCTGATTACGCGCGCGGAGACCGAGCGCCTGGTGGGCCGTGTCCGGGACAGCCAGGCCAGTCTCGTTGACGATCTGATCCCCAAAGTGCTGTCTTTCGGAGAAATCCAGCGGGTGCTGCAGGGCCTGGTGCGTGAGCGGGTCTCGATCCGCAACATTGATGCCATTCTCGAGGTGCTGGCGGATCACGGGGCGAAGCAGAAGGACTCCGATTCGCTCACGGAACTGGTGCGTGAGCGCCTGGGTGCACTGATCTGTCAGCCGCTCACCGACTCGCGCGGCGAGCTGTTTGTCATCACATTTGATCCGGCGGTCGAGCAGGCGTTCGCGTCGGCAATCCGCACTGCCGATGACCGGCCCACGCTCATTCTCGAGCCGCGTTACGCGGAGCAGGTTCTGCGCAAGCTGTCCGAGGAAGTCGAGCGGCTCGCCCGCGGGAACTCACGGCCGGTTCTGTTATGTGCTCCCAACTTGCGGCGCCACGTGCGGCGCTTCACCGAGCGCCTCGTGCCACAGCTTGCGGTTTTGTCATTGAATGAAGTGCCTACCCAGATCAGTTTGCGCTCGGCGGCAGTGGTGCGTTTATGAACGTAGATGCCGTCGATCAAAGCGCTTCGCGCTCAGTTGTTCGAAACGGCGGCGGATATGAGCCGGATGAGACGTCCGGGCGACGGGGCCACTCGGCAGTTGGCAAGCTCGTCGAGGTCACCGTAGTCAACAAGTCGGGACCTGGGCGCTATGGGGTCCGTGTCAACGGGCAATCTCATTCGGCTGACAGTACGGCGTTGCTGCAACCCGGTAGCACCGTGCTTGCAGTAGTGATGGCGGCCGGCGCTCAACTGGAACTACGGGCGCTGTCCCCGGATGAAGACCCGCAGATTGCGCAAACCCTGGCGACACTCGCGGCTCGACACCGAGTCGAACTCAGTGGCACAGCTACCCGGCAGATTCTTGCTTTCGCGGGCAATACCGATGCGCCGGCTGCGAGCGTCCGCGCTGGCCTGTATTTGCAGAAACTCGGGCTCGATGTCACGCCGGACGCACTCGCGGCACTGAGTTCCGTGCAGCAGCCCAGCCATGACTCGACTGCTTCGGGTCACGAGGCAACTGTCATACCGCAGACCGTGAATTCCTTGAGCCACCTGATCGAGGCGGCCATTGGGGCGCCGGATGGCTCTCATGCCACCGGTCAATCTGGCACGGATACAGGGTTTGACGATGCAAAACAACAAGGCGGACAGCCACGACCCAAGTTCGGCGGACTGGCCCAGGAGTTGCTGGCGCTCTCCGACGGAGGCGCCGTCGAGTATCAATTCACATCACTTCCGCTCATGGTCGGCGGGAAGCTCGTAGAGCTGGATATGGCGCTGTTCCAGCCGCGCGCGAACCCAGCCACGGGGTCGCCACGACGATTGGTTACGTCACTCAACACGACGCAGTTGGGACACCTTCGTATTGTCGCGCAATCTCACAACGAGCAACTGAATGTCTGCCTCGAGAGTAATAGCGAACGCGGAGTCGCGTTGCTTTCAGAAGCGGGAAATACGATGTGCGAAAGGCTCAGGGAGTTGGGCTGGCAGGTCGAAAGCTTCAGATGTGAACACACGAACGGGGTGGCTTCTGCCGCCTCCGACATCATCGATCACGTGCTGACCAATGGCTCGCTCGACCGGGCTGTGTAAGGAGAACCGATGACGGATGCGATCACACTTCTGGGTGCAAGCCTGCGGTCCGACGCGGAGGTGCTCAGGGTCACGGGCCAGAACTTGGCCAACGTTCAAACTCCCGGCTATCGGCGCGAGATCTCGGTGCTGCAGTCCGGGTTTGATGCAGTAGCCATGCGCGGGATTGCCGATGCGGCTTCCCTGGTCGCACCTGTCATGCAAGCTGCAACCGACTTTGGCACAGGGCCACTGCAGCAAAGTCCGGGACCGTGGCACGTTGCCCTGGAAGGCGCAGGATATTTCGTTCTCAACACTCCCACGGGTGAGCAGGTCACTCGCCGCGGTGACTTCTCGCTCGACTCATCGGGGCGACTCGTGTCGCAGGAGGGGTTCCCGGTGCTGGGAGATGGCGGCGAGATAACCCCCCCGGACGGGGTTCCGACCATTGATGCCGACGGCACGATCCACCTGAATGGCCAGGTTGTCGACCGACTGCGGCGCGTCACCGCCGACCCACATGCGCTCACGGCAGCCGGTCAGAGCCGGTTTGCACCGACTTCCGGAACGGTGCTGACGGATACAACTTCGGGCAGCGTGCGGCAGGGATTCATCGAGAGCTCCAACGTAACACCCGCGGAGGAACTGTTGCGTCTCATGGAGACGATGCGGCATTTTGAGATGACCCAGCACTTTGTGCGCGGTGCGCACGAGATGCTGGGAGATGCCATCTCCACACTGGGCAAGGTTTGAAAGGCAGGTACGGATCATGTTGGACTCCTTCTATATCGGCGCGATCGGCATGCATGCGCACCAGACTGAAATCGACGCGATCTCACAGAATGTCGCCAACCTCAACACCAAGGGCTTCAGGCGCGAGGTGGTGTCGTTCTCGGCGTTGAGCGAGACAGATCCGGTGACCGCAACGTCCGTCGCTTCCGCCGCCGGTGCAACAGGCGGCGTGCGCGGTGATGGCGTGGTTGCAAAAGTGGGTTATTCAATGACCGCCGGCACCTTGACCAGCACGGCCGCACCTCTCGATGTTGCTATTGACGGCGCAGGGTTCATAGAGGTCACGCGCGCTGACGGTTCGCCTGCCTACACGAGGGCTGGCTCGCTGATGGTCAATCCGGACGGATTCCTCGCTACTCGCAACGGCGAGTTGCTGGCCAGCAAGATTGCAGTCCCACCGGACAGCCAGTCCGTGACCATTGCCGCGGATGGTCACGTCTGGGCACAGACCGCCAACTCCA
>Ga0307510_10012348_pt1 | contig 10132 bp, 4 predicted proteins | sample 12_EM_MG_FD_207224 | JGI IMG/M metagenome (GOLD analysis project Ga0307510, IMG submission 207224) | Populus trichocarpa ectomycorrhiza microbial communities from riparian zone in the Pacific Northwest, United States - 12_EM | ecosystem: Host-associated > Plants > Roots > Unclassified | place...
CCAAACTTATAGTAGGATTTGCGGGTCAAGACTAGTGAAAGAAGAGAAGGGAAGGATATTATAATAGCCGGACCAATAGGTTCAGTATACTATGTCTTGTATGATATATTTTTCCTTTTTTCTTTTTTTTCTTTTTTTTTCTTTTTCGTAGTATAGTATGAACTACTAGTAGGTGGTAATAGCGGTGCTTTTCTACAGGGGTGGGGGGGAGGAGGAAGGGAAGAAAGGAAGGAAAGAAGTGCAGGATTATGGTCCTTTCGTCACCGTCTTTTTTTTTCTTTCACTTTTTTGTTTCAAGTGTCTGTGTGTGAGTGCCTACATTCGGGTTCGTTAGGATGAGGAAGGTAAGTCAAGGTGTTGTTGTGTTGTGTTGTGGAGTACATAGTGGGGAGGGGGTATTCCTAGTTTTTTTTGACAGACGGTTTGTATCTTATGTGGGGGGGGAAGCAAGGGATTGATGGATGAACGGGAAAATACGGTTTTGAATCTGCACGATCTTTTTTTCTTTGTAGGTATCATAGCTAGGTCTGTGATCTCTAGCTCGCTCTATAGACCTCTTTTTTTTTTTCCTGCTTCCCCCCCCCCTCCAGAACTGTATCTGTTTATGCATCGGGGGAAAGCCGCCGGGTTATGTATTTTGGAGATTTTTAAAGGGTCCTGTGCGGAGTTGAGGGGGAGAGGTGGGGAGGGATAGATCAGTATCGTAAATAAAATTAGAATATACTGAATGCAAATGCAGTAAAAACCCCTATAGTGGCTCGAGCACCTCGGGACTATCTCACCTCTCATCCTCCTGATCTTCGATAAAAACGGGGGAGCCCTATTGCGTGGAAACTCCTCTCCGGTGGAGTGCAGCCAAATACTATATGCCCGCATCACAAAACCCGCAGATGTGGGGGGGTTGAGGAGGGAGCGGTATTCTCGTAGGATAGGAGTAAAAGTACATGATAGCACAGACTTGACTCAACTTAGGCTTTAAGCCAGGCATCCTATCCGTGACTATAGCATGGGGAATACAGTGGATCGGTATCCCCGTGGGATGATTTTAAAGTCTATAGGCTAGGATATTAGGGGTTTTTTTCCCTTCCGACCAGAACCCCGATATCATGGTATCAAGTACATTGACTCTGAGGGTGTTCGCGTGGTAAGCCCTATGACTATTCCGTCATATCTCTCCCTTCTCACGCCCCCTTGCTTGAAGCGATGTCAGAGGAGCATGGGGAAAAGATTTCCTTGAACGTCATGGAATATCACCCGCAACCCTTGTCCCTGAAGATCCCCACCGGTAGATGGGAAATAAAGAAGTAACACAATGGCATTTGCCGCACTCCACAAGAAATAAAAGGGAACAATTCCGAGAAAAGCTTGCCTTGCTTGGATCGGGTGTGAGCTTCTTCTATATAGTACCAGGTGAGGTGGGGAAAAAAAAAGAAAACGGTTGCCTGTTGTAGTTAGGATGCACGAGCGAGGCTTATCGTTGAAAAAATAGACCTATTACACACTCATATTCCTAAATATATTCGGCACACGGAGGGGTTTGGCTTAGGGATCCGGGACTATTTCGGGCTGGCTATCTAGCACGAGTGATCGTTCGTGATTCGGATTTAGCGCTGAATGTACTGTACTGTTGTGAGCGACGTGATTTCTGGGGACCACCGAATACTAATGATGAATCTAGGATAGAAGGTCCAAGTGAATTTCCCATTTCCGGGCGTTCGATATTCTTGTCTTTTGGTAGGTCACTCTAGTTAGAGAGGTTAGCATTCCCCCCCCTGTTTTTCCCATCCGTAGCAGCCCCAGGGTGTCTATATCACCAGCCTAATTTATATTTAGCTTCTGGGGGAGAAGGCGGGGCGGTGGGGTTCATGGGTTAAACACCCGAGACCGGAAGTGCTAGGAATAATTGGGTAGGGGTTTCTGCCGCATCGGCGTCTAGTCTTGGTCCACTATTTTCAATTCCGTGGCGGGGCACGAGAATGGGGGCAATCAAGAGCGCACAAAAGACCTGCCATTTGAGATGGCCTGAAAAGAGGTACCTTGTGATGTAGTGTGCGGCGGGTTCTACCATTGTGTCATGCTTTGTCAGAAGAAGGCCTTTCGGGGACCTATCCTTTAGTGGGTGGGGGATAGGATTGAATGGGTGAACGAGCTTACTCGTGCGGCATACGTATCATACTGCCCCAACGGGATTTAAGGCCCCAGGGAGTGCCATGTACCTTATGCCCATCCCCTGCTCCTGAATTTGATGGCTACATATAGTTGAACACAGAGAGAAATATCCGTTGTCCTCACCAAACAATTGAAATTTTAGTCTAGTAGGAAGCAATTATAACATTAGTAGTGTTTCTAATGAAATCAAACAATGAGAGGAATATTTGCACACATGAGGCCATATTGGTAAGCGGTAGGTACAGTATCTTAGCAGGGTAATATTTCAGCCCACTCAAACACCCTTGAATACTTTTAACAAAAATGAAATAACCCAGCTCAACTCATTCTGGTATCATACTGTGATATAGTTGGATTGATCGCACCCCTATTTTTCTTCATGATCGGGCCAGAGGATCAGGAGTTAGTTAATGTTTTGGCCCAATTATTTTTGAAGGACATTGTACCCCCGAAATAAGGAGGCCGGGCCAAATCTACTGGAGACCCCGCATACTGGACGTTTGTGGGATTAATTTATACTCCGAAGACAAATGCCCAGGAAAAATTGGCTGTGGTATTGGAAGTGGGCGCCATCAAAGCGGATCAATCCGCGAGCCTGTATAGTTATTAGAGAGGGCCGTCGCCGCGGAAAGTAGAGCAAGTCTTTGGGCTTAACGCACAAGACTAGGGAGTTAGCTAAAGTTAAGGGTTCATCAAAAAAAAAGTCACATCGTGAAAGATGTTTCGTTGACTCAATTCCGAGATGTGACCTTAATAGGTTCGCATGAAGAGACCCGCGAGGCCATAGCGGCGAGGCGGCTCCAGAAAAGACATTTCCCTTGGGTTTTGGTCCATGACAATTCAAGAGCCGAGTGATACATAATGACGGGAGCATGCTTCAAAAAGAACAATCTCCGAAAGTCTTTGGCTCTCTGGGGATACATAGGTCGTTCTTGCCTCTTCCTTCTATCTCTTTTTAAAAATTTAGTCGAAAGGAAGGAACTAAGCAAAAATTAGTCCCCTGGATTAAAACATCGACAAGCTCGCCTGACGCCTATGCTCGCAAGCTTACTCCAGTGGCGGCACCGTACTTGCGACCAGTACTATTTTGAGGTATCTGCTCAAACCCCTTTTGCAATATCCACATGCGTAGTACCTAGCCACTAGTACTACCTCGCTTTACTAAGAAAAGTTATATATACAAGGCAATAAATAGGGAGAGGGCAACAGCTGCCTTCCTAAGGTAAAAGAAGCAATTATTTATATTTTATATTTTATTTCACTTTATATTTTTTCATATTTCTTTCTTTGCCAACCCCCCTCCCATTCGCTTCTGCTACCTGCGGATCGCCAACCCTTTAAGGTCTAGAGTCGGATTCTACCTCCTCGTATCATAGCAGGATTGTTAAACCCCACAGCCCTATTGATGAGGGCTAAGTTCTTCAATCTCCCAGTCCCCATAGAGCAGGATTTTTATTCTCCTGCCCCACATGACGGATCGTTCAATAATAACTGATTGTCAGATGGATTGAACTCCTGGACTCCCGCTAATTGCGACAGGAGTGTTAACCACTGCGCCAGCTAGGTATTTCATGAAATATCAACTTGGGAACTAATATTTATCCTACTGGAAGCCCGATTTTGGGATTTTAATGGGTGGATAGTGTGTCTCTTCCCAAGTTGCTGGTAGATTTCAACGGAGGTGTTTCTTACGTCTTAGGTGTTTAATGAGAGATTCTTAGTGGCCCAAAACAGAACTAGTGCTTTGTGCGCTTGTTACTCTGGTACCATACGGCTAGCAAAGCCCCACTCGAGACCTCGAGCTTCCCTACTTGCTCCCATGTGTGTTATCTCACTACAGTCCTCTGTTCGTTCTAGTGTTTTGTGGAGGTTTTTTTCCTCTTCTTTTCTTTTCTTTTCTTTCTTTCTTGCTTGCATTCCACCCGGCTTTCTAGGGATCCCTCATTTCTGCCGGGCGGGGGGTTCGCTCCCAGAAAGCAAGTAAGCATTGTGGTATAGATTGGATCGTATTTTGAGATAGAACATTTAGATACGACGTGCAGTACATATTAGACTAAGGCTCCCTGCAGAGGCCAGCCCTCGGAGAAGAATGAAACGACGCATCCATAATATATATTTCCAGAGAATAGTTGGTCAACGGTCTGTGAAACGTAAGATCCCTTCTAACAATCGCTTGGTAAGATTCCTGAGGCCGGTCTCTTGGCCACGCATCCAGTAAGAGGTAGTAAAAGTGTCTTGTGCCCTCCAGTGGTGAGAACTGAGAGTGAAAAGGGGTGACATAATATTAGTCATATGGGAGAGACGAAAAGGGAGCAAAAATCTTGGAGCCATGGCGGGTCTAGGTTTGTGTGAGAGAACAGCAAAGCTAGTGGTGATAGTCATTAGGAGGAGAAATAAGGATACGATAACTTACGGGAGTCTTATCGAAAGTACTTCTTCAATATAACAGGGAGTACGAGTACGCCCTCCTATCTTCTATCTCTGTGGGAAATGTCGAATGGTCATATCGAGAGGGGTACAAAGCGACCCGAACAGCTCTCTTACCCTGCCTATATCTTTAGACTCTGTATACAGCCTTCTCTATCCCTTTCTACTCAGCCTCGCCTTTGATCTCCTAATCGTCGTGCTAACCTCCGACATGTCTAAGACGGCAAGCCTCGAGTGATGGATGGTGATACACCGATAGTTTATGCATCCTTGAGACCAGGGTATCCTAACACTGAAAAGAAAGAAACCTCTTGCAAATCGCATTTCTTGGCAGTTCCTGCTGACGGCTGCTCCCCAGATGGCTCGGAAAACCGTACCAGGTTTTCTACGTGAGCCAAGCCTCAAGGATCCCCGCCATTTTCAGCCTCTTTCCGAATATCCCCTCTTCCCTTTCCTCTATCCATCTTGATCAATCAACCATAATTCTCGGCTCATCGGGCGCAGGATGTCTAATACTACTGCCGATAAAGCAAAAGAGAAGGTATTTAAACTGACCATCTTCCTCGTACTCTCGCGACTCGCTTTAATTTGGGAAACAAGCTGACACGTGACAAACAAAAGCCGAGCGTTGCTCGTTCACTTATCGCAGGAGGTGATACCCAACTTGACTCCCACAGAGCGATTAAACGGGGCTAAAAAGCTGTCTAGCAAGTGCGGGAGCAATTGAAATTGGTACGAGATCCAGAAATTGAGTTTAAATTAATAGGAAACTCATCTTCACAGCGATTACCTATCCGGCGGAATTTGCAAAAACAAGATCGCAATTAAATCGCCGACTGGCCACTGCGCAGAAACTTCCATGGTACCTGAACCTTGATTTGTCGTTGCTAGGAGAAGCTCACCAGGAATAGGCCCAAGTTTGGAAGGGAATGGTATGCGGGGTGCACTACGGCGATAATCGGCAACTCTATCAAGGCGGGCATTCGTATGTATATCTTGTTTCTCCGGTTTGTTGAAGATTTATAGGAAGTATTAAGTGTGGCAAAGGTTTCCTTGCCTTCGACGCTTTTGTTAATCTCTTAGCGGATGAGAACGGAAACATTAGTGGACCGAGAACTGTTCTTGCAGGGCTCGGAGCCGGTACTACGGAGTCACTGATCGCTGTCACACCGTTTGAAAGTATCAAAACTCAATTGTCAGAAATTATATTTCTTGGCTGAGGAACCCTGCTAAAAGTTTTTATAGAATTGATGATCGCAAATCTGGGAAACCACGGTAAGCCATCCTATGTGCCTGCTACTTGCAGGAGGTGTTGATAGGGGGTAATAGGATGCGCGGGTTTCTCCACGGCTCTGGCGTCATTTGGAGGGAAAAGGGGGTAAGTATACTCGCTATTTTATATATACCCTGGCTAAGCTAGAGTAGTATCGTGGCTTCCTTCAAGGACTAGTGCCTACCACTGCGCGTCAAGCCGCCAATTCTGCGGTGAGATTCGGGTCGTATACTACTATTAAGCAATTTGCGCAAAGCTACGTTGCCCCAGGTGAAAAACTTGGCCCATTATCCACCTTTGGAATTGGCGCAATGGCTGGCTTCATTACAGTGTAAGTTAACGCTGTCTTATCCATAGAGAAGCTAATCTGACTGTGAATAGTTATTGTACTCAACCCCTAGATGGCGTCAAGACCAGGTATCGTTACCCGCCGTCCGTATTTATCGCTTTTTACTAAACATGATCGCAGGATGCAATCGATCTCTGCCCGTACAGAATATAAGAATAGCTTCCATTGTGCGTACAGGATCTTTACAGAAGAGGGAATATTTGCCTTTTGGGCTGGCGCCTTGCCTAGGCTAGGTAGATTGATGGTGATATACCGTCCGGGTAGCTCCTTTGGCAATATGCATCTGCTAATTATTTTGGAATATAGGTCAGCGGAGGCCTTGTTTTCACGATGTACGAGAAAACTATGGAGGCGTTCGACAAACTCGATCCAGAGCGAAAATACATCTAAAACACTTTGTTATTCGTAGAGCCACTCGGAAAAGGCCTTCGTGATTTCTCCTTGACAGAGATTACGGGCCTCGGGGGGTTATTGCGCAATTGGGGTGATATTAGACTCTGTATGGGGGAAGGGCCCGTTCCATGGGCAAAGATAACCCCATTTTACGAAGTTTTTTTCTAAGTGGCCGCCCAGTGCTACTGGTTGTAATAGAGGTTAGATAAAAGTGCTTTCTGGGATAGAATGTGGATATCCTAGGTAAAAAATAATATAAAAGACTTGTGGCTATACCCGAGTTCAGTGCAAAAGGAATGTCAGCAATACCGGTGTGCAGAGAGCCGGCTTGATGGGACACTCTAGCGGTTCGGAGGACACTTTTCCACCCAACAGAACACCCTGTTAGCTAGCCTTAGCGCGCACGCATTCTCTGCATATAATCCACCTTTATGTATCATAGTTTAGAGAGAAGCGACCGGGGGTGTCAACACCCAATAGACAACGTTCACTTGCCCTTTTAATTTACCCAAGATCTTCTTCGTCTATCCCACCCTTGTTCGTTTGATTAGACAATAAGGTGCCAGGTCAACTCTCTACAAACCTTTTGTCCGGTTTAGCGGAAGGTCACGACAACACTCACACAGGTGGATACGGCTCGGTCGAACACACCATCCAACTAGGGGAAGGCGAAGGAATACCCCCACACCGGTACTCGTACGTGGGTTAGGGTTATAAGCGGGTCCGACGAAATGAGCTCTTGGACCCCTCACCTCTTACGTTTGTTCCCTATCATTACCACCACAGCCTAGTGAGTCACGATAGAAACACAGAAAAACACAGAAGAGAACCAGTTCATTCAATCTCTAGAATCTGCGGGAAAAAAACCATGGCCCCCTTCAACCTTGTCGTTGCCCAAAAGGTTCGCTAACCCTCTCTGCTCCATTGGCCATATTATAAGTCTACAACGCTAACTTGAGTGTAATGCTTGCTAGGCATCTCCAGGGCTCATCTACCCAGTGCTCGTTGCGAGCAGTATAGTTAATGCCACCCATAACATTCAGCCTGTTGCCATCGCCACCTACAAAGATGTTGATCTTCTCGACAAGAAAGATGAGGCATCCGCCGTCGGAGTACAGTTTGACGGCGAAGGGATAATATATGGCCTTGAGAATGTCCTTTACAGAATTCTTAAGTCTTATTCATCCGCCCTTCGATCCCGTGCTGAGAGTACTGCCGTATGTCGATTTTATGGGAGGGGAGGGGGATATTCGGCTGACCGCCCATTAGGAAGACGAATGGATCAAGTTCAGCACTACTCGCTTGTTCGGTGGCGATTTCAAGGCTACTTCGGCTGCGCTTGAGGAATTAAACGACCACCTTACACTTCGCACATTCTTAGTTGGCTATGCCTTAACAATCGCTGATATTGCGGTCTGGGGAGTTCTTAATGGGAACGGGCAGGCCATCTCTACTATCAAGAGAAACCACCTGCCAAACCTAGTCCGCTGGTTCAAATATATCGGGTCCATGGAGAGAGTTACCTCCTCTGTCAACTCTTTCAAGACCGAGGCCATTACCAAGAAGAAGGCTAAGAGCAAGGAGACTAATTATGACATTGGTCTTACGGATACTGAGAAGGGTGTCGTCACTAGATTCCCTCCGGAGCCATCGTATGAGCCTCCTTTAGATTTTATGCGGCCCCAAGCTGATATGCGAAACAGTGGATATCTACACATCGGCCATGCCAAGGCTGCTATGCTGAATCAATACTTTGCACAACATTATAACGGTACTATGATCGTTCGTTTTGACGACACCAACCCCACAAAAGAGAAGCAGGAATTCCAAGACAGTATCCTTCAGGATCTGGAGCTCCTGGGCATAAAGGGCGATAAACTTACCTACACTAGCGACCACTTTGACACTTTATACGACCTTGCAATAGAAATGATTAAGCGTGGGAAAGCGTATTGCGACGATACCATTCAAGAACAGGTAGGCCAAGCAAAAAAATCAAAATCAAGATCACAGAGATGTTAATACAGTCCTTAGATGCGTGCTGAGAGGATGGACGGAATTGCTAGCAAAAACAGAGACCGCTCTATTGAAGAGAATATGAAAATCTTTGGAGAAATGGCCCAAGCAACGGAAGTCGGTATCAAGAATTGTCTTCGGGCAAAATCTCAGTAGACGATCCTAATAAAGCCATGCGTGACCCTGTCATTTATCGCTGCAATCCAGCCGCTCACCACCGCACTGGCGAAAAGTACAAGGTTTATCCCACTTATGACTTTGCTTGTCCCCTCGTAGATAGTATCGAGGGAGTTACCCACGCACTCAGGACCATCGAGTACAGAGATCGCAATCCCCAATACTGGTGGATGTTGGAGGCACTGGGGATGAGAAAAGTTCATGTTTGGGACTTTGCCAGACTTAACTTTATCAAGACTCTGTTGAGCAAGAGAAAGTTGACTTGGTTTGTTCAACAAGGGCTTGTCTGGGGATGGGACGATCCTAGATTCCCAACTGTTAGGGGAATTCGTCGCCGCGGAATGACCGTCGAAGCGCTAAGGCAATTCATCCTAGCACAGGGACCTTCGAAGAATGTCGTTAACCTTGATTGGACCATCATCTGGGCTGGTAACAAGAAGGTGATTGACCCAATCGCTCCACGACATACCGCTATCATCGAAAAATCACAGTAAGCCCCACCATATTATATAGTTCATAAGGTACTAACACACCCTAGCGTGAGAGCAACCATTACCGGCGCTCCTTCCCCAGCCGTCTGCGAGGAGAAGCCCAAGCACAAGAAGAATCCCGCGATCGGCACCAAAAAGACCTACTTTGGCAGCACTATCCTTCTCGATCAAGCTGACGCCCGTTCCTTCAGCATAAACGAAGAAATCACTCTCATGGACTGGGGCAACGCAATTATCACTTCTATCGAACGTACCTCCCCCGAGTCCGATGTGACTTCCCTAACTCTCAGACTCCACCTCGAGGGCGACTTCAAAAAGACTGAAAAGAAGGTCACATGGCTTGCTACCGAACAGTCCCTAGTGCCTGTTGAACTTGTCGACTTTGACTACCTCATCACCAAGGATAAACTTGAGGAAGAGGACAACGTGGCTAACTTTATCAATAAAGAAACCGAGTTCCGTGAAGACGCTATTGCCGATGAGAATGTCAGGGACGTGAGGGCTGATGATATAATTCAGTTTGAGAGAAAGGGGTACTACAGGTGCGATCGCGCAGCGGCAGAGGGAGTCAAAGCGGTGTTTTTCTTGATTCCGACAGGAAAGGGAGAGAAACCCACCGAGAAGAAGTAGCATGAGTATTCTAAACGGGAACAGTACGCAGGAGATAGGTTGATATTTTAAACTCAAAGCTCACTGCCGCTAAAGGCTAATGATTGATTTATCCACCGAGTTATCTGACACTATTTAGAATTGCGATATCTCAATGTGCCACTCAACCCCCCCCCCCCCAAACAACCAAGCACCCCACCCTAACTACAACCTCTACCCTCCTCCCCT
>Ga0307510_10012349_pt1 | contig 10132 bp, 7 predicted proteins | sample 12_EM_MG_FD_207224 | JGI IMG/M metagenome (GOLD analysis project Ga0307510, IMG submission 207224) | Populus trichocarpa ectomycorrhiza microbial communities from riparian zone in the Pacific Northwest, United States - 12_EM | ecosystem: Host-associated > Plants > Roots > Unclassified | place...
CACGGCGATCAGGAACACCGCTCCGCGCCAACCCCATTCGATCATTTTCTGGGTCGAGGTCTTTGGCGCCGGCGAGGTCATGGCGGGGTCTCTTCGGGTCAAGGGGGCGGGCGGCGGCTCATCCAGCGGCCCGGGTGGCGGACGACGCCGCGACCGGGGCGCTAAGGCCTACGGCGGGGGCCAGGCGCCCCAGGTCGCGACGCTCCCGCCGCCAGGCTGCGGGGCTCTGCCCGTACCGGGCGCGGAAGAGCTTGCTCAGATGGGCCTGATCGTGGAACCCGCAGGTCACCGCGATCTCGGAGAGCGCGGCGTCGCTGGTGAGCATGAGGTCGCCGGCGCGGTGCAGGCGACGCGCGACGACAAAGGCGTGCGGGGTTTCCCCAAACGTCCGCTTGAAGGCGCGGCAGAAGTAGGCGCCGCTCCGCCGGGCGACCTTCGCCAGGTCGCCGATGTGGATCGGCGCGTCCAGATTGGCGTCGACATAGGCCTTCACCCGGTGGACCTGCCAGCCTGCGAGCGACCCGGGCGCGACGCGATCCGACCGGCCGACCGTCCGGCGCTCGATCTCGATCCGCAGCAGCGAACACGCGCGGGCGATCGATGCCTCGGCGGCGGTCCGGTCGGCGTCGAGATCGCGGCGGGCGTTGTCGAGCAGGCGAACAATGCTGCTGGCCAGGTCGGGCGCAACGGCGTCGGTATCGAGCTCCTCGAAAGGGTCGAGCATCATGGGAACAGCGGTCATCTGATCACTCCGCGACGGGCGGCGAAGGCGCCGAGGTCGACAGGCGAACTATGAGCAGCTCATGGATCCTTGGCGTGTTACGCGTTGCAAAGCGTTGTGAGCCCGCCCCTACGGTTGTGAGGCGAACCTCACGAACGTCCGCGACTTGGCCGGCGGCCGGGTCGTGCAGTCTCGAGATCGCCGTCCGCCGCACGGTGTCAGCGGGTCAGGCTCACCTTGGCGAGGTCGATGAGTTCGGTCATGCGCCCGTCGAGCACCGCCTGCATCATGAACATGCTGAAATGGACGGCCTCGTCGACCGTGGTGGTGGGCGGCATCACCAGCTCCTGGCGGGCGCTGACGACGTCGACCAGCGCCGGCCCGTCGTGTTGGAACGCTTCGACGAGCGCGCCCTTCAGGGCGTCCGGCCGCTCCACGCGGATCCCCTTGATCCCCATCGCCTGCGCCATCTCGGCGAAGTTGGGGTTGGTCAGGGCGACGTTGGTGTCCAGGAAGCCGCCAGCCTTCATCTCGAGCTCGACGAAGCCGAGGGTGCCGTTGTTGAGCAGCACGATCTTCACCGGCAGCTTGCGCTGCAGGAGGGTGACGAACTCCCCCATCATCATCGTGAAGCCGCCGTCGCCCGACAGTGACACCACTTGGCGTCCCGGGAACGCTGTCTGGGCCCCGATGGCGTGCAGCATCGCATTGGCCATGGAGCCGTGATTGAACGACCCCACCAGCCGGCGGCGGCCGTTGAGCTTGAGGTAGCGCGCGGTCCAGGCGACGGGCGTGCCGACGTCGCAGGAGAAGATGGCGTCGTCGGCGGCGACCTCGCTGACCATCCGCGTCACGAACTGCGGATGGATCTGCGTGCTGTCCGGCGAGCTTTCCGCCAGGGCGTCGAGGCTCTTGCGCGACTTGCGATAGTGCGCCACCGCATCGTCCAGGTGGCTCTGATCCGTCTTCGCCGAAATCTGCGGCGTCAGCCGCCGCAGCGTCTCCCTGACATCGCCCAGCACGCCGAGGGTCAGGTTGCAGCGGTTGCCGAGCGCTTCGGGCCGGACATCGACCTGCAGGATGTCCGCCGTCTCGGGATAGAATTGCCGGTAGGGAAAGTCCGACCCGAGCACCAGCAGGGCGTCGCATTCCTTCATGGCCGCATAGCCGGACGCGAAGCCGATCAGTCCGGTCATGCCCACGTCGAACGGATTGTCGTATTCGATATGCTCCTTGCCCCGCAGCGAGTGCACGATGGGCGCTTTCAGGCGATCGGCCAGCGAGAGGACCTCCTCATGCGCCCCCGCGCAGCCGGCGCCGCAGAACAGAGTGACGCGCTCGGCGGCGTTCAACAGCGCCGCGAGCTTTTCGAGTTCGTCGTCCTGCGGCCGCAGGACAGGCGGCTTCGCAGCCACCCAGTGCGGAGCCGGCGCGGTCGCAGGCTGCAGCGCGATGTCGCCGGGAATCACCACCACCGCCACGCCGCGCCTGCCGACCGCGGCGCGGATCGCGCGGTTCAGGATCCGCGGCAGCAGCGCCGGATTGGACACCAGCTCCACATAGTGGCTGCATTCTTTGAACAGCTGCTCGGGGTGGGTGGCCTGGAAGTAGTCGCCGCCGATCTCGGTGCTCGGGATGTGGGCGGCGATCGCCAGCACCGGCACGCCGCTGCGGTGGCAGTCGAAAAGGCCGTTGATCAGGTGCAGGTTGCCGGGGCCGCAGCTTCCGGCGCACACCGCCAGCTCGCCCGTCAGATGCGCTTCCGCGCCGGCCGCGAAGGCGGCGCCCTCTTCGTGGCGCATGTGGACCCAGTCGAGGGCCTTCAGGCGTCGCAGGGAATCCGTGAAGCCATTGAGGGAGTCGCCCACCACGCCATAGATGCGCTTCACGCCGGCGCGCTGAAGCGTCTCGGCCATCAGGTCCGCAGTCGTCCGGCCCATGCTGTCACCCTTTCTGTCTGCCGCCCGCCGGGCGGCCCCGACGTGGCGTTCGCTGCTCACTGTGGTCCCTCGCGACCGCCGGCCGCGCCTTTGGGACGCAGCCACAGCTGCCCGACATCTCGTCGGACGTCTTGGCGATCCGTGCCCCGTTGAGGCGGGATGCATCCCGCCGGCGGTCCGGGCCGCCGCACGGCGATTTCCGCACCTTCAGCTCGGCAGATCCGGCATGACGAGGCCCATCTCCATCGCCTGGCTGGCGGGCGCTTCCTCGATCGCCACCAGCATCTGCTCGTCGGTGGCGCGGGTGGCGGTCTGCAGCATCATCCAGAGCTGCCGCACCATGTTCTGTTTGTACTCGGTCGAACGGCCGGCGCGGATCAGCACGGTTAGGATCGCGACCGGTCTGGCGGCGGCGGCGACGAAGGTGTCACCCCTCCCCAGGATCGCGAAGAGCACCTTGACATAGGCCGGCTCGAGGCCAGTCAGATCACAGTGGAATTTCGTGATCTTTGCGGCGAACGCCGCCTTGTCCTGGTCGGAAAGCATGTCCGCCTGGAGATAGAGTCGGTAGAGCGGCATCGCACCCTCGCCTGTGGGCCGGCGACCCGCCGCGCCGGCGCCGCAACCATAGTGATCCCGCCCGAACGGGATTGGACCGCCATGCGCCGCTTTGTAGACGATGCGTGCTGGGGCGCGTTCCGGCCCGGTCGCGGCTCACCAGGGAGCCGGGACGCCCCGCCGGGGCAATCCTCTACAAGCCGTCGCGACCGCGGCGTGCGACAACCATCGCGTCCAGCCTCGACCGCGTTCGGGGCGTGGCCGGCGATGGCAGGCCTGGAGAGCCCCATGAACGCAGTCTATGTCGCGGTCGCGACGTCGATGGGGATCGGCCGCGAGGGCCACGTCGAGACCGACGACGGCAAGATCAGCCTCGACCTGGCCGTCCCCAAGGCCCTGGGGGGATCCGGCGCCGGGACCAACCCCGAGCAGCTCGTCGCCATGGGCTACGCGGCCTGCTTTTCCAGCGCCCTGAACCTCACCGCGCGGCGGCGGAAGGTCAGGCTTTCGACCGTAGAGGTCACCTGCGCCGTGCGCCTGCGGGCGGCGGACGGCGGCTACGCTCTCGCCTTCGAGATCACCACCCAGCTGTCGGGCGTCGCTCCGGAGGAGGCGGACAGGCTGATCGCCGAAGCCCATGCGGTCTGTGCCTATTCGAGGGCCTTCGCCCGGGGCGCGCCGGCGACGGCGCGTCGCGCCGCCTGACCCTCGCCCGCCGAGGCCGGCTCCGTCGCGAGGAGCCGTCGCGCCGCCCTGATGTCGCGCGCGCCGGCGCCCTCGGCGAGCCCTTCGAGCAGGAGGGCCAGGCGGGTCCTGGCGCTCTGACGGGACGTCGGATCCGTCGCGGAGGCCACCGCGCTATGCGCGGCGCGCAGGCCCCACCCGACCGCGCCCTGGCGTTCCGCGCAGGCGAGAGCCGACGCCAGGAACGCGGCGGCGCGGCCCCATTCGCCCCGGCGGCGCAGGACTTCGCTCAGGTTGCGACGGATCTCGGCGGACCCCCAGTGCTCGCCGTGTCGCTCGTCCAGGCGCAACAGCGCATCGACCTCCTCGTCGCCCAGGACTTCGCCCGCCTCCGCGCGCAAACGCGCAAGCTCGGTCAGGAACAGCGGGTGGAAGACCTCGTAGTGCGAGGCGGACAGGAGCTCGAGGCCTTGGGAGACCAGAACCGCGTCGACGGTCCCGCTGAGCGAGGCCGCGTTCAGGCCCTTCAGCGCCAGGCCCAGTCCGACATAGCTCTCAATGAAGTGCTGCCGGGCGTGGGCGATCGTCTCGTCGACCAGGCGCTCCACGGCGAGGGGGGCGTCGCCGCGGAGGTGCAGGATCAGCGCCTGCCAGGTCAAGGCCTCGCAGAGCGGTACGGGATAGGGCGAATTGCGGGCTTCGGTCACCGCCGAGGCGCCCAGGCGGCGCGCGGTGTCGGGTCGGCCCACAAGCCAGTGCAGCGTGCTCAGCAGGCCCATCGAGGGGATGCGGCGGTCGTAGCCGAACTGCATCATCATGACCTGGCGCGCCGCCAGGGTGTCGTTCGCCAGGGAGCGCTCGAGGTGGACCCGGGCCGCGGTCAGATCGCCCAGATGATGCCGAGTGACGCCCACCATCCAGTCCGCCAACGCCAAGGTCCCGCGATCTTTGGTCGCCGCCGCCAGCACCGCGGCCTGTTCGGACAGCCGACGCGCATCCGGATAATCCGGCGAGCGGATCCGGTGCGCCCAGAGCACGACCAGGCAGGTCAGCTGTTGCGCGATGTCCTCCACTGAGGCGGCGATGGCCAGGGCGCTCCGCCAGCTGTTGAAGGACTCTTCGGTGAAGCCTTCGGTGAAGGTGTCGGCGCTGGCCAGGGTGGCTTGGATCGAGAGCCGCCGATGCGGGTCGAGGCGCGCCGCGTCGACCGCCTCAAGCACACGGGTCATCCAGAACCGGCACTCCACCAGCAGTCCCGACTGCAGCCAGGCGGGGCCGGAGGCGACGGCCAGCGCCGCGGCGATCTCCAGGTCGCCGTCGGCCGACAGACTCCAGGCCAGCGCCGCGCCGACATCTTCCAGCAGGTCGCCCGGACGCCGTCCGCTGTCCGGCGGGGGACCGGCCGCGCTCCCGGTGAGCAGACCGCAGATCACCCGGGCGTGGCGTTCGGCGATGCGACGGGCTTCGGCGGCGTCGGCCAGGCGGTCGGCGGCGTAGCTGCGGGTGATATCGAGGAGCCGATAGGCGCTGCGCGCGCCGTCCGCCTGGAACTGGACCAGCGACTTGGCGACGAGGCTGCCGATCAGTTCGGTCGCCGTGGCCGGCGTCGTCATCTCGTCCGCCACCACGGCTGTGGCCATGCCGAGCGTGAACGCCCCGGCGAACACGCTGAGCCGGCGGAAGACCGTCTGTTCAGCTGGCGTGAGTAGCCTGTGGCTCCACTCGAGCGTTGCGCTCAGGGTCTGATGCCGGGCCACCGCCGTGCGCCGACCAGGCCACAGCAGCGCGAACTGGTTCTCCAGCTGGCGGGCGACCTCGCCTATGCCGTAGGCGCTGACCCGGCCGGCCGCCAGCTCGAGGGCGAGCGCGAGACCATCCAGCTTCCGGCAGATTTCGCTGACCAGCGGCGCGTCTTCGCCCGTGAGCGCATAGCCTCTCAGGCTGGACGCGGTGCGTTCGACGAACAGTTGGACAGCGCCGAACCGCAGGGCGTCGTCCGGCGTCTGCCCTTCGCCGGGCGCCGGCGCCTCCAGCGGAAATAGCCGATGGACATATTCGCCATCCGCCCTCAGCGCCTCGCGGCTGGTCGCCAGCAAATGGACCTCAGGCGTGGCGCGGAAGATCTGCTCGGCAATCAGGGCGGCCGCATCCACGCCCGGCTCGCAGCCATCCAGGACCAGGAGCATGCGCCGACGTTGCAGGAACGTGACGATGCCCGGCGCCGCGCCGCCGGGCTGCGCCGGAATCCCCAGCGCCGAGGCGAGGCTGCCGGCGAGAAGGTCCGGATTGGAGACGTTGCCGACATCGAAGAAGCAGATGTCGCCGCCGAACCCGGACGCAAGGTCGTGTGCGAGGGTGAGCGCCACGCTGGTCTTGCCGACCCCGCCGGGTCCGACCACGGTGACGAAACGATGCGCCAGCAGTTGTTCGCGGAGTGACCGCAGGGCCTCGTCACGCCCGATCAGACGGCGTGGACGCCCAGGCAGCGGACGGGCCGAGATCGGCCGCATGTCCGGGGCCGACGCGACAGGCGGTCGCGAGACCGTGGCGACGAAACTGTAGCCCTGACCAGCGATGTTGGCGATGAATCGCCCCTCGCCGAGAGCCTTGCGGATCGCGACGATATGGAACCTGAGGCTGTCCTCTTTGGCGAGGTTCGCATGGCGAAGCAGTTCCGCCTTGCTCACCACCTCGCCGGCGCGCGCCACCAGCACCCGGAGGATTTCAAAAGCCTTGTCGCCGAGCGGGACACGCACGCCGTCCCGCTCGAGACGTCGCGCCGGAACGTGCAGGGAAAAGGCGCCGAACGCCAGCGGTTCGGCCCCTTCGACGGGGGCCGCCACGGCGCCGGTCTCTTCCGAAGGCGTGGAACCGCGATCATCCATACGCTCGCACTCTCAGAAGCCTTCCTTGGCGTCAACCTAGTCGAGGCTCGCCGCCAGCGACAGGGGTCCGACCGAGGTTTCGTTAGGCGGCGCGCGGGGGACGAAGGCGCCGGTCCGTCTAGGCGAAGGCGGCGTCGAAGATCTCTATGTCCAGAACCGGCTTCGGCTGGGCCGCCCCGGGGGTCGCCGTACGCTCCACAATGCGATGCAATGTCGGAATCGTCAGGCCCGAGAACCTGTGGTGCGCGGAGGCGTAGTCGGCGAGCCGCCTCGGCGCGCCACAGGTCACCTCGAAATCGGTGCGACGCAGCAGGCCGTCGGCGCCGAAGTACATCACCGCCTCGTGGGAATAGGCCAGGGCCTCCTCCGGCGCCTGCACGCGCAGGCGACGCCAAGTCTCGCCGTGTTCCGTCCACGGTCCGAGATCTTCCGTCCGCGCGCCGCGTCCCAGCAGGACTACCGGCGCCGTCATGCAGGTCCAGATGCTGAGGCCGCAGAGATAGACGAGTTCGGCCTCGTCCCTGGGCGTGCGGAAGGCCCGGGGCGCGGCCCCGCGGCGCGCGCCGATGAAGGCGCCGTCGCCGCGCTGAATGGTGACGAAGTCCGGGGTGAAGGTCCAAACGACGTCCGCGGACGAAAAGCCCGAGATGCGGATGGTGCGGCTCAGCAGATCGCCCTCGGCCACGATCTCCTTCAAGCTCTGCGGCCGCGCTTGGGGTTCGAGGAGTGAGCCGTCGAGCCGCAGATAGCCGGTGAACCGGCGCAACGTCGCCCAGCGCGCACCGCCAGCGGCCTCCAGGACCTCTTCCCGCAAAGACATGCGCCCCTCTCCGCCGGGCGGGAAGACGCCGATCGCGAGCGCCCGCCCAGGCCATCCACCCTAGAGGACGGGCGGCGTGGGACCTTGGACGGTCATGACCTGCTTTCGACGGCCTTGCCGAGCCCGCTTCATCCGGCCCCCAAGGCGAGGGCGGCCTCGGCTAGCGGGCAGGCCCCGGTGCGCCGGGATCGGCGAACCGGCGTCTGAGGAAGGCGGCGATCTGCTGGAGACGCGAGGCGCCCCCGTCGCGCGGCTGGGCGTTGCGGGCGCCGTCGTCCCGGTCCAGCAGCGCCAGGCTCCGCCGCACCGACCGCTCCAGGGCTTCGCCCAGGGCATGGTCGTCGGTCAGCAACGTCTCCAGCGCCCCGCGCGGCAACTCCAGGATCTCGCAGGGGGTGAGCGCCGCGGCGGACACCGGGTGGGGCTCGCCGCTCATCATGCTGATGTCCCCGAGATACTCGCCCGGACCGATCCGCCCGAAGGGCCGCGCGGCTGCGCCTTCCTGCCGGCAGACCTCCAGGACGCCCGACCGGACGATGTGGATCGAGGCGCCGACCTCGCCCTGTTTGAACAGTACGCCGCCGGCGTCCAGCCGGTGGGCGAGCAGTTTCGCCTCGAGCCGGGCGATCTGTTCCGCGTTCAGCGTCTCGAAGAGCACGAGCCCGGACAGCAACTTGGCGGGGGGCGGCGCCGGGTCGTCGCCGAAGCCAGCGTGGCGGAACATGCGCCGCACCTGGCGCAACACCTGGCTGCGCGCCGCGGAGAGGTCCGCCGAGGAGGCGACGACATAGCTGACGGTGAAGGTCACCGACCGCAGGCCCAGACGCTGGATGGCGACGGTCGCCGGCGGGTCCGTCGACAGCGTCGGGCAAAGCAGCGTCGCCTGGCGGATAGCCTCCATCAGGGCTTCCGACCGCGCCGTCGACGCGACCGGGATGCTGACGGCGGCCGCGCGGCGCAGGGTCGGCACGCTGCGATTGATGATCAGGCTCCTGGCCACGATGCTGTTGGGGATCATGGCGATGTCCCGGTCGTCGGTCTGGACCCGGATGGACCGCCAGTTCATCTGCGCGATGACGCCTTCCGCGAACTCACCGATCGAGACCCGGTCGCCGATGTGGAACGGCTGGTCGAGACCCACCGCGATGCCGGAGAACACGTCGGATAGGGTGTTCTGGGACGCCAGACCCAGGACGATCGCGATCACCCCCGAGGTCGCCAGCACGCCCTTCAACTCGAACCCGAGCACCGAATTCAGCACCACGAACGCGGCGGTCACGTAGATCACCCCGGCCACCAGGTCGGACAGCAGCCGCGCCTGGCGGGAGCGTGCGTCCCGGTCAAGGACGATGACCATCAGGGTCGCGACGAAGCGGGCGGCGACCAGCCACCAGACGACCGCCAGGGCGCGCAGCCAACCGGCTTCGGAACTCTGCGCCAGGTCACGGCCGGTGGGGAGGGGCGACACGCCCCAGTGGGCGAAGCCGCCGCACAGGGCCAGCAGCATCAGGCCCTCCACCAGCAGCCGCGTCCGGGCCGACCGGGCGTGGATCACCGCCAGGGCGCAGACCGTCACGGCCAACAGGGCGGGCGGTCCAGCGGAGGTGATCATCACGGTCCTCGCCGCGGCGTCGACATCCAGCCGTCGCCACCGTCCTGAGCCCGGGAGCCGCGCCGTCCGCGCGTCTCCCACGGCAGGATCATGTTGCGGCGGTCGGCGGCCGCGCAAGCGCGAAAACGCCCCCGACGATGACGAGGCGCAAGAATTCGCCAGGGAGGTCAACCCGCTACAAGACGCTCCTGCGGCGAGCTCCCTAACAATCAAGCCATCGGACGCAATCTCGCGCAAAGAAGCGCGCCATGTCTGCGACGACTTACCTGGCTGGAACTCGGATGAACCGTGAACAACCGAAGATGCCCGGAAGTCGTCCAGAACTCTGGTCGGGATATACTTCTGTCTCCAAGCTTGGGAGCGGAACGATTTCTTCGCGGCGGCCCATCCATGGCCTCGCTGCCTTGGCCGCGCCGATCGGCCTGGGCGGTTGCCGCGCAGTGCTGCTGGATCCACAAGGGCCCATCGCGGCGGCCGAGACGGCCATCCTCTTCAACGCCTTGGCCGTCATGCTGGTGATCGTCATCCCGACCATCCTGGCGACGCTGGCGTTCGCCTGGTGGTTCCGGGCCTCGAACACCGCCGCCCGCTATCGCCCGGCCTTCGTCTATTCCGGCCGCATCGAACTGGTCACCTGGTCGATCCCGATCCTGGCGATCGTCTTCCTGGGCGGGCTCACCTGGGTCGGGTCGCACAGGCTCGACCCAGCCGAGCCGCTGAAGAGCGCGACCCCGGCGGTGACCGTCGAGGTCGTCTCGATGGATTGGAAATGGCTGTTCATCTACCCGGACCAGGGTGTCGCCAGCGTCAATGACCTGGTCGTTCCGGCCGGGACCCCGATCCACCTGCGTCTGACCTCGGCCAGCGTGATGAACACCTTCTTCGTGCCCCAGCTGGGCGGCATGATCTACA
>Ga0307510_10012350_pt1 | contig 10131 bp, 14 predicted proteins | sample 12_EM_MG_FD_207224 | JGI IMG/M metagenome (GOLD analysis project Ga0307510, IMG submission 207224) | Populus trichocarpa ectomycorrhiza microbial communities from riparian zone in the Pacific Northwest, United States - 12_EM | ecosystem: Host-associated > Plants > Roots > Unclassified | place...
CGCGTCGCCCGCTTCGTAAGAAGAGGCGAGGTCTCTTCCTGTCTCTTGCCCGGACGCGTGTTGGACGACAGGCCGCTCACTCCCAAGTCATCTGTGGCTCATAAGACGCTGGAGAATGAACTTGCCGGTTACCTCCCGGCTGGAAGACGAGTCGACCCAAGCGTTAACGCCGTGTACAGCCGTTCAAAACGACGTTACGGCCCAATGGATTTGTGGTTGAATCGACTGGATGGTGGCCCGTTGAGAGACTATGGATTCAAGTTGGATCCTGAGACGCGCTGCTCGCCGCCCTTTGCGGGCAATCAGCAGCAGCGGATTTTATGTGTTAGGAATGTGTAAGCGCTGGAGCTTTCGAAATCAGTGTGTTGCGCAGTGAAAGTCGATGCGTCTGGTACGTGGTGCCGATGACCTGGTCAGCACACGTAAGTCGTTACACTCCGAAGCTTATGTGTAAAAAATTGTGTAAGAGAATGTTGGTTCAGTGACCTTTGGTAGGTCGCGACCGTCGTTCTAAAGTGCGCCTCGCAATCGAAGATTCCAGGGTGTTTCGCTCGCACAGAGGGCTTGGAATGCAGCGCGCTGTCTTGACCGTCTGACACGTCTACGAGCCTCGTGCCAAGACATTTGTTGAGAGTCGTCGTCGGATCAACGCTCGGCTTTCGATCCGGCCCCAGTCTGCCGTGCCAGCGACCGTAACGACTGCGGGGTCTGCCCCAACAGCCGCACGAAACTGTCCCGCATCCGATCCGCGTCCCCGAATCCGCTCTTGCGAGCAATGCCATCCAGTGTCTCCCGCCCATCCTCCACACTGGGCCGCGCCGCCTCCACCCTGAGCCGCTCGACCGCCTTCGCCGGTGTCATACCCGTGGATTGCAGGAACGCGCGCCCGAACTGTCGCGGGCTAAGATGGACGGCGTCCGCGACCCGTCCGATCGACAGCGGCTCGGCCAGATGCTGGCGCATGAATGCCAGCGCCGCCCCGATCCGGTCTGACTGCGGATCCAGCTCCAGCAGCGACGAGTATTGCATCTGACCACCAGGCCGGCGGTAATACACCACCAACATGCGCGCCACCGCTCGCGCTACGTCCCTGCCCAGATCGTCCTCGATCAGTGCCAGAACCATGTCAATACCCGCCGTCATTCCAGCAGAAGTCCACATGCCCGCGTCGTTGATAAAAATCCGATCTCCATTCACTCTCACGGTCGGGTACTGACCCTGTAACGCGGCAGCATAACGCCAGTGAGTGGTGGCTCGACGTCCGTCCAGCAGACCACACGCCGCCAGCAAGCAGGCCCCCATACAAACACTTGCCGTCCGACGCGATGCCGCGGACGCCGCGCGAATGAACTCCGACGACTCCGATGGCACCGAGCGCTTGAGCATCCCGAAGTCACCCACGACTACGAATGTGTCTATGCCTTGCACCGTCACCCGTTGCGTCTCCACTTTCAGGCCTGTCGAGCTGGCGACCAATCCGCCCTCGATCGACATGACCGAAAGTCGATAACTACCGGGAACCCGCTCATCGGCTGCCGCGAACGCCTCCTGCGGGCCACTCAAATCCAGCAGTGCAAAACCCGGGTAAACGAAGAAAGCGATGTGACGCATCATGTCTTGAATTCCCGGAAGTATGTCGTTTGCGCCATTTGGCGGGGTTCTATAGTCACCGTCAAGCCCTAACTGATCATTCAAACGGAGAGCGATGATGTGTGACCCCGAGATCCAAGTTGGACGCCGCTCGTTCCTGGTCGGAATCGCCAATACCGGAGCAGCCGCGACCGTGTTGGCCGCCGCAAGCATCGGCCCCACACACGCGACAGCGGCTGCCAATGACCGCTATGCGGATCCCAGGCAGCGCGTCCTCCCCGATCCCGGCATGAAGTTAGACCTCGGGCGGACCGCTCTTGTGGTCATCGACCCTCAAGTGGATTTCATGAGCCCCAAGGGTGCCGCCTGGTCCGTGGTTGGCGAGAGTGTCACCGAACAAAACCTCGTCCCCAACCTCACGAAGTTGTTTCAAGCCGCCCAACAGGCCCGCATCACTGTGGCCGTGTCGCCCCACTACTACTACCCTCACGATCATCGCTGGAAATTCGCGGGGCCTCTGGAACTCGTACAACACAAGCTCGGCATGTTCGACCGTAGAGGCCCCCTCACACTCGAGGGCTTCGCCGGCTCAGGGGCCGAATTCCTGCATGAATTCAAACCCTTCATCGAAGACGGTCGCACCATTGTTTGCTCACCCCACAAGCTCTATGGCCCCCAGGCCAACGACCTCGTGCTCCAGCTACGCAAACAGCGTGTTGATCAGATCATCCTGACCGGGATGGCCGCGAATCTCTGTGTCGAATCTCATCTGCGCCATCTCATGGAGGAAGGCTTCGAAGTCGCCGTCGTACGCGATGCCGTCGCCGCCGCCAAGTTTCCGGAGGGCGACGGTTATCTCGCCGCGTTGATCAACTTCCGCTTCATTGCCAATGCAGTGTGGACCACCGAGGAGACCCTTGCCCGGCTACACCTCGATCAACACGATTGAAAGTCTCAACAGTCCACTATTTCCAACTAAGTTAAGGAGAGAAAAATGTCTACGAAATCCAAACCTGCGATTGTGTTCTGCCATGGCATCTGGGCCGATGGCTCGTGCTTCAACAAGGTCATCCCTGCACTGCAGGCCGACGGGCATGAGGTGATGGCGGTGCAGTACGGTCTGGACTCGTTCGCGAAGGACGTGGCGGCGATAACACGCACCCTCAATCGCGTACGGGGCCCCGTCCTCCTTGTGGGCCATTCCTACGGCGGTGCAACTATCACAGCTGCAGGGGTCGATGAGCGCGTAGCCGGCCTGGTCTACATCGCCGCGGTCGCGCCGGATATTGGCGAGACCGTGCAGAGCCAACTCGACAAGTATCCGACCGATATCTTCACCAGCGTCGAGGTCGCAGACGGGCGAGTATGGATGCTACCGAACGGTATCGAATACTTCGCGGGAGATCTTCCCGAAGCAGAGCGGAAGCTAGTGTGGGCAACTCATTACGCACCCGGCGCAGATCTCTTCCAGCAGCAGAATCTCCGAGAGGTCGCCTGGAAGTCGAAGCCGAGTTGGTTCATCGTGGCCAAGCAAGACCACACCGTGCATCCTGAGCTGCAGCGTGTTCTGGCGAAGCGCATGAATGCGACGGTCGTCGAGGCGGACAGCAGTCACGTCCCAATGCTCTCCCAACCAGAGGTAGTTCTGGACGTGATTCGCAAGGCCGCAGCTTCCATTTAGAAGGACGAGTCAACAATGGTCAACGGAGAGAGGCCGTCGTTGGGCGGTCTCTCTTTTTTGGCGTCGCGGCTTAGTGCGCCCGGGCATTTTCCGATTTTCTCGGCGATGGCACGTGCGGCGCGGAAGTAGTCGATGGCTTGCGCATACCGCTGATGGAGGCGCGCGTCGATTCCCAGGTTGCGTAAGGCGTCGGCGACTCGTGCCGGATGCTGGTTACGATCCGCCAACTGGCGTGCCAGCTCGAAGGCAACATACGCTTGGGCGAAGTTGCCTTCGAGCGCGTGCATGCTCGCCGGAATGAATGAGCGCGGCCTCAAGGGCATCTATCTGGACGCTGGGGTGAGCACTGAGCAGGGCGTTGCGGTTGGATTCGGTGGCGGTTGCGATGAGTTGGTCGGCGAGGGCTTGGGGCTCGGACATCTGAGCTTCCGGGGCTGGGCTGCTGACGGGCGCGGTCGCGCTACCAGTCGTCGCCAAAAGAACGGTTAACGTCAGGACACCGCAAATGGGTTTGATGGTGCTCTCCAGACTTTGGTCTGAGTAAAACAGTTGTTATACACGAGCCGCGCCAGAACCTTATGTCACTGTTTGCATAATAACAAACACAGGTTATAGTCGAGTTGAGAAGACAACCGGCCGATCGGCCATCCATACAGGGAGTGAAATTAAGTGAACAGGATTTTCACCTGGCTGCGCGTGCTCGCGTCCATCGTTTTGCCTCTGCTGTTTTCGCAGGTCCTGGCGGCCCAGACGCCGCAGACGATTTTCGAGTTTGTGAGCTCTCCAGGAGACTACATAGGGCAGGGGCAGACGCTCGCTCTCACTCCCGCCGATGTGACCTTTACCGAATATCCGGGATACTCCTTTGAAGCTCCCGGCCAGACAGTGCGATTCAGCCTAAGCAACTACACGCAGGGACCGCCGCCCAATGGTGTGTACATCGACTGGACGTTGATTTTTTCGGCTCCCGCCGGACAGTCACTGGCGGTGGGTTCCTACGCGAATGCAAATCGCTATCCGTTCAATACGGCGCCGGCGCCCGGGATCGATGTGAGTGGCATGGGGCGTGGATGCAATCAGGAGTTCGGCGGCTTCCAGGTGCTCGAGGTCGCCTTTGATCCGGCCACCGGCACGCTGTTGCGATTTGCCGCTGACTTCACCGACTACTGCGAGTCCCCGAGCGCGGCGCCCATCACTGGCGCGATTCGCTACAACTCCACCATTCCGGCCCCTGAGATCATTGGGGTTGGCATCTCCATTCCGCAGGCGGTCAATGCGCAGGGATGCTATGAGGCCACCTCACCTTCGGGCGTCGACGTGACCGCCACCGGTTCGGGATCCGGTGCCGCCAATCTTGCCTACAACTGGTCGACATCCACCGGACTCACCGGCACAGACAGCCAGTTTTCATTCTCAATCCCCTTTAAGCAGAGCGTAGTGTTGTCGCTAACGGCGACCGATCCTCTCACCGGCGTCAGCAAAACCGTTACTAAGCAGGTGTGCTCATCGGATACGACGGCGCCTCAGGTTACGATTCTCTCACCGCAGGATGGCGCTTCCTATGACAAGCTGCCCGCGCTGGATGTTTCTGTCACTGATGCTGTCGACAAGAGTGTGAAGAGTGTGCAGGTAGTGCTCGGTGAGACGGCGACCTACCAGCTCAACAACCAGGAACAACTTCATACTCATATCAATGCGCGGCATGCCGTGGGCAATCAGGTTATGACGCGAGTGATTGTGTATGCCACGGACGCGTCCGGGAACATCGGTCAGTCGAGCGTTTCGATTCTCATCGACAAGAATCTCTAGCGGTTGACAAGCAGGCGGCCCTGTTTCGACTTCAGGGCCGCTTGCCGCGGCGGCTCGTCGTAAAAAACGAGCACTAGATACGAAAAGCCGACCAATGCCAGCGTTATGGCCCCGATTACCCAGGGCATTGCTTTCACGCCGATGCCGCGCGACCAACAATAGTTCGCAAATACCATGACCGCGGCGTAGTGGATCATGTGGATGGGGTAGGAAATTCGCCCGGAAAGCTCGCACAGCGTTCGGGTCAATCCGGTAACGGCTGCGCCGGCGCCAATCGACACCAACAGAGGCAGGGATACGGTCGCCAGGGCGGCGTCATAAATCCAGTCATATGCCGACTGTGCTGCACGGGCCAATGAACAGCAAAATCATCATCAGCGACGAGGCTACAAGGCCGAGTCGGCTGCGGATCACGAAGTGGGATCTGAAAAGCAACAGTCCCAAAAGAACCCCCATTCGGGGGTCACGGGTGGCGAGCCGCTGCGGCTAGTTTTGAGAGCCACCAACGGCGCGAGCCCTTCCGGCCCGGCCGGACAAAGCGCTCTTATTGTTGAACTCCTGACCGAGGAACGTGTAACTGCTTTGGCTAGAGCAATCAGATTGATGCGCATCGAAAGTCCGATGCGCCTACCGCGTGCTGCGCAGTCAGTGCGTCTATGGCAGTAATAGATGAGCCCTCTCATGCGCGTATCTCTGGGTAACGAAAGCACGAGATCGCGACTATCGGTTGCAGCGATTATTGCTGATGCAGACAAAGTTGGATGACCTACGGTCCGAAGAGGCGGGGATCTAGGGTGAAGGCGGTAACACCCACAATCTTGATCTCAATCGATCGGGCGTGGTGGTGATTGATCAGTACATTGCGTTCTGGCGCCCGCGGAATTGGCACGATCGCGGAGGGCACGGTCAGCAGAGCTTCGGACACCGAGTCCAGCCATCGGTCACCGATCTGCTGAGTATCGACTTCCCGGGAAATCCAGTCTTCGGGCAGATCGCCAATATCCACCGCGGCCAGGGGAATATCGTCAGGTGCTTCGTATTCGACCAACATGAGGGGTGGCAGCAAGGAAGCGTCGGTTACGTGGACCCGCTTTTCGAGCGCCGTCAGCGAAGGCACCGTGGAGCAATAGGTGATCGGCCTGCCTTGAGTATTCCAACGACCTGAGTGAAGTAAGCCATAGCCGCCGCTGAAATCCCGGGCGAGCCGCTTGGTCGACAAACGCCACAGTTGCATCAGGCTGCAGCGCCCCAGTCGATCTTGGCCAGGATCTGCTCAACGACGCGAGCGCCGGCCTCGGTTTGGGCGATCTCCAACGGCTTTTCGTTACTCAGCTCGCCCAATGGAGCTCGCAGCCATGTGTTGGCCTTCTCGACGTCTTGGAATACGTCTTCAGCGAGTGCCTGAATGCGAGTCAGTCTGACCAGGCGGTCGGACTCCTCCACCGACAGGCGCTCATGCTTCTGCTTGCGATGCCTGTGAGTTCGCGCTGGGATCACCATGTCTGAAATTTCCTGATCCGAGAAGGATCCGCTGCGCGTGATGTGTTCTAGTGACTTCAATGGAATCCGGAGGAACACCATTCGAGCCAAGTCGGCTGTGGAAGCGATATCGCGGCCCAACGCGCTGCGTCCCCCTAGCTTGTGAAAGACTGCGAGAACGACCGGCTCCCGCTCCTTCGCGGATTGCATAATTGACTCCTGACGATCACGCCTTGGCAATATGCCCAAATTATGGAGGCATATTGCCACCAAATCAAGAGCGGGTAACTTAATGAATTTATTTGGAATTCTGCGTCAATGTTGAGGAGGTCAGGTGAAGAAAAAAGGGGTGGCAGCGGCTTCGGTCCATTTACTCGCCCATTTGCCTGAATGAACTCTGATTCTTGATCGGCCCTGGGATGATCGCGACCAGGAAGGCCATCTGGGCCGGCGTCAGCGCCTGGGGTTCGCGACCGAAATAGTGGCGGGCCGCAGGCCACGCAGGTCCGGTCCCCATTCGATGACGTTCAGGTAGATCTCGAGAATACGATCCTTGCCGAGCGCCGAATCGAGCAGGAACGTGATCGCCAGTTCCTGCAGCTTGCGTCCGACCTGCTTGTCACGCGACAGGAACAGGTTCTTGGCCAACTGCTGGCGGATTATTTTTACTGGACTTGCCACCTACGGTGGCATCGTAAGCAGGGCGTGGCTTTGACTCGAAATACACCATGCCGATTTTAGGGAGAGGCTGAAATCCATAGTCAGCACGGTCGAATGACTCGGCAGCATGCATCAGCGTTTGTACTCGCGGATCGCTGATCGATACGTGTTCGGGGAACGGATTACAACCGGTTATGACTGGAATCGCCAAACAGAGAAGCGACCGCTTGCAGTCTGCTAGTCGGCAAAATAAGTCCATTTCCGGGTCTCGAAGTCGTAATCGTACGTGTCGAAGATCGCATAGGGTACTGGGTAGAACAGCATGGGCTTTCCGTCTTTGACAACATAGGCGAGCCTCCACTGGCGCGACGAACTGTCGTGGGGCTGGATTCCAACCTGTTCGAGACTCGCCGGGTAACTCCCGGTACGGATATGGTGACTCGACACGGTGGCGGCGATCTTATCGGCGTAAGCACGCGACTCACGATACCAGTACAAATTGAGTAGTCCGACAAGGCAAAAGGCCACTATCCACGCGAGTACACGCAAGACGCGCAATCTGCGTTGATCGGGTTTGCGTGCTATTGAGACCACCTCCCAAATCCAGACAACGACAAAAAATGGAAGGAGCATGAGGGCAATGAAGCCCGCATGCATTGGAGCCGTGAAGAAGAGAAAGATGGCCAAGCACAGAATTGTTCTGGCGATCGGAGCGATGGTTTCCTCGATCATGCCATGTTGGTGGGAAGACCGGCTTTCGCCGTCAGAAACAAGTGGTTCAGGCGATGTCCAATCTCCGCCCTTTCAAAGGTTGGCTTGTGACGATCGACGGGACGCGATTGCAACCGGCCGCTCGTGCCGCAGCTTGATGCCATACCAGATGCCTGCCGTCACCGCTGCCAGCATCAGGCTGAGGAAAACCGGGTTCCAGTATTCCAACGGCAACAGGATGCCGCCCAGGACAAAGGCGAGCCCCAAGCTCACAAACAGCTTGCCAGCGAAGCGTAACTTCCGGCTCACCCGCCAGGTGTCGAGTAGAGAGCTGTTGCCTTGTGGCAGTGACGGCGTCTTAGGCGTGAAGTTGCCCACTATCATGAAAGTGAGGCCGATCATCACCAGACCGCCGCGGGCCGTGTCCAGGTTCGACAGCGAAACAATGCCTAGGGCGTGCGCCAGTTGGAAGGCCTCAATCAGGACCCAAAACACGCTCCAGGAAACGATCCACTTCCCGCTCCAGCGCCGCCAAGAAGGCAGGATTTCCTTTGGCGCCGTCAGCCATTGGATGAACGGCGCTAGCATGAACGACAGCAGAGAGGCTGGCGCGGTGAACAGTATCAGAGCACTGACGGTATTGTGACTATGGGGTCCACCGAGCGGCATATGCCGCCAGTCCGGCAGCAGGCTCAGCTGCCAGATACTAGCGCCGATCATGACGAGAAAGGCAGCGATGAAAATCCACAGCGCCCTGCGGTCGATCATTTTGCTTTCCCCGTCGATTTTTTCAGTGGCATGGGCGTGGGCAGGCCGATGCCCATCATCTCGGCAAAGGCGAGGACGGCCTCTTCCAGCACCGAGACTTTCAGCATGTAGGTGATGACCGTGCCGCTCTTGCTGGCTTCGATCAGATCTGCTTCGCGCAGGACTGCGAAATGGCCCGAAAGGGTGGGTTTGGCGAGAGAAAAATGCTCCGCAAGCTCGCCTGCGGTCATGGGCTTTGTCCGCAGCAAATGTAGGATTTGCCGCCGCGTCGGATCAGAGAGCGCTTTGAAGACCTGATTCATCTTTCGTAATTTAGCAAAATACCGAATGATGTCAAGCACAAACTGGAAATGCGCTTCTCGGTTGATTTTGCGATTCCACGAAAGGGCCCGCGAACGAGTCAGAGCTGACAAGTAACGAGACTGTGCGATTGTTAGAACTGGGGTTTAGCACGGCGAATATCGCTCGAACCCGCAGTCCCGGCAGCGCTACTGAGACATGGCTCAGACTGCAGCGACGGATCGCTCGTCACTCGCGTTCAACTGACGACTTTCGGCCACGACCAGACGCTTGGAACACTAGCCGCAGAAGCCCGAAAGCGGACACAATGGCGACCCATCGATATGCGCTGGCGTTGGGCAAGTCATCAATATGGAGTGTTTGATGAAGAGAAGGCTGCTGCTACAGTCGGTCGCCACGTTGCCAATTCTCTCCGGTGGCTTCGCATTTCTATCCGCCTCCCCGAAGGCTGCAAAGGGGAGCGCGACGCGGACAATCCGGCGCGTGAGACCCTCTGATCCGTCGTGGCCGGATGCGGCGAACTGGCGCAAGCTGAGAGACGCTGTTGACGGTAATCTGATCGAAGTGCGGGCGATGTTCGAGTCGTGCGCAACCGAGCCGAACGGCGCCGCCTGCCGCGAAGCGACCCAAGACGTCAAGAATCCATACTGGCTCGGCGACCAAGCTGCTGGCACTCAGGTTTCCGGATTGCTGGATGGGTGGACTCCGGCACCAAGCGCCTACGCCATCAGGGCGCAAAACACCGCCGATGTAGTCGCGGGTGTCAACTTCGCCCGGGAAAACAATCTGCGGCTCGTCATCAAGGGCGGTGGGCACAGTTACTACGGCACATCGAACGCTCCCGACTCCCTGCTCATCTGGACGCGTGCGATGAACAAGGTAACGCTGCACGATGCGTTCGTGGGGCACGGCTGCGCGGGTCGCATCGCACCGGTTCCCGCAGTTAGTGCTGACGCGGGCGCGGTATGGATGGATCTCTATGATGCGGTAACAAACAAGGGCGGTCGCTATGTTCAAGGCGGCGGCTGCATGACAGTAGGCGTTGCCGGCCTCCTCCTCGGCGGAGGATTCGGCTCGTATTCGAAGCGCTTCGGCAGTGCCGCAGCAGGCTTACTCGAAGCGGAAATCGTCAC
>Ga0307510_10012351_pt1 | contig 10131 bp, 12 predicted proteins | sample 12_EM_MG_FD_207224 | JGI IMG/M metagenome (GOLD analysis project Ga0307510, IMG submission 207224) | Populus trichocarpa ectomycorrhiza microbial communities from riparian zone in the Pacific Northwest, United States - 12_EM | ecosystem: Host-associated > Plants > Roots > Unclassified | place...
CCCCACCCCGGGGGTGTTTCCTCCCTAGACTTGGACCGCCGGCGAAAGCCGCGCGGTCCCTTCTTTTACGAATCTTACGGACTTATTTAGATTGCGGATACGTGGAGCGGCAGAACGCAGACGCACCATCCGTCAGTCCCCGACGCCGATCCATTCACGCCATACGGTCAGGAGGGCCGCCATGATCACCGGACCAAGAATGAGACCGACCAATCCGAATGATTGGATGCCGCCGAGAATTCCGATCAGCACCAGCAGGAAGGGCAACTCCGCAGATCCCCCGATCAGCGCCGGCTGAACGAAATTGTCACCGATCAGCAACGTCCCCGCGCCAAAGACAAACAGTGCAGCCGGCACCAACAATGTGCCGTCTTGAAGCGCCAAGGTCACGGTGGCGACACCAAGCGCCAGCCACGCTCCAAGTGGCACCATTGCCAACGTCATGGTCAGAAACGTGAACAGCACCGGATGCGGCACGCCAGTCAGGACATATCCAATCCCGATGACAACGCCTTTTGCGATCGCAGCCGCTATGGTCCCGTTCACGGTGGCGCGGGTCGCATCCGCGATCTTGCCGACGAGGTGCGCCCCGGGATCACCGAGCAGGCGGTCCGCGGTCACAAGCGCGCGATCTGCCAGCCATGCCCCGTCACGCAGTACCAGAAACAGCGCGACCAGCGTGATGGCGAACAGAAGCAGACGATGCAGCAATGCGCCTCCGAGTGTGCCGGTCCACGCCGTCAGATTTTCGACATTCACGCCGCGAAACCATTCCACCAGCACGTCGGGATTGCTGAGGTTGGCGCGCCACCAGAGATCGAGGTATTCACCGGCGACCGGCAGTTGGGCAAGCCAGGCCGGGACCGCGATCCCACTCTCGCGCAGGCGATTGAGCGCGCGGACGAAGGCCTCGCTGCCCTGCGCAAGCTGATGCACCGTCACGATGATAGGTACTAGCAGAACGAGACCGGTCACAAGCGTGAAGAGCAGCGGCGCCAGTGATTGCGAACGATGGCCAACGAGCCGCTCGAAGCGCAGGTAGATCGGCCAGCATGCTATTGCGATCACGGCGGCCCAGGTCAATGCCACCAGAAAATCGCGTGCGACCCAAACTGCCAGCAGCACGATCGCGACGGCAATGGTCGCCTGAGTGGCCGCGCGCGCCCGCAAATCGAGCGACGGCGCAGACTTCGCAGGCGACCAAGATTCGCCCCCTTCACGATCCGGCATAGCTCGCGGCACTGGCGATCAGATCCTTCTACGTCACATTCGTGCGGCGGCGTGCAGGCTACATCACGCATCGCCCCACACGTTGATGACCATCAACTTCCGAGATTGTCGCGCCTTACGCGTCTGGCCCTGCAATTAACCCGGACCGATTTGACAATCGTCATCGTGTTGTCCTGCCGATTCGGTTTCGTTGCTGCAGCCACACCTAGGATCGCACCATGGAAACCTTGTCCGAGTTGACTGAACTCTCCGACCTTAATCGCATCCTGCTCCATCTTGCCCGCTCCCGGGAATTCCCCGATGGCTCGTCCCGCCATGGATATGATTTCATCGCGCCGCTGGATGCCCAAGGCCATATCGATCCGGTGTTGTGGAAGAAGTATCGGGCCTATTGCCGCGTTCGCCGATTTTGGGATGGCGAAGACGACGAGGTCGGTCGCCTCGTCCACAAGCCTGGTGGCGCCGACCGCGCGCGCTGGGTCTTCGACTACAGTGACGACGAGGAGGGCGGCGACGAGACCGGCTACAGATTTGAAGCGCATGCCTTTTGGCCGGGTGAATACGTCTCGATCAGCGGGCAGGACCGCAAGCTCCACACGTTTCGGGTTGTCACAGTCGATCCGGTCGTGCTGTCGACGGCCTTGATCAAGTCGTTCGAACTGCAAATCAAGGTGTGAAGGCCGCCATGATCAAGGACGTGATGGTTCGGCTCGATGGAGGCTCCGGAGACGACGCGCGTCTGGCCGCCGCAACACAGATCGCCGAGACTTTCCAGAGCCATATCACCGGACTGTTCTTCAATGTTGTGTTGGACGAATTCGACCGCGTCAACGTCAATCAAGCCGCCCAGGCGCCTGACGCTGCGAGGCGAGCCGGAGACGCCGTCGAGACCATGCTGTTTCAGCGGCTGGCCCAGTTGCAGCAGTCGACCAATCTGCGGCGCTTCGACGTGGCCGCCGTTCTCGATATTTCCGAGACCGCCCTGCCTGTGGTGCGCACCGCCGATACCTTCGTCGCGCTCCGGCCAAATGATCGGTCGAACGAACCGGAAGACCTGATTCAAAACCTGCTGTTCGGCACCGGACGCCATCTGTTTCTGGTTCCAGATGACTGGAAAGGCTTCACGCCCCTGGACAACATTGTCGTGGCGTGGAACGGAAGCCGGGAATCGGCGCGCGCGCTCGCCGAAGCCCTCCCCTTCCTGCACCAGGCGAGCAAGGTTGGCGTTCTCGTCGTGGAAGGTCAGTATCAGACCAAAACCGACGCGCTGATGGCCAACGATGCCGTTCTGCACCTTCGCCATCACGGCATCAACGCCATCAAATATCGCGCCGTCGGCGAGGAAGACGAGACGGCCGACGTGCTGATCTCGGAGTGCCGCAGCCTCGGTGCAAACCTGCTGGTGATGGGCAGCTACGGCCACTCACGTCTGCACGACTTGCTGCCGGGCTCCACGACCAGCCGCATCTTGCACCGTTCGCCGGTCCCCCTGCTTATCGCGCACTGACGACGGTCCTGCGGATACCCGCGAGCGATTGACCTCAAGGTGACACCAGGCGCCGCATCATAGGTTCGTTCAGGGCTTTCACTGCAGATCAGGAATCCGTCTCATGGCCGCGACCTATCCAAGAGCGCTGATGTGGGTCGGGGCTTGCGAGCTGATTGATCGCGCCGAGCGATTGTATCACCAATTCTTTCAGCCGACGGCCGCGCCGGTCCGCGACCTCTGTTAGGAACCGCCAGTCGATATCATCAAACCGATTTCGAACTCCTGATTGGCGTAGCGCTTCCCGGCGTCAACGGCGGCGCGGTGAAAGTGACGGTCGGTACAGACGGAATCATCGTGACCGGCTTCCGCCGGGCGAACGTGATCCGCGCGGCGGCATGGTTCATCGGCCGGAGATTCCCTACGGGAGATTCGAACGTCGGATCACTGTTCCAGCGGCCGGCCTCCAGCTTGATCAAGCGGAATTCGCCGACAGCTGCCTGAGGCTGAAATTCTCCAAACGTTCGGTGAGATCGCCATCATGCTCGACCGAAATTGAATCATCGAAAACGCTAGATATCCGGCGTCAAGCCGGACCGGTCCCTCGCCGCGGCGCCACCTTCGCGGAATCCCTGACGTCACCTGAATGTCACTTGGGCGGCCTGAGTTCGCTGGCGAGCCAGCCGACGGTATCGGCCCGGAGCGGGTCGACGGGAATGCCGAACGTTTCGCAGCAGCCACAGGTCGAGCACTCGAAGGTAAGTTCGTGATAACCGGCCGGGCCCGTAGAATTCCGGCTCACGCGCATCGGATGCTGGCACTTGCGGCACGACGGCCGCTCGAGGATGGTGCGTTTCACAAAAGTATCAAGCGGATCTTGGAGCATCGGCTTCACGCAGGGACCTGCTGCTATTTCTTCTTGGTCCTTACAGTAAATGAGCTTCTTGGCTATGTCGTAATGATACGTAAGCCCGCGCTCAGGCGTGGCCCCTGCATCAGCGAGGATTGGCACCGGTACTCGTAATCTATCAGTAAGCCATCATCAGGGCCGCCCTAATTAGGCGGGGCGCTAGGAACGCCACCGATCTCCAAACCCGCTTTTTGACAGGCGTCAATGCGTGCCGTCCCGCATGCACTAACATGATCATGCGCCAACCGGCCAACCGGCTGCGGAGCATGTCATGGCCAGCACCAATTTTAACAGCGCCTCCGACGTTCAACCCGATTCTGCGACGGCGACGCTCGCGCCGAACTGGTGGCTGTTCACGCTGCGAGGCGTTTTCGCCATTGTCTTCGGATGTCTCGCGCTGGCCTTTCCCGGGCCAACGATGTTGTCGCTGGTGCTGCTGTTCTCCGCCTACATGCTGGTCGACGGAGTCGCCGAGATCATCTCCGCCGTGCGGGCGATGCGTCGAAGAGACCGCTGGGGATTTCTAATCTTTGCAGGCCTGCTCAATATTGCCGTGGGTATCGGTGCTTTCCTCTGGCCGGGCCTTACCGTGCTTGCCTTCGTGTTGCTCGTTGCGTCTTGGGCAATTGTCACCGGCGCATTGATGACGGCCGCGGCTTTCCGCCTGAACATAGAGCACGGCCGGTCGTGGCTTGTGCTGGGCGGGCTGTTATCGCTTGCGTATGGCGCGCTGCTGATCTTTGCGCCCCTGATCGGTGCGCTCGTGCTGACCTGGTGGATGGGCGCCTACGCCCTCGCCTTTGGCATCGCGCTGGTCGTCTTCTCGTTCCGGCTGCGGTCGCGCCAGCATCAGGGCGCCGGCCCCACCGCCGTCGGAACCGCCGCTTAAAGTGAACCCGTGACAATGCAGCAGCGCAAGCGTCAGCAAAGTCAAACCGGCTGGGCTAGCGCCCGGTCGACGCGTGAGACGGAACCGACCGACGCCGACGATGAACTCACCCTGAGCCTGATCGAGACGTTTCCCGCCAGTGATCCTCCCGCGTGGATTCCCCTGGCCCGCGTGGGCGCCCCCAAACCACGGATGAAATCACGTCCTGATGCGAAAAGGCCGCGTCGATCGAAATGAACTCTCGATGACACCTTTCCGAGCGCTCCGCAACTTAGGGGCGCTGACGGGACATTCTTCACTTTTCAGTAGGTCCCACAGCGGGCAACGCCCATCTTTTGTGCGTTGCCAACTCCCAAAGATCGGCGTCAAGTCATCCCCGCCGCCGCGAAGAATGACGCAAGGCGCAGCGAATGCCAGGGACCGAGCCGCTTGCAAACTCTGACGAGTTGCAGCGTTGCATTCGCGACCTCGTCGCGCTTTCAACGTTTCCCGCGGCGTGGCGAAACTATGATGAGCGCCAGATCGGCGACAGCATTGTTTCCGCGCTCGTCACCATGCTGGCTGCCGATTTCGTTCTCATCATACTCCACGGCCAAGGCGATCAACTCACTGAACTGATCCGCAGCGAACCGACCCTAAACCCCGCAAGTCTGGAGCGTGTGCGGACCGTCCTGAAACAGGAAAAAGCAGCGTTTAGCAGCGAACGTGAGTTCGATGTCCTCAATGGGTCCGGCGGCCACCTGCAAGTAACGACCTCCCCTATCGGGTTGGGTGGCGATGCCGTGCTTGTCGCCGGATCGTCCCGCGGAACGTTTCCGACCAAGACCGAGAGACTGCTGCTGACGATCGGGGCAAATCAGGTGGCGATTGCCTTCCAGCAGTGGCTGGGCGACGCCGATAAGAGACGGTTCACCACGTTGGTGCAACGATCGACCGATTTCGTGGGCATCACCTCGCTTAGCGGTCATATTCGATACGTCAATCCGGCGGGTCTGCAGTCGCTCGGACTTTCCACCCTCGACGATGCGCTACGCCTTCACATGATTGATTTCGTTTCGCGGGAATACCAGCAGGCGGTTCGGAACGAGATCTGGCCCCTCGTGCTGCGGACCGGCCGGTGGAAGGGGGAACTTAATCTCCAGCATTTCGGGTCCAGAACGCCAACGCCGTTCCTGATCGACTGGTTCAGGATCGACGATCCACGAACCGGAGAGCCGATGAATGTCGCAACGGTCAGCCGCGATCTGAGCGCACAAAAGGCAGCAGAAGTGGAACTGCGCCTTCTGAACGAGAATCTCGAACGACGCGTGGAGCAACGAACAATCGAATTGGAGGCCGCGCACCGAAAGCTGCTGGCGGATAATTCCGAGCGCGAGCAGGCCGATCGCCGTATCCAGAAATTACGTGACGAACTCTTCCATATGGCGCGCCTCACGGCCGCAGGCGAAATGGCTGCCGCCCTCACCCACGAACTTACCCAACCGCTCACGGCAGTCATCAATTCGGTCAATGCAGCAAAGCGGTTGCTGGCACGAGAGGATAGTTCCAGCCTCGCGATAGTGCAGGACATCGCAGATGAGGCGGCCAGCCAGGCATTGCGGGCGAGCGAAATTATCCGCGGTTTCCGCCAGTTCGTCAGCCTCGACGAGACCGAGCGACGAATCGAGGCGCTGCCTTCGATGATCGAGGAAGCGGTCGCCCTGGCATCGAGCAGTGCTGCTCCACTCGCGGCACGCATCACGTTCGATTTTGACGATCGTGCCGCGGACGTATTCGTGAACCGAGTTCAAATCCAGCAGGTCCTCGTCAATCTCATCCGCAACGCGTTTGAGGCGATGATGGATCAGGAATGGCGTGAAATCACCCTGGCAACCAGAGTTCTCGGCGACGGCATGGTCGAAGTTGCGGTAAGCGATATCGGACCCGGAATTCACGATGATATCGCCGGCCGGCTATTCGAGCCATTCGTCTCGAATAAGCGCAATGGCATGGGATTGGGCCTCTCGATCTCGCGTTCAATTGTCGAAGCACATGGCGGCAAATTGACGGCGGGGCAGAAACCTGAGGGCGGCAGCATCTTCCGCTTTACCGTGCCGGCGGGCGGAGCAACCGATGCCAGCTGAACGAACCGTTTACGTTCTGGACGACGATGAAGCCGTTCTTCGGTCGCTGGAACGTTTGCTGAGTTCTGCTCACTTCGAGCCGGTTACCTTCGAGCGGCCCGAACAGTTTCTCAACGCAGCGAAGACATTCAAAACTGGGTGTGTCCTGCTCGATGTCCGTTTGCCAGGTATGAACGGGCTGGACGTTCAGGAGCAGCTCAACCGGATGCGAAGCGATCTGTCGGTCATTATCGTGACGGCCCAGGGCGATGTTCAAACGGCCGTTCGTGCGATGAAGGCGGGCGCCAGCGATTTCCTGGAAAAGCCTTACAGCGATCACGCCCTGCTTGGGGCCATCGAGGCCGCGTTTGAGCGGGAACATCGCGCAACCAGCGATCACGAAATCGTCGATGCCGTTCGGCGCGTCGCAAGCCTCAGTCCGCGCGAACGGGACGTCCTTGACGGGCTGATGGGCGGCCGTCCGAACAAACTGATTGCCTACCAGCTTGAAATCAGCGTACGCACGGTCGAGGTGCACCGCGCGCGCATGATGGAGCGCCTTGGAGTGCGCCAGCTCGCGGAAGCCATCCGCCTTGGCGTGATGGCGAAGCTGAGCGTCGCGCCAGCCCCGGACAAATGATGGCGCAGCTCAAACGCCCGCCGCCATCGAGCTTTCACTCATGCGGTCTTCCAGCGCGCTCCGGTTCACAATCTTGATCGTCCGTTTGTCCGCCAGACGAATGACGCCCCGCTGCCTCAGATCGGTCAGCGCGCGACAAACCGTCTCGACCGACACTGCGAGATAGTCGGCAATGTCATATCGCGAAACCGGCAACACAACTTGCCCGCTTGCGTCGGACGCGCGTCCATCAAGGGAGAGCAGGAAGGAGCCGACCTTCTCGAGCGCGGTGAGCCGGCCAATGATTAGAAGCTGGGCTTGGGAGCGGGTGAGAGACTGGAACGCGACATCGCGAAGTTCTCTTGCGAACTCGACATCGCGTTCCGCGACCAGTTCAACCCGCTGGCCCGGATAGCTCGCAAGCACCGTCTCATCGGCGATCGCTTCGATCGTCGCCTCATTCTGACTGTCCGAAACAAAGAAGAAGTCGCGCGGCAGCATCAGGTCGACGATTTGCCGTCTTCCGTCCGAACGCAGGGCGCATCGCCGGACCGCGCCGGTGATGACGTAGTACCAGTGGCCCGCAGGCCCGGGGTTATTTGGTATTTCCTGACCGCGGTTACACGCCATGATCTTGGCAAACGCATCAAGGGCTTTCAGCGCATGGGGCTGCATCGAAAGCATCCGCCGATAGTAGTCGGCCGCATGAATCTTTGTTTTCATAGTCGCACCCTTCGTTTTTGTTTTTGGAAGCCGAGCGCAGGGTGAACTATCGCGCTGCCGGAACGTTCGAATGAATTTGGCAAAACTGCGTACCGTAAAAATACGTAACGCGGCCGAGCGTGTCCCAATAGGGACGGGGTGCAACATCGGATGGCCAGAACATGGAGGTACAGGAAATTGACTGCCGTCAACGAAGCGAAGGCGCGCTAGTTGTAACCTTGCAGTTCCCAACGACCCATCCCTCTCGAAACGACCCATCCCTCTCGACACGTGTGAGGCACGAAATGTTATCCATACTGGCTGCCGGGACCGCTGCACCGGATTTCACGCTGCGGGTCACCCCTGATCAAAGCCTCACGCTCTCGAACCTCCGAGGAAGGCCCGTAATACTGGCGTTCTATCCGGCCGACTGGAGTCCGGTTTGTGGCGATCAGGTGACGCTGTACAACGAGGTTCTTCCGGAGTTCCACAAGCACAAGGCCGAGTTGCTGGGTGTCTCGGTCGACGGCGTCTGGTGCTATGCCGCCTTTGCCCGCGATCGCCGCCTGCACTTTCCGTTGCTCGCCGATTTTGAACCCAAGGGCGAAGTGGCGCGGCAATACAGCGCCTATCGTGCCAATGAAGGGATCTGCGAACGCGCGCTGTTCGTGCTCGATCGACGGGGAGTCATTGCGTGGAGCTATTGCTCTCCGATCGCGGTCAATCCTGGCGCCGACGGAATTCTCGACGCCCTCGAAAACCTCACAGATGAGGCCTAGGGCCATGGCCAATTTGAGAACGCCCATCACGAAAAGTGATCATGTTCGCGGAGCGGACTCGGCGCCGATCACGCTTGTGGAATACGGTGACTATGAATGCCCGCATTGCGCGCTGGCCCATCCGATTGTCGACCAGGTGCAACTGTATTTCAGCGGGCGCATGCGGTTCGTGTTCCGCCACTTTCCCATGACCGAGATTCATCCGCATGCCGAGATCGCCGCCGAAAGCGCCGAATTCGCAGGCGCCGCCGGACTATTCTGGGATATGCACGATGCCCTATTTGCGAACCAGAGCAGGTTGAGCCTGCCGACGATCTTCCTGCTCGCCGAACAACTCGGGTTAACCGAAACGGCACTGCGGAACGCTCTGGAGACGGGGCAATACAGAAACAAGGTGCGCAGCGATTTCATGGGTGGAATCCGCAGCGGTGTGAACGGCACCCCGACCTTTTTCATCAATGGCGTGCGGCATGACGACGGTTACGATTATGCCTCCCTGGTGGCGGGAATCCAGATGCGGCTCGCCGCCGACACGAGCGCATAGCGGCTCCGCGGGAGGCATCGGTGCGATTTGCAATTCAAAAACCCTCCACGAATTGACAATGATCAGTGCAGCATCGAGGCTCCCGGACTATTCCTGCAACCCTGCTCAAAACCCTCAGGAGAGAGCCATGGTTGCCTTCGCAGGATTTCAAACGCCGTCCCAATCGCATGTTGATACAACTCCATTACCGCAGAACTCGACGCGTGCGGCGCGGCACTCTTCAGGCTGGATGATCTGGACCGCGCTTGCGGTCGCCCTCGCCGCCGGTCCGGCATTGCCGCAGGCAGGCGTGCAGCTCGTCAAGGTCGATCTTTCGGTCGTGGCGAAGGGCTATCGGATGAGCAAGCTGATCGGCACCACCGTGATCAACGACAAGAACGAAAAGATCGGGACCATCGACGACGTGGTCGCGGACAAGGACAAGAAGCAGCTCAGCTTTGCAGTGCTGCAGGTCGGCGGCTTCCTCGGTCTCGGTGGGCAGCTTGTGGTCGTACCGTATGACAGCCTTGTCATCGATGAGACCGGCCAGAAGATCACCCTGCCCGGCGCGTCCAAGGACGAACTCAAGAAGCTGTCGGCATTCAACTATCCGGCGTGATCGAAACCGCTGCTCGGAAAACATCCATGCGCGCGTCACCCGACGATATCCTAGACCGGATGCGCACCCGCGAGGTGACGGGCGTCTTCCACGCACGGAAGGCGCTCGTCGACGCCGCCGAGGATTTGCTTGTTGCGGGATTCGATCGCGCGGACATCGATGTCAGCGCCCCTGCCGATGAGCTGCAGCGGCGCTTGAACTACGCGTCGATTCCGCCGGCAGATCTTGCCGATATCCCGATCACGCCGAGGCGCCCTTTCACCGGCGACGAC
>Ga0307510_10012352_pt1 | contig 10130 bp, 8 predicted proteins | sample 12_EM_MG_FD_207224 | JGI IMG/M metagenome (GOLD analysis project Ga0307510, IMG submission 207224) | Populus trichocarpa ectomycorrhiza microbial communities from riparian zone in the Pacific Northwest, United States - 12_EM | ecosystem: Host-associated > Plants > Roots > Unclassified | place...
CCACGGCAACGTGAGGAACGAACCTGAGCAACAGGAACAATCCTGGGAGCGAGGCTCGAGTGTGGAGGACGGAAACTTCCGCAGTTGAGGACAGTCGGACACACGTCTTTTCTAGATAATTTTTTTTATCTAGAATGTGCATATTACCCCTTTTGTAAGCTGACAACTCTGAGCGCGGTAAAGTAAAGACACATGTACTAGGTGCCAGTGAGGCCGCCGAATACATTGCCATCCAGTCACATCAGCAAAAAGTCCCCAAAATGATCAGCGATTGCAAGGATGTTCCTCAGCCCGGAGAAGAGGCCATGCTCTGGCCAGTACTCCCTTCTCGGCCTAACTGCCCTGAGCATGTATACAGCCAGGCTCGCAGAGCACTGGGGGATCATTTCTAGATTTTAATAGGTTATGGGCCTCTCCCCTTCTTCACAAACAACGAAGATTTCTAGCGTTTCCCTCATCGGGGCACCATGTCTTCTGGCGCATCTTCTCCCGCTGCATCTAGTCATTCCGCCAACGCAGCGGCCAATTGCCCTTCTCTTCAAAACGTATCCTCTTCGTTGTCTTCTGTCAGTGTGTCATCTGCGCAACAGTCTGTCCCAACTTCCGGAGGACAGACCGAGCGCGATTAACGCATGCGAGTGCAAGGACTCCGCAGCAACTCAAGTCGGACGTTTCTACAGCGAAAAGGACAAAAGTAGTTCCCGGTTTACTATTATCGCACATTCACTCTGTCCCCCGACGCTTTGGGCGTTCGGTATTCATAAACAAAAGGTCTTTATATTTCGTAGCCTTTCGTAGCTAGAGCCTCGGTCTTTTCTCTCGGAGACTGAGGCAAGTACCTTTCATCTTCCTACATACAGTGTAGCTGACTTGTACTCAGATCCGCGCTCACGCGCCGTAGCTTCCTCGAACACCTACCCCCCCTGAATTTCAAGCATCGTCTTCGGCTGGGTTTGGTCCTCAACAACTCGAACACAGTCTGCTCCGGCATCATTTCAATTCATCGCCGGTGACCAGTGATCCTTTGTACACCGTACAGTATATCAACCACACCGCCTTGGCCAGTCATACCAGAACCCGTACGAGACCGACCTGCCCGCACTGCAAGCGCGTTGGTCACTTCGCAGATTTCTGCATCCAGTCGGGTGGTAAGATGACAGGCCGATCGCTCGGGGACGCAAAAGCGGCCTATCGTGCGTCTCAGAGACACCAACGCACGGAAAACTCTTCGCAGTCTCAGACCACCTCTGCCGACGTGGCACTGACGGGCGCACAGCCTTCCACGACTGTCTCCCAGTTCCCCGACTCCCCCATCATCATCAATGGGGTCTCATACACACCGGTCTCGACACCAACTCCTGTCCCTTTCGTTGCGCCGTCCCTCACACCGAACGCCGACGCTGCGGCATGCGCCTTCACGAGCGGTAGCGTTATCACTCTCGACGCCGAGTATGACTTCCATGCATGCATGGCTATCTGTGGTGAACCACGCGCCTCTGTAAACTGGGGCCAGCATACCAAATCAGTCGATCTCAACCAAGTCCCCCTCACACCTGTCACATACCCGACTTCACGTGTTCCTATTCGGTCACTAGCAGATTCCCCCTTTCTCCTTGGCACAGGCGCAGATTCCCACATCTCGCCGGAGCGATCTGATTTCAAGACGCTCCACCCGATTTCTCCGCATCCCATAGCCGGTGTCGGCGGATCGTGCATCTATGCAATCGGCATTGGGACCGTAGAGATCTGTGCCTCCGCTGGCCATAAACTCACCCTCGACAACGTCCTATTCGCTCCCACTTCCACAGTTCGCCTCATCTCTGTGCTGGCTCTGAATCGCAGCGGTAACTATATCTCACATTTCGACCGGGACTCCTTCTGGTTGACCAACACCAGCGGTGCAACCATCCTCCGTGGCACTGTCTATGAAAACCACAGACTCTACGGTCTTTCACTGCTGAAGGCATTCACAGTAGACTCGCATATCGATACCAACCCCACCACTACCCCAGGTGCCCCCTCAAATGTGTCTGACAACAACGCGCCTTCCATTGCTCTCTATGCATCCCGTACTCCCGACGTTAAAACTTGGCATCGTCGTTTAGGTCACTGCAATTTCGGCGCGATTGTCGATATTGCACGGAAGGGCGCCGTCGAAGGTCCGAAGATCAACCTCTCCTCCTCCTCTCCACCGGAATGTGACGCATGCATTCTCGGAAAGCAGACGCGGACACCGGCGCCTAGAGTGAAGGGGGGGGAGAAGGCCAGTCGACCTCTCGAACGCGTGTTTGTAGACCTGTGCGGGCCAATACGTCCTATTTCTTCTTCTGGTCGGTTGTATTCAATGAACGTAATCGATGACTACTCGAGCTATGTCTGGAGCCTGCCCCTGAAGTCCAAAGGAGAAGCAGCTTCCATTCTACAGATGTGGCATCGTGCCGTCGTAAACCAGTCCGAACCCCGCCTCAAGATCCTAGTTTCCGATAACGACGAACTTGTGTCCAACTCGATGGAGGAGTGGTGTGCCCGTTTCGGTATCGATCATCAACGCATCGCCCCTGCGCACGATGGACGGGCCGCATGCCTCCATCGCACACTTCTCAATAAGGCACGCGCTATGCTTCTGTCCTGCAAAGCGCCCGCAAATTTCTGGGATGAGTTCTGTGCCACGTCGGCATACCTCACCAACCTTACCGCGTCCTCCTCCCTACAGGGTCGTACTCCGTTCGAGCTTTGGTTCGGACGCCGGCCCTCCTTATCCCATCTGCGTGAAATTGGCTGCCGTGCGTTCGCTCTGGTTCAGACAGCGGGCCCCAATAACTTTGCTTGGTCTCGCCCCTGCGTCCTAATCGGATACTTCCCCCGTTCGAAAGCTTACCGACTTTGGGACACAGCCTCTGGGCGAATCTTCAATTCGTTCCTTGTCACGTTTCTCGAACATCTGGACGAACAGCCGGTCGAGTTGCTGCCTGGGACTACAATCGCACTGGCTCCCGAATCACCGCCGAGTTGGGACATCGCCACCACGTCTTCCATTCCCAAACATCCCACTCCCAATCCTGTATGACATCTCAATCCAGCCTCCACCGCCATCCTTCCAGAAGCATATACCTGCCCTATCCCTTCCGTCTCCGTAGAAAACAACACCATCCCCACACGCCTTGCCTCGGATACACGAGATGTTATGCGTCCTTATTAGATCGGACTTGTTTGGATTCCTTCCCCTCAGCCTTGTCTGTGACCACAGCACTGAGGGGTGTGCACACACACTCCGCGTCTACAATTACTTTATTGGCTGTACACTAGACCATTGCTAGGTACATTAATATGAGTCTTGTCTGTGGCCACAGCACTGGGGGACCATTACTAGATTTTAATATCGTCCCCATTGATGCCTTCCAACATTTCCTCATCATCGAAAAACCTAGCGTGCAGTGCTATGGAGCGTTGATATACTTTGAATCGCTTTGTTTCTCTTTCCGCTGAGAAACCGCTGAGGTCCTGTAGGTTGAAGTCTGGCGCTTTAAGAACATCGCGGACAAGGCTATCCATGTTCCAAGTCGCTGAACCATCATAGTACCAAGACATGAGTCGAAAGAGGGTCGGGTTTGGAAACGGTGCATAAAATGGTTGATCTCCAGGTTTGTGCGAGGTCCCAACAGTAAGGTTAGGGGCATTCGCGGACGTGTTCGAGACCAACGATGGTGTCAGGGTCAGTTGATGGTTTGGCAGAGTATACTCGATCGACCCTAACTTCGTTCGAATCTGTCTTGAATGGCACCGGCCCTACGTCCGCAGGCGGGGTGGGAGGTGTAGAACCATCGGGAGGTTGTTCGGTTTGCCGGTGAGCAGCGGGCTGGGGTGTATGCGCAAGCGCAAGAGGAACCAATTGCGCGGGTGAGTGCTTGTAGCGGGATGGAACGGTGCGAATACTTCCAGAACGGCTTCCAGAACCCTCTGGCCGGGGACCTGGCACGGGAGGTGGCTCAACGATTGTCGGAGGACTCGGGTCTGCATCTGGATCGATACCCTGGGGTACAGTCACTGAACGACGCTGAGGCGACTTGAAAGGGCCATTGTTCAGGCGTTTCTTCCTGAATGCAGCCGCCAAAGTGATTCCGAGAGACTTCGGTGGAGAATAACTACATTTTGCGCGATGAAGAGAGAGGCCCCGTTGAGTGTAGAATGCCCCTTTACAGCAGCACAGAAAACCGGCCATCGGTGTGAGAGAAAACCTATATTCTGGGCATGGATATGAGGTGAGCAATTTTATAGAGGACGCGACTTATGACGCCGTGTCACTCGTCTTTTTTTTTACCATTGTGGACCACACCATTTAACGCATTGTCTACTACAGCACTACTCACAATGAGACGATGCAAACTTCTTGTCACCCCACCCTGCGCGGATGAACACGAGCGACCATCAAAGCGCCGAAAAACGACCCATCAAACGCCATCCGAATTGAGGCTCGATGGTGAAGTCTAAGTCGAAGATGAAAATCATGGAATGGAGAGCAAAACCGTATAAATCGAAAGGGAATAGAAAAGTAACCTGAGTGATCCTATAAACAACATAAATCCTTCCAAACTCAGACGAGGTCCAGACCGAGGGGCGGTCGGCGAGAGGCAGCGAGCAACGCGAGCTACATGGAACGGCGATCTTTTGAGCTTTTGACGTCGGCCGATGTGATGTTGGCGATCTACGAGTCTTCGGGCGTGACGATATGGGGTGCGATTAGCAGGGCGACTTGACTTCCAGATGAATGGCTTTGATCGTGTGGCAACGAGGGTGGAGGACGGGAGGTGAGAGACGGGGCGAGCAAGGCGATGAGGGCCAAGCAGAGATGCCGGGCTCAGGTAGTTAGACGTCCCGTGGTCGAATAGCGTTCCGTTCCGAGGCTACAGCGCGTTCCCACCTTACATAGTGAACGTGCCATAATCTTCCCGAGTCCTCATACAGACCTTAACGTCGCTGATGTGGAAGGCAATGTCAATTACCAGACATACTTGAAGAGCTGGACAAATGCGTCTTGGCATGCGACGCGGAGCACGCCGGATGGGCTATACGGGGATGTGGAAAGGGACAGAGTAACGGGAACACCAACACCAGTATACATTGCCCTCACATGTAAGGATAGCTGAGAACCAAGACGTTGGAGAACTGTTATACAAGAAAGAATGTGACCTATGAGGGACTCACCAGGCTGCCAACTGAATACCTTCTCCAAGCGTCGCGGGATTGCAACCGTCGGATCAGGTCACGCCATCTATTTCTCGTCGCCGTTGCGGAATGTACTTAAATCCTGGCCTACAGTCCGAAGTAGGTTCGATATAATCCATGAGTGGCAAAGTTGCGTGAGAAAAGGAAGGATGTAGAGAGTGTTTTTTTGGCACCCCCTAGGACCCGTTGGGTAGAGGAAACCCGGGAGGAATGTCAACTCGGAGTTCTGGATGAATTTGGGCCATTAGTAGAGAAACAGTGTCGATGTGAAATAGTAATCGTTGTACAAGTGATATGGAGAACAGAGGCGCGGTGTTACCGTACAGTGGTCACGGGCTGATGATGAAATTTGGGACGAGGCGTTGCAGTGACATTCCGCCGCCGCGCGCCTCGCCATCGCACAATCTGACACGTTATCCTCACCGATGACCTCTCACAACTCAAAGTACGTTCAGAGTAACTGATAGCCCCCATTTCTGAAATAGCCAACTGGCTTGTATTTCTAGCACCCTATCGAGCACCACAGAGACATTGAATCTGGGTGATGAAGCATCTCCAAATCAGGGATCTGTAATAAGCGAGCCTGCGTATTCCGTGCTTCGCCAGGAAGAGTGTTCCAGTGAAGCACGACCGCAGAGTGCGTGTCTTCTACAGCGTCCGCTACAAACCGCTTACAGACCCGGCATAGGTCAGGTGACGATTGACGTGCTCCCCGACGAAGCTCTCCTAGAAATATTTGATTTCTACAACGGCGACCTCGTCTATGCTATCCTGGCCATGCCCCTCACATGGGAGTGGATGAGGTTGGCACAAGTATGTCGAAGATGGCGAAATATCATCTTTGGGTCACCTCAGCGTCTTGACCTGCGAGTGGTCTGCACCAACACGACACCCACAAGAACGTCGCTGGGTATCTGGCCACGCTTCCCTATCGCTGTACGTTGCGAACACATGCACTCGGCGGTAGATGAGAAAGGTTCATCAAACATCATCGCGGCATTCAAACACATTGGTCGCATATCCGAAGTCCACATCCGTGATATCGATGGCTCCGCGTTGGAAAAATTAGTTGCTGTAATGCAAGAACCTTTCCCTATTTTGAGACATTTCCATCTTAGCTCATCCGATGAGTCGATCCCGGTCGTTCCTGAAACATTTTTGGGTGGATATACTCCACGTCTGCGAACATTCATCATATTTGGCATTCCATTTCTGTCACTTCCCCAACTTATTTTCTCTGCCACTCGGATTAAGTTTCTTGTCTTTCGCGACATCCCGAGTTCTGGGTACATTACACCCGAGGTAATGGCCAACTGCCTGGCCGCATTGCCCAATCTCGAACATCTTTCCATTGGTTTCCGATCCCCTCAATCCCGTCCTATCCAAATAAATCCGCCTCCCCTGACACGCTCTGTCCTCCGCACTCTCACTCGTCTGAACTTCCATGGCACTAGCGAATACCTTGAAGACTTTGTCGCCAGAATAGATGCCCCTTTACTCAACCGGCTCTCCGTAGTGCTCTTCATGGACCTCATCTTTCACATTCCGCGACTCCATGATTTCATCTATCATACAGAAGGTCTAATGCCATGCAATCAAGCCTATATGGAGTTCACTGGTTCTATGATTAAGACCTCCATCCTCGGATCACAAGCTCGGTTCGACATGGAAGTTAGATGCGAAAGGCCAGATTGGCAACTCTCATCGATGACGCAGATATTCAGCCAGCAATTGCCCCTCCTCTCTCACATCAAGCAACCCAAGATCTGCGAGGGCTTTTGTCCACCGCACACAGGGTGGAAAGATGACCCAGACATGGACTCCTCATTGTGGCTGGAGCTATTCCATCTGTTTATTGCCGTGCGGATCCTGTATGTATCCAAGATACTGGCCCCACCTGTTGCAGTGGCTCTTCAAGAGCTTGGTGAGGGAAGGGCCATGGAGGTCTTACCTATGCTGCAAAACCTTTCTTTGGAAGGGCTTCAGCCAGCTGGACCTGTGCAAAGAGCCATACAGTCTTTCGTTGCTTCGCGACAGCGTTCTGGTCACCCCATAGTCATCCAAAACTGGCAACGATAATTTGCCCATTGGCTATTATTTGGATGTGATTGTTAACTTTCTCTCACTTTATTGTCGCATCATCATTTGGTCCAGTCTTTAGGGTATTTTCTGTTAAAGTGGGTGGTACTGGTGGCGGTTGGATAGTATTCATGTTTCTCCCATTCCCAATCTCCCCACATCCTCGGTACTAGCCCCAGGTTTCGGCCATCCATGGATGGACTCCATCAGTAGAGAAAATGTTTATCCTTGGCAAGAGCACATCCTGTATCTTCGTTGTCCCCGTCTCGGTCTGTTCTATTCTCTAAATATCATTTTGCTGCTTGTTTACATGGTCTTGGTCACGCGCCACTGCATCACAGGAAAAATGCGGTGAGCTCCGGCATGGGTCGCTGTTGTAGTCCCCAACACCTACATTTCGCCTTCATGCGCACGTTCGAGCGAAGCGAGCATGATTCTCCCAGCGCATTCAAACATCGCCCCGTCGAGTCTCTCGGCCCCCGAAACGACAACTGCCCAGCGTCTTTCTCCGTCGTGGTGGAAAAGTATCCTGGCACGCGCGTGTTCCAGCACACGGGCAACTTTAGGGTTGCGTTCGTCCAGCCACAGCCATCAAAGCACACTCGGGATGGCGCGTATCCATGTGCTGCTATGTGACGGTAAGACACCAGCTCCAGCTGTGGCCCCAAGTTGAGCTAGGCAGGAACACCTCAGCATTAGACGCATAGAAGAGCACTGGTCCGCGATTGGCAGCGGGTCGTTGCCGCAGACGATTTTCCATCATGGAGTGGCGGACAATATGTACGTTCACGTTCGCGGGACCATCGGACGATCAAAAAATAGGCGAGGATGACAGGATGAAGACTTTCATCAGTGGTTACTTCAAAATGCCAGAAGTCGGCCATGCGTCTTGGGAAATAGGGAGAAACATACAGGGAAAAATCCAAATCGGTCACCCTGCCCGAGGGTGCAGAAGCCACCGGACCAGTCAACCATTTCCTATCTCTTCTGAGCATGCTTCTGACCCGAAATTCCATGTCTGTCCCCACTAGATACTGTACGGCATCAATCGGGACGTTGAGGCTGATAACAGTGTCATCGCAGATACGACCGTGAATGCAAATGAACGAGGCCACTCAGGGCCAGTACGTGAATAACAGACAAGCGATGTGCCGTGTTCGAGAGCCCCTTACATCATCTAGTCCATCGCGAGGACGTGTTGGCCTCAGCGACCAACGATAAAATGCCCGGATCCAAAGTTAATACGCGCATCGGGGCGAAGAGAAGCTGCGCATCTCACGAGTTGTCGAGATCATTGTTGTGTTCCCTTCCCTCAGAAGCAATTCAACAGAGAATTCGCATCTTCAATGTCTGTATTTCCCACGAGCCTCTTCAGAACTATTTTCCGCATTTATTACCTAGGAACCGTTAGAGTAAACCAATCAACTCACTCTATTCGTCTCACTGTCGTCAAAAGTGGGAGGATGATAAGACCATGACCTTCTCAAGAAACTCTGTTAATTCATTCGCCAGTGGGATCAAAGGGTCAGTACCGGTCAGTGCCCAGATATTGGACGAGGAAATGAAAGTGATCGTGACGTGGATGCGCGACTCGGACAGGGTGCTTGGGGAGAGACTCGGACTTGGCCCCAAGAAGATCCCCAACACTGTATCTTGTCGCTGGGACGCTTGTCATCTCACACATCAATTGGTAGACACATTGTGTGTTAATTTATCAATGCACGTATTTTTTGCACAGAATGTGGATGTGCGAAAAAAGTGGATGACATATCTCTCCCGCATGGCTGGTCTGACCAAACGCTACTCGCAGGCCTCACTGAGGCGACTGTGAGCTGGCATGCTCAGGCTCAAGCCTGTATCCCTCAGGCTTGTCCTTGTCCATGTCCGCGATGAAGCCATTAGACTGAACAAGAACAAGCCTGACAAGGCCATGGCCAGTGGCCAGGCTGAAGGTGATAATTCCCAGACTGACCAGATCTGGTTGAGCGCTGGTCATTCTGATGCATTTTTTTCATGGTGGCAGTTGCCGTTCACTCAGCACTTGCAAGTAACGTGAACTCAAAAGTCACAACGCGCGTCACAGTTTGAGACCCATGTTCGTCTCTCGCGTTCGACTCCGCACTCTTCATTTACGCTCATTTGCGTCCAAGTCCCCGGCTGCGACTCCCAAAGCTGTCCCAGAACAGACGTTTGCGGCGGGGACAGCCCAAACCGGAGGTGAGCAACCCGCCCACCTCTAACACAACAGCCCCAAAAAATCATGCAGCTCACGTCTTAGCAGGCGCAGGCGCGCGGTCCTCCTGCGCCCCGAACACCGTCCTCACCGGACTGAACTACCTCAAGGACCAACCCCCCGTGTTCGCTCTCCCCGACGAGGAGTATCCGCCATGGCTGTGGAAGTTGCTCGACAAGTCCGAGTTGCCGGATGATGGGCCTGGTGGGGAAGCGGAAAAGCGTCGTTTGAGGAAGGAGAATCGACAGGGCATACGTGACCAAAATTTCATGAAGACCCAGTGATTGACAGGGTACGTGCCGTTGGGCTTGGAAGCACTTCGTTTTAGGTTGCGCCCCATATCAATTGTTATAATCAACTTGTCTCATGTCTGATGCGCATCGCGTTTTCTCCAGTCAATACCAGTATAAACAACATTTGCATCATAATACTTCGATGTCCGGCTGGCTTTGTCCCTTGTCGCAATCCAAATTTGGGATGGACCCTGGCATGTATCTAAGCATCGACCCATCCCATGACATTTTGGGCTTCAATGCCCATCTTGTTTGGTTCAGTCAATTTATCACAAGACACTACAAATCGGCATTGCACTCTA
>Ga0307510_10012354_pt1 | contig 10130 bp, 7 predicted proteins | sample 12_EM_MG_FD_207224 | JGI IMG/M metagenome (GOLD analysis project Ga0307510, IMG submission 207224) | Populus trichocarpa ectomycorrhiza microbial communities from riparian zone in the Pacific Northwest, United States - 12_EM | ecosystem: Host-associated > Plants > Roots > Unclassified | place...
CCTTACCCGAATCAGATATTTGGAATGATCACCAACCTCTTCACATAGCTTCTAATGACTTCTACTTGTTCCATCCTGTGGAATCCCTTTTTTTATCTTTGTAATTTTAATATCAAATCTTGATCTGTGATAATAAAAGAAAAGGTTCCTCGTGGCCCTAAAGGTCTAAACTTGTCCCATTACAGGTTGGCCTTTGGGTCCTTGTTTAAATTATGATGCTTGGATGGAAGCCATGAGATGGTGTGCTAAACACATTGTAATATGTGGAGGCTATGGTTCTGGAAAGCCACATAACACATTGAACATATTTATTCGAAAGCATTTTAGGAATGTCATAGTTCTAATTTTCCCAATCATCGTTTGTTGAATGTAGCGGATAATGAGTTTCAATTGCACAAGTATGATTATGGAAAGTGATCCATTGTCAGAATATTATTTTTACCTCTCAATTCTTGATGAGTTAAATTTTGGTTCGGCCATGTTTATCAGGGAAATTGTAGTCCTCTGTTTCTTATCATGCTTCATCTTCTCTAGTTAAGCTTATTTATCTGTTGAATATCTTTCCTAGTCAATCTCTCTCTCTCTCTCTCTCTCTCTTGTCAACACACTCGCGCGCGCACACACACACTGGCCAAGGTATGTAAAGGTGAAGGTATGTAGGTCATTTGTGCATGCGAAGGCTGAATCCCCAAAATGGATGAATTCAATTTTAATATGTTTTCATGTTTCAAATTGATTATGGATAAGGTATGCATGTTTGGCTCATTGTAGATACATGTTATAGTCACTGGAAATTGTGAGTCTCTTATAGCTTCAACTATGTTTCTATTTTAAGTTTGAAGAAGCGTGGCACAAACTTAATTTTATGTTGTACATGGACTAGTGAATTGTCTCCCTTTATTTTACTTGCATTTTTAGGATAATATTCTTATGGAAATGGTCTGTGTCCTTTTCTGCCAGATAGGAGATTTTGGTATTCTGGTAAGATCTGGTTTCAGTGCACCTAAAGCCCTTTTTTTCAACTTCCTCTCAGCATTAGTGGCATTAGCAGGAACTGCGTTGGTGAGTACTGTCTTCAAGGTCAATGCTAATCCTTTATAAATTTGAATATCGGGAAAAAAAGTTTACTGAAAATGACTGCTTTTGTTCCAGGCTTTGCTCTGGGGACAAGACCCAGGACAGTCATCTTTGATTGAGGTTAAGTTCCGTTGATGGGTTATGCATACCTCTTTTTGCTGCAATATAACTTTAGGTTTACTTAAAGGGTTTCTGCTTTCTATAGGGATTCACTGCAGGCGGATTTGTGTACATTGCTGTTGCTGGGGTCCTGGCAGAAATGAACAATAGCAAGACAACGCTGAGAAGTTCAGCAGTTCACATAACCTCGCTAGTGCTGGGGATGGCTGTTGCCCTGTGCATCTCACTTGTGGAATGAACATTCGTTTTATAACTGTAATTCTAGCCCAACTTAACTGCAAAAGTACGAGGAAAAGATTAGATGTTTTCTTAACACTTAAAATTAGTTGTTATCTCATTTTTTGTGAGTTTCACCTCTGTGGAAATCTATAGCTCTGGACCCTCCTTGGACACACTAGTTGGGCGTTACTTAAGGCATCTGGGATAAAAATTGACTGGTTTTTCTTCCAGATTTCGAGTTGTGGTCAGGGGGGGCATGAATTAGCAAGTTGAAAGGGATTTGTATTATTATACCTTTTCAAAGCTGGAAAAAAAATTTGCCGGATAAGAAAAAACATACCCCACCAGTTCACATATCAGGGTCAAATCATTTACCCATTCCCTGAAAGCTTTCAGGGACTCAGGGAAAGAGATGTCAATGGTGTACTTTTGTATCTCAGAGTAGAGATTGCTGGAGATCAATCATATGCCACTTGGATATATTTATTCAAAAAAATTTCAAGATTTGGGTAAAATGATTATTTGTCTTGTGTTATCTTCACAATTTTGCTGGATAAGGTTCTAGCTTTGCCCATCTTCAGCTTTATCACGGCATAAATGAGATCACATGATGTTTCTCTCAAAATGGAATGTATCCTTCCCTCTGAGCTGAGGCGAGTGCATCGTTGATTGTAGACTTTGTGGTAAAATGTGGGACACTGGCAGAAATAATGATTGCGGTAGAATGTTCACAGCATGCCATTAATGATTAAAGGGAATATGTCCTGCATATAACGATTTCTTTTGTCTTCCTTTTTGTGCTTTTATTTCTCGTGTCTGTGTGCGAGATCGCATGATTACTAAGCGGCCTGGTTTGAAAATGGTGCAAATTCCATTCCATTCAGCATTCAGCCAGGCATTCATAATGTGTCAAAAATCAACTACTGACAGCTTTTTCAATGTCCTTAATTATTCGGTGTTGCTAGCTGAAGAATTCATGATTATCTGTTTGTTTAATATATTCTCAAGTCTTTCCTTCCAATTCTCAACGTTCCATCATAGATTGCAGCTGTTTGACAAATTGACTCCACTATCAGATCATTTTCCCTTTAAAAGAAAGATCAAACAAATAAATAAAGCTGAAGGTGATGATATCACCATCGCTAAACTATCATTGGTAGTGATTTTTTAGGTCCACCGCAAAGGTACCCAATAGACTGATAACTTGAACAACATCGTAATAGATGTTCTTAGATTCTAAATCTCAGGCTACTATGCTAACAGACAGCATCCAGTCTCATGATCTTTGGAAGTCGAGTTTTATTCCTCGTACAACTCCAGAGAATTCTTCAAGACTGAGGAGGCAAATTTACAATTAGATCCTTTACCCGGTTGAGGAATATGGAAGGATTCACAAGAAGCTAGTTAAGTCATGAATGGATCCGGTCATGTGGCGTGGAACATCTGTTCAATGCAAAAAATGGTGCCTCTCTCTCTCTCTCTCTCTCTCTCTCTCTCTCGTGATGACACATTAGAAGGACAAATGGTATTGCAGAGTGTCATGCTAATTATCCATCCAAATCTGAACAAGAAATGATAAAGGAAACCTACAATTAGGATGGAAGACACATTCTACAGAAATATATAAAAAATCAAAATCATAGTACAATAAGAGTGCTTCTTATACCGCATATCTTTGATATTTCTTTCCCTATCGGCCCGAAATACAAAATCACGAAGAATTCATTGACCGCTCCGCAATGGATTGAAAAGAAGCTATTAAAGCTAGATGGAGCGGAAATGTGGGTTTCCTAATTTATTCTTTATACCTTTTTAATACTGATCGAACTTGTCGAGTTCTTGAAGCATTTGAAAAATGGTGACGTTCTGAGTTGGCAGAGCAGGAATTGAAGCCATCCTTGTTAGATCAGGTGCTATTACACGGTGGTCCTGACGGGTAAGTGTATGGTGCCTTTTACGCACTGCTCGGACTTGGGGCTCTGCAGCCACCACAACAATGCCTTGTTTGTTCATTACCGCAGGTAGTAGTAGATCGTCCGCTCTCTTCTCTAATCTCTCCTCATGCGCCCTTCCATTCTTAAAGGTGTAGCAGATATTTATTATGTCAGAATGCATTCATCTACACGAGTGTTTTCTTGTAACAGGACAAGAAAGTGGACATATTCTTACCTTGATAACAGAAGAGGTTGGCATTGGACATTTGACAGGACGATCTTCATCCTGTGGTTCCATTGGGTGTTCAACTGGCCAGAATTCGACCTCGTACTCAACTGCATGATGACGATGTTGTAAATCCATATAGCCACCACTGACTCTAGTCTCTCTGCTGTCAACTATTAACGGAACTTCATGACTTCCATTCTTTTCCTAAGAAAATGAAAAATGAACTGACTTTGATGAGCATATTGATGACATAGCTATATATGCGTGCTAATAAAGTAGAGATATCAAGAGAAGTATTAAGCATAAGAATGGCTTATAAGTGATGAAACTAACTGCCAGTTACTCAATTTGTTATGCAAGAAAAAAAGGAGAGATCAAGATACTTACAAAATCATCCTCTCCACATGACAAACCCATAGAGAAGCGTTCATATACTCATGCCAGAGGCACAAAAAATCTAGCTTTGTGTGTATGTTTGTTTTTGGAGCGAGAATGTAAAGATAAATGAAAGAAAGAAAAAGAAAAAGAGCATGAAAAGGAGTACCGAGGGGAGAGGGGTGACATTGGCAATGTGGGATCTCATACACAGTGAAAGACGAAGAAAGATTCCCACCATTTCCTACTTTTCTAGATTTTGTTACTTGTTTATTCGCCTCTTTTACCTCCTTTATTGGGTCCCTATATGACTATATCTTTGTCTCTCTCTCTCCCCCCCTATCAATGAGCGAGAGACAGAGCTTTTTTTCACTTTCTTGCTTTTGAAGAACAGTGGCAGTTTTGGTTGAAAATATCACAATCTACCCCTCTTTTTTTTGGCTTTTCTTGGTTTTGCAGAAGATGGGAAATGCAAGTGAAACATGCATACATGAGCTGTGATATCTTGAGCCAAGATATAGATGCTCATTGAAAGAAATTACATGAACCGTGAAAGCAAAAGAAAAGCTAACTGAGCGGAAAGCACGAGATAGCGGCCTGCCTTAATTCAGACACTTTTACTAGACGTTTGTTTCTTCCAACGTAATAAACATCATATGTTCTAAAGCAGGCAAGCTGTATGTTGTGTATGCAATGCTTTAGTCCTTACACCATGTTGTATTCTCCTCTCTACCTAAAGACAGGGTTTGGTGGGGACTGCATTTTTATCCCCAGCTGGCCATCTTCCTGTGTAAGCTAATTGGCTTATTCACTGCTTGTGGCTGCCAAGATGCCATAAGACGTGCCAAGAAAATAACAACCAGGAAGATCACAAACCAGCACCAATCCTTTGTCAAGGCATATTCCACTGCAGCATTGCAGAATAGAAATGAAAGTTAGGAGTGATCGACGAGTGCAAGACTTCGATTTGTCTCTCTCCAAATTGTTTTGGGAATCAGGTAGCTGACCACCAAGCCAAGTTGAGCTACTTCATTTATTTGAAGTGGGAGTCTCTTTGATTTGGAAGGCCCTTTAAGCCTATAATATGGAGCTAGGATAATGATACGTACACTGGGCTAATCCACACAAGCACTCGTTTCGACTTAGGCCCAAATCTCATCTTTAATTAACGAAAACCCTCTCAAGTCTTTCCTTCATGAGAATGTGGACAACGAGGAAACAAAAAAGATCCATGAAAATGTAAAGAGATACTATTATATTTATATGTTTGGTCATCTCGTCTTTCTAATATATTTTTTTAAATTAATATTTTTTTTATGTTCTGATTAGTTGATTTTAAAAATAATTTTTAAAAAATAAAAAAATATAAAAAACATTTTAAAAAATAATTGTAATTACACAGTCTTGTAACCTTTCCTTGTTGGCACGACCTTCTTTGTCCCAGATTGGAAAGGCGTAGGAGTATGTGACAAAATGCATGGCCATAACGACACAACAACCAGGAAAAAGTCAAATATACCAACTCTGAAAACCAGTAAGCACCAGCAAAATTTCCTCTCCACAGCTCAATTAGCCAAGTAACATACAGCATTACATCACAAAATAAACTTGACTAAGGTTCTTAGGCTGGCCGGCCATGGCAAATGATATTCTATTTGTCATCCCCACAAGTCCAGTTGTCGATCCAAAATAGCTAGCCAACCTATCACAAAGAAAAAAAAGGAAGAACCACAAGGGACAACCTAAAACAGGGAAAGGCCCTCAGTACACAGATTGCTGGGACAATAGAACAGGAAATGAAGCTGTGGAGAAGGGCTTCCGGAGCTCTAAAAGATCAAAACAGCTTATTAGCCATCAGCCTATCAAGGCAAACTTGGTATCGGAATTCAGATCTCGAGGCTGCAATCATCAAGGCCACCAGTCATGATGAGAGCTACGTAGATTACAGGAATGCCCAGAGAGTCTTTACATGGATACGCACATCTCCGGTGAGCCTGAAGCCCTTGATATGGGCTCTCACTACACGGATGGAGAAGACAAGGAGCTGGGTTGTGGCCATAAAGGGGTTGATGCTAATGCATGGTGTTTTCTGTTGTAAGACCCCAGCCGTGCAAAGGATCGGAAGGTTGCCATTTGATCTATCAAACTTCACTGATGGACACTCAAAACAAGCAAAAATGTGGGGCTTCAACACCTTTATTCGCTCTTATTTCTCGTTTTTAGACCAAAGATCTGCCTTGTTTTACGTACAACAGAATCAGACAGAAGAACCAATGGTGCAGGAGCTTGTAAAGTTGAGAAACTGGCAATCTTTGCTTGACATGTTGCTCCAAATTAAGCCAATGGCAGATAACATGAAAGAGGTTCTAATTACAGAGGCCATGGATTGTGTGATCATTGAAATATTCGATGTTTACGGCAGGATATGCAAAGGGATTGCAAGGGTTCTCATGGGGATATATTCAGCTGGGAAACTTGAAGCTACCATGGCTTTTAAGATTCTTCAAAAGGCAAAAGTTCAAGGTGAGGACCTTGCTCTATATTTTGAATTTTGCAGGAACTTCGGTGTCTTCAACGCATTGGAAGTTCCTAAAGTCACACAGATCCCAGAAGCAGATATCAAAGATCTTGAGCGTATAATCAACGGAGTTCCTGAAGCGAAAAGTTACAAAAATGTTAATGATGAGGATGATAATAAAGCAATAGTGGTGAAAGAAGATGTTGCCATTGTTGAAGAGAAAGAACCAAACAGTAGATTGAAGACAATAGTAACAGACAAATGGGAGATTTTTGAGGAAGACGTGAACATCAATTCTCAAGGAAATCACGAGACCTCTCATTTCAGAGCAACTTCTTCCGCAGAGAATCCTCCAAATTATCTACCCATTGTACCTGTTTATCATGAACAAGAGATACCGGATTTTATTTGTTTCTATTAGTTGGGTTAGAGATTCTCAATATTCCCTTCAGCAAGTCTCGTCCACTAATGAAGTCGGTTTTTGTTAAGAAAGAATGTTCTGTTTATACTCTTTTCTTTTTTCTAAACAATTTTTGAAGGTTGCATATTATTTTATATTTTAGGTTTTTGAGATTAATGATGGAAATCAAACTAGAAATTTAATCTCTTATCAATTATCATAGTCTTCTTAAGTTGATTAATGTTATGTTGGTGGGGTTATAGAAAGCAATCAGAACAGGGGCAGAGGCAGAGATGAAGCGTGAATCCCCATGTATATGATGCTGTAAGCTGGAAATTTAATGTTTATCCTGGTACTCCTACTTCTGAGCTCTTTCATGAGCATACAAAATAGTCCTGCTCCCAAAAGAAAATAATTAATTCTCATACAGAATCAACACAATAATATTTTAGGGAATAAAATTTTATAATTCTCATGATATTAATTGGATTAAGCGGCAGAGCTAGTTAAATTTCTCTGAACCCATTTTTATAAGACACATCCAGCAACGTGAGAAGCAGATTCAAAGGATTTGGATCGTGCTCTTAAAGAAATATAAACGATCATGTTTCAAATTTCATAATTGGTTTTGAGTTCAATTAATGTTTTGGATTGAATGAGAGAAATAAACGAATGAATTATATTGTTTCCATTTTTATTATACACTAAATTATGATCATTCAATTTGAATTTGAATTCAATGATTTAACGAAAATGACGGGTCGTGTTCATAAGAGAACACGACATGATCCGAATCTTACCTGTTCCACTCCTAGCAGAACCTCACAATCTAGAGAACTGTAACACTCCGTACTCGCCCTGAAAAGGCTGGAAAATCCAGCACAACATGGGGTTTGACTGCCTCCCTTGCAACTCAGTCATCAATGCAAGGTTTGCATTTACATTTTCATTTTCATGGAGTATAAAATCTATAAGAGGATACGCAATTTTCTTGGAAGATAATTTGGTACCTTGGAAGTCAGAAAAGCAAAGAAGTGTAGCCAGTTCATCTACCGAGTAAGAGACAGAACTGTAGCTCGTTTGTCTACTGGGTCAGAGCACAAATTAAGCTCTAAATGATGCAACAGCTGCACTTGCATGGTTGAAATCATTGTTTTGAGAATTAAAGGTTACTCTATTGCGATCTCCGCTGTTTTGGTGTGATATTACAAGCACAACTTAATCAAGCCACAATCCATTCTTTCATGTATGAACTAACCATGTTGAGATTGATTTTTCTTTTCTTCGTGAAAAAATTGCCAAGGAGGATCTAGAGGCTCGGTTTATTCTTACTGCTAATCAGATAGCTTATGTGTTCAATTAAAGTACTCTTGACATCTAGCTTATGTCTTCATTAAAGCACTCTTGACATCTTGGTTTCTCTCTTCGAAAGACGAGCTTCATGCTGCAGCTTTTCCTTTAAGCTTTTGAGAGAGAATGTTAAGGAGTTTTAACCGAATGGGACTTCTTCTCATAGCAGAACTACAAGGTCATCTATATCTTATGGTGCTAGAATTGAAGATGTTTAGAAACGAAGTTCGTCTGTTGGATAATTGAATAATTTTTTATTTTAAGCGATTTAATATATTTTTTAAAGTCAAGATATAGGTGACTTGATACGAAAAGTTTAAAAGATTACTGATGAATAGTAGATGATGTCTGAAAAGTTAGGTGACTGGTAGCTAATACCTTCAAAAAATCTTTTTTTTATAGATGTAGAGACACTTTAATAGTAAAGTTAGTAAATTTATAAAAAGAGAAATTACAATAATATTCTAAAGAGAGATGCTCTGAAAATATATATGTAGTGGAGAATGAAGAGATTGTAAACCTTTGACTTGATAGATTTATGATATATTTATAGCCCATGAATCTTATTATTTTGTAGAGAGAAAGAGATGAAGTGTAATTTCATATTTGTGATATTTTAAGCTGTATTTTATTCAAAATAATACATATTGAATCAATATAAAATATAAAAAGACCCGTGTGGGATCCTAGAAAAATCCATAGTAAGTGTTGGGCTTAAGCCCATTAAAAATGAGAAATAGATTTAGACGCAATGCTTATACTTAAGCATGTCTCGAGCCCGAGCTCAAGAGGGTACTAGGATACATACCCAACAAGCCAAGCATGTCACGCTCACACTAAGCATGATAGCACGTCCAGCATAGGCGTGCACCTTGCATGGACTCGAGCTTCTTGCCAGAGCCCGTGCCTTTTAGGAAGTTGGTCTCAGGCAATAACCGGAGCCTAGGCTCCTTGATTGTTGGGCTCCGACTATTACATTGGAGCTCATTTTTCTTGGTCCCTACTAGGGATATCAAGCATCAGCTCAAACTTATTGGATTTATTTTGAAAGAATGTTTTAGTTTATTTTAAAGATTGTTTTAATTTATTTAATTTGTATCCATCAATATCTGCGATATTGGTGAGAGCTGCCAAAAATAATGAAACCTCACAATCAGATACTGCAAGCTGATAGGTTTCTTCCAAGTGTACACATGCACGTACTTTGTATTGACAGGTGATATACTTATAGAGAGCGTACAATATGTCATTTAACAGAATGTATAAATATACATTTTAACGATCAATAGCTTTCAAAAACTAAAATAGTATCTTCGATTTTATTCATAAATGTAGAGCTTAATTTCAAATTAATCTACACAAAGCATGTACGTACCATATATCCATCTTAAAAAGGAAAAGTTATCTCTACTATATATGGCTTCAATGTTAGGAAAAATTATTTGTTTAGAAAAAAAGAAGACATATTGAAACTTTATTATAAAATGATCTAAAGAATATTGTTTTAATTATTTTTTAACTACGTTTATTTAGAACCCATTAACTTTAACTTGATAATATTAGCATTGTAGTTCTTATGAATCCTTTTATTTTAAAAAAAGCTCCCTTTCATGATATATGAGAAAAACGTTAATTTTCATGGGCACTGGGGTTAGAGGACTAGGCCGTAAGCCTGGTTTATTAATTTTCAAAAAAATCATTGTTGAAGTTTTTTATTTTTAAAAACTTATTTTTTATTTTTTTCGTTTAAAAACACCTCGAAAACAATCTAGAAATATCAATAAACCCCTTTTCAATCCTAAAATATCTTCTAATTAATCAAGAAATAAATAAATAAATAAATCATTAAAAATTTAAGAACCTTAATCTACCTTTTCCAACACGGTTAAATAACAACACTTTCATTGA
>Ga0307510_10012355_pt1 | contig 10128 bp, 7 predicted proteins | sample 12_EM_MG_FD_207224 | JGI IMG/M metagenome (GOLD analysis project Ga0307510, IMG submission 207224) | Populus trichocarpa ectomycorrhiza microbial communities from riparian zone in the Pacific Northwest, United States - 12_EM | ecosystem: Host-associated > Plants > Roots > Unclassified | place...
TTGGTGGTTTTCCGAAAGGGTCGCTCTGTTGTTGAAGCGCGCTTGGAAGACGCTCCGCGTGTGAACCCTGTCGTCATTTCCCGTCCCGGCACGGAAATCGTGATAAGGCGTGCAGGATCCACGCGGTACCAGTCACAGAAATCGAGAAACTTCCGCGTCGTCGTTCCATCCATGTGCGCCAAGTGCCTCACCAATCGCATATTTCAGCCCTGTCCCATGGGTATCAAACTCGATGTGAAACACATAACTACGATCTGGAATGCAGAGTAGCAGAAGCAGAGTAGGGATCTGCGGGTATTGATCTTTCGGAGAGTGTATGGGCATCCTGTTCGACGAAGGCGTGAGGAAATAGCAGACGACACTGCATAGTGCCATCATGATCACACAAAACCCAACTACTCTAGTACGGTCCCACAAACAAAACAGGCAATTAAGTTCCAGGGTGCTGAGCTAAACTAGTGTGCCATCGGAGTCGTGCATTGGGATGGGCTCAGGTGATTCTGAGGCAAAGGACCTTAAGTAGTTACACACTTTCTTTTTTCTCCTCTCCATGACTTCATTTTGTTGGAGAGCAGACAACGCCCGGTTAAGACGTGTGATCGAGTGGATTCCGCGGTAGGGTCATTGGCAGGTGATTCAAGCAAAGCACCCGTAGTAGTTACAGCCTCGCTATTCTCGTTGTGCTAAGACTTCGTTTCGTTTGGCACCACTGTTAGTTGATGCTTGTTGATATTTGTCAAAAGCCGCTGTTAAGCCAGCCATTTCGACGATACTCCCCACAACCAGCCACTGGCCCGACTAATGGAAGAACTCGAACTCTTGTGCTATCTTGAGGGCGACTGCAGCTATTTTCAAGTCTCTATTTTACCTTCCACAAGCATTTATGCCCTGAAGGAGAAGATTTATAACACGCAAAGGTATCAAAATACTGTCAGAGTCCAGGATCTCATTCTCCACAAAGTGCTGTATATCATGATGTCTATGCGTTAACACTGATGTACTCAATGGCCTCTGCTGCCCCATTACATCCACAGGTTAATGTGGATCTTGATTCAGTGGAGGGCACTATATCCCGTGGCCAATATCAGCCCGATGTCAAGGACGAACCATTGCGGGCAAGAATGAAGATTTCCGATGTATGGCCCAAGCAACCTCCCGATCAAAATCTCCATGTTTTTGTTACCACTGCCATAGAGGACCGCGAGTACGAGCGCAAGCATGGTGACGTTTCAGTGTCCGACATTCCGTGGGGAGTAGAACTTTTGAAGACAGAAACTGGCAAGACACCTCCATCATCCCTGTACCTCACGAATTTAGCTAAATTGTGTGTCCAGGTCGTGCCATTGCCTACAACCACACGTTCGAGTACAACACGCTCCCTCTTGTGTTACTCCACGAGGCTTTTGGCATCTTCAAGGACAGATGTAAAGAAGCCCCTTCAGAGCGAGCACTCGCTTTTCTTGACAAATTTGCCGTTCAGGCTTGCCGATCGTATCAGGAGGAGACCCAACGGAGGTCAGCGACCCAGTCCATGTTCCGGGACCACCTGGGTGTTCGATTTCATGGCGAGAAGGTTCCTAACACCGAATTTACAACCGACGGGAACCTCGAGGTCACGGTCATGCCAGCAGCCATTCGGGAATGCAAGAACGAAACAGGAAGTGCTCTGAACCAAGTTATCCTATACTACTCCCGATTTCTAGATGAAGCGCTCACCGATTATCGTCACTTCAACACATGTTTTCCATGCATTCTCATGGTCGACATGCGTATGTCTGCAATTGATTATCCGCTCACGTGCTCATGGGATACGCAGGTTCGTCGATTGGGTTTTATGGGGCTGCATGGGATGGGAAGTGCGTGAAGGTCGAACCTTTCGCACCAGGGCTCGATCTAGCAACCCACTCGAAGGAGAGCAGTGCCAGGAACGCGATAGCATCGTGCTTTGATGCATTCGTTGTTGCAACTGAAAACATCCAATCGCATTATAGGTTCATCGAGGCCGAGGCCCAGGTAAACCCAGCCCATTCGCAGTATGATCCCCAGATTCAGGAAGCTCGCGGATACCCATTCCTGACATCCTATAACGATGATGGACAGGAGACAACTTTCACATATGATGAACGGCTTGAGGGAGACAAGCTGGTCTTCTCTGCCAGTGTCAACCAGCCCGGCTCTGGGGAGTGTATTGTCAAATTCACATCTCAGTACTCGGACGCCGCACAGAATTATCTCGCATCCCGTGGTCTGGCGCCAAAAATCTGGAAATGTATTCGGATTTCTGCGGACTGGACTGCAGTTGTCATGGATAAGTCGAATTATCAAGTACTCTACGGCTTGCGGCTCTCAAAGGCTGAGCGAGCCAAGGTAAAACGCAAAGTAACGAGCATCGTCGAAACACTACACGGAGGAGGGTTTGTTCATGGGGATATCCGGGATACCAACCTTCTCATCGATTATACATCACTTGCATCCGATGACATGACAGTTCACTTGATTGACTTTGATTGGGCAGGGTGTGTTGGAGAGGCCAAGTACCCAATGGGAATTAACTGTATTACCGTGAGACGTCCAGAAGGGGTCAAGGGTGGGGAGGAGATCACTGAGCAGCATGACAATGAGATGGTATCTTACTTGTTTGCAAATTAGTCATTTCATGAATGTACTTTTTGTAAATTCTGCATTTGGACTAAGCTTAGGGTACGGAAATTATCTGAACACGAACAGGGTGCAAACGCGAAAACGGCACAGAATTCCGTGCTGAGCGGCTTGGCACCGCGGTGCGCCAACCACGGATCACATGCACCTGGAATTGCACTACAGTAATCGCATCGAACGCCAGACGCTCGCAGCGGGAAAATGCTATGTTTATCGTTTATCGCTATCGCCATGAATTCCCACAGATACTCGGACCCAACAAAGTTGCAAACATTATCAATTCATTGCTTTGCAAGTTTACGGGCCTTAGCCTTTCTCTGTATAACCAGTAGAGTCTGCATCCACATAGACTTTAGTCGTTCTGCATACGTATAGACCCGAACACTTTGATGTTTAATACACCTCCAGAACGTAACGTTCCTCCTCTTTAAGGCCCTCCAAAAACGAATCTGCTGCCTTGGCATCCATTCCACAGTGCCTTTCGAACGCCGTGACCAGCGTTTCGTAGACATCGGGGACTGGCCAAGTAGGGCCGCACAAGTAAAAGACGCCCTTATCCTCGAGCAGCATACGTCCGAGTGCCTCCATGTCGTTAAGCATCTTGTGCTGGATATATACCTTCTTGGGACCATCACGCGAAAAGGCGAGTCCCGCCTTGGTAATAATACCGTCCTCGATGAATGCCTCGATCTATAGGACGGGTGTCAGAAAGACAGTAAGACATCGGCAAATTCGATGAGGAAATAAATCAGCTGGCTGTTCTTAGTTTTATGTGTAATGATCTCCGCATCGCAGGAGCTCGATAGACAAGATGTTTCACATCATAGAAAAAAGCTATGATTAGCAACGCACCTCTTCGCCATATAAATACTCTTGCGATTGATGACGGGACCCAAAATAGTAGTAAACAGGGCCGAGCGGAACTCCTTGGGACGCCAGCAACATGCGATGCTGTAGGAATGCGCGGAAAGGTGCGGCACCTGTTCCCAAACCAGCCATAATGAGAGGCTGCGTAGGCTCTGCGGGGAGCTACACGGGTACACTTTGACATCAACACCTTGAAGAGCTTCAGAAGCGACGGAACGAACCTTCATCACACTGGGCTTGATGGATACCGTCACCTTTTGGCCAATATTAAGTCCCGCCAGGTAGCGGGTGCATTGTCCGTAGCGTCGAGCCCCTACCGAAATCCATCAGCGGGACAAAACCGAAGGGGTAAAGGCGCACGACTCACCGCTTGGGGTTTCCCAATCCACCGTGACAACAAGCAAATCGACACGGTCGCCAACGACGCTCTGTGCGCTTGCGATGCTATAGTGTCGCGGCTTGATATCGCCGATTAATTCGCACAGCGTTTCGATCGCAGGTCGTGCGCTCGTGTATTGCCGGAGCACGTCGGCAAACGATACCGTGTCTTTCTCCGAAAGCTTCTTGAAAGTGGCAACACCCTCAGGAGAGCCGATGAATAACAACGCGTGTTTGTCCAAAGAGCTTTTTGCATGCGCGGCAAGATCCGTGTAGAATGACTTTGGTGGCTTTCCGAAAAGGTCGATTTGCTGTTGAAGCGCTTGGAAGACGCTCCGCGTGTGAACCTTGTCATCATTTCCTGGTACGGAAATCGTGATAAGGCGTGCAGGATCCACGCCATACCAGTCACAGAAATCGAGAACTTCCGCCTCGTCGTTCCATCCGTGTATGCCGAGCGCCTCACCAATCGCGTATTTCAGCCCTGTCCCACTGGTATCAAACTCAACGTGAAACACGTTGCGATCGTATTCCTTGGGTGTGAGCCGGCGGTTGACAGAACACGTGACTAGGTAAGTACGATCGGGAATTTCGGGATGCAGAGTAGGGATCTGCGGATATTGATCCGCGGAGAGTGTATGGGCATCCTGCTCGACGAAAGCATGAGGGAATAGCAGATGGCGCGCTCCATCGTGCCATGATCCGAGTCGAGCATTCCCCGCGACGGCTTCCCCGTCCTCTGTATTGAAAGCGATCGCATTGAATTCAAAATCTTTCCGGGATTCTTGCGCATCGTTTGGCTCAACGGTAATGGTTGACAGGTCAACTTGAACAATACCATCCCACACCCGTCCAACTATTGTTGACACCTGTATCCCATCCACGGCAGCACCATAGAGGCTCTCAGTCAATTTCAGAATGGCGGCTTGACTCGCCCGAGAGCCCAAATATAGGCGAAGGAAGGCCAAATGAACGATAAGCCCTTGCAATGGATTCTGCGAAGCCTCGTTTGATCCGACCAGGGAGGCTATAGCATCAGCGTTGATGGTATAAAGGTTCAGTCCTCGGTCCTTAATGAGGGTTATGTCTTCTGCAGAGAGACTGGACACCAAGTCGGGAATGGACCAAGATGTCACCACCAGGACGGAAGCGCCTCGCTTGGCATGCTTCAAAAGGGAGTGGGACTTGAGCAGGTTCTGATCAAGAATAGCAAGGAAGTTGCCAGCACCGCAATCTCCGGAGATGGGTAAGCTGACAGAAAGTGGGATATGCGTGCTGAAATAACCCCGCGGTTCTAGCCAGATACGATCCGCCGTGGTTCCTCCTAGCCGGGAGAGTAAGTCGTGTTCGGAGAGTAAGCGCACGGACACGCTGGCACTGTGAGCAAATGTCTTCTCTATCCTTTGCGGAACGGAAGAAAGGGGTGTCCCGGGGGTGCTGAAAAATAGAAGTTTGGCCGCATTGGTTACGTCAGGAGTCCCGATATCTGAGGGGAATAACGGCAGGTTGGTAAGGAATTGGACTAGTGAAGACGGTTTGTTTAGCAGTTCCGAGAGACGAGTCGGCGAGACGGCCTCATGATGAATGGTTGGAGATACTCCAGGAAGGCCGAACACGCTACCCTGTACATCGTCATGCACGATACCGCGGGTGGCTTCGAGAGAAGCATCTTCTATAATGTAGATATGCCTCACGGTTGACGGGAGGGTCTCTTGGAACGCATCTTCATCCCAAGGTCGGAGCACCCGGACGGTGAGTACCCCAATATTTGGCGTGTTAGCTAGGTTGGCCTCGATGGCCAATGCTAGTGGTCCATTGAGGATGACGACAACGACGGATGCATTTTGGTCACCCGTATAATCGAAATTACGATAACCGGACTCAAGCAGGACGCTTTGAACCGAGCTTCCTACTTGTTCCTTGGATGGCAAGGCAGGGATTTGAACTTGTCCTACTTCGCGAGAAGAGCCGTAATGGTCAAACAGGTGGATGACGTGAGCAGGAAACCGATAAGCGAGGGCAGCTAAGTCGACCGTTTCCTGGGGTTCGGCAGAAAGTATAACGACGAATGACTCGGGTAGGACCGTCAAAATGGGGTTAAGAGAAGCCAACGTCGGGGACAGCGCAAGCCGATCACCTGTTACGGATACGGTCGGGATTTGAAGGACAAGTCGGCCGTTGGGGGTAGGCGGGGGGGAATATGCGAGAGAGGGAATCATCTCGGCGAGGCCGGGTGGTGTTGAGTATGCGGTCAGGACGGATCCAGCAAGAGCATCTTTGCTTGTTCCCTGGGAGAGCCTGCCTACAAGGCTCAAGCCTGCTCCGGGCCTCGTTTGCAAGGGTACCACGGAAGTCGTGCCTTGGTCTGACTTGGACCATGCTTTGGTTAGCTGACCAAAACCAGCCTGTTCGGCGAGGTCGTAGACGAAAACGTTGGAACTGGTGGTGGAACGGGAAGAGATGAGTTCTACGATGGATGATGCATTGAGAGATTGGGGCAGGGCGGGATGTTTAGTGGCGACGGGTGACACCATGTCGAAGTGGAAGAAGTCGATGATGAATGAATGGATCAAAAAATTGAGATGATGTGTTCGATTGATAGTAACCGGCAAATACCGTGGATTGGATCATTTGCCAGACTGGGACTAGTCCACGTCCACGGCCAGACCAGGCCAGACCAGACCTGCCACCGGTGTTTCCACCTTCCACACATTTACATTTGCGATTCCTCGCCAATACAGTACGGCTTCGAGACCCCGTGAACTCAGCTTTGCCGGCCGTACTATACTTATACCGTACCATGATTCGCGCTCAACCACGACAGCGCCACTTTCTATGACTTACCTCGAGTCCTGTATGTAATCCTACTTATTAGACAGCTCTCCTCGCTTTCCACTTTTGCTATTCGTATCCCTTCCCATGTTACCCTCACCTCCACCTCCACCTTACTCTGAATCTGAAGAGCCATTGCCGAGCCCTTCTTACAGCCCCGAACAACCCTCGGCCTCATCCTCGCGTCCCCAGACCAATTCGTCGACTTTTCCTGTCGGGCTTCATGAACTTCACGACCCACTTGTACAGGTCAAGCACCTCAAGCTTCATATACTTTTTCTAGGCGCCTTGCATGACCTCAGGAGAAGAGTTGAATCTAGAAACGAGGCCTCGTGGCCACCTTTGATACCTGAGCTTGACGGGGAGCAGCGATGGTCATGGTTTGTCAATCTAGCTGTCGAAAGGCAAGTACCAAATGCGTCCCGCATTGATTAACATTTCCTGGCGCAAAGCCCACTCACATGGACTTGGATCGGTTATCAGGTTTCAGCGTTGGGTTGAATGCCTGTCGCCACCCTTGAAACAGAACACATTCGCGAGGTTCATTCGGATCGATATGCCTCCCATTGACGTTTGGATGGTCTTGCATGCATATTTGCTGAATCCACAGTCAGCGTTATCACTCTCATCGAGTATCCTCGTTCTGACTTTATCTACTCGATCAAGGTCCTTCGCCGAAGATTGCATCCGCCTTCGATTGCTAAGACCTCTTGCAACCCTCACGGCTTCACTTCCTGACTTCTTTTTCGATGTCTTGGTGAGCGGTTGCATGACCACCTTCCATCCTACGTGTATGAACTGATTCCTTTTGCATACAAGGATACCATCAACGACATGATCCTATGGAAACCACGTTCGGCCAGCAGATCCAGCTGGGTCACAAAAACCGGACTACCTTTCGACCCTTTTGAGAGCGCGGCAGCTCTTCTGCATCAAGACCTTCTGTGCCCCAAGTGTAAGGCGGCTGTCAGTGTCCGTGAGTGCACCAACTTTCGCGAGAACTCTCGGGTTTTACCCATGCCCAGCATACATAACCGCTACCGGGACCGGCTACGCCCAACAAAACTTTTCGTATACGTGTTCATTCTGCACATTCGAAATAACGAGGGAGAAACTCGCCGTCGCCAAGCTGACTACAGACCTAACCACGCACCTGTTGCATGAACCCCAGGCGGGAGTCAGGGACATGCAGCTATATCTCCCGTGAGCTAGTTGATCTCTCACATGATTTTATGCTTCATAAGCGAGTTACAGACGCAGCCTACGCAACGAGTTGGGGGAAGACACATTGCGGGCTATGAACATCAAACATAATTTACTTAATCTCAAACCTATCAGTCAGTTTAATACGCGGAAATGGCAACAGAATCAAGGGGCTGGCGTGGCAATGGCTGAAAGTTTGAATTGGAAGCTCAGCGAGCTACAGAAATCATTGCGTACACTTGAGAAACCCAAATTGTGAGTATTCCTCCAATATTGACTGTGTAGTCACGCCGACTAAGAAAAAAAAAAAGAGGGGCTAAGGTTTTGAGCGCTTACCACGACCAGAGACCGTTCTCCGTGGAGCTGGTCGGGGCGGTGAGTGGCATACACCTCAGTCTTCCTGTCTGACATATCGTGCCATACCAGGTGCTGCGCCAGGGTTCTTTTGTCAAGAGAATACATGATCTTGGCTGGACATCGCCGAGTTATTTTGAGAAGCGGGAAGACGCCGCCGCTCTCCACTACGCAATCGTCCGATATCATGCGTGAGGAAGAGTCGCTTCCTAATCCATGCAACATTTTTATCGTACCATTTCAGGTTTCTTGATATGATATCTTCGTCCTGGTCCATGCTTGTCGTGCCCACATTGGATATAGACCTGGCCTGGCACTCGCACCAACTTTCTGGTCCACGCTATCATAAGGACTGTAAGACCCATATTGGGCGATACGTCGACCAGTAGGTTCACCCTTTTAGTTGAATACTCCTTCACTAAAGTATCTGCAACCAGCGACGACAAAGTGGAGCAGTTCCATCTATCGGATGCCTTTGATGCAACGTGTCGGACGTGGGAGGTCCGTGATGTCAATTCTGCTCTTTCCCACGCCGATGCTTATTCGCATGACAGAAGCGATACGGTGCGCCTTATACCCAATGCGGGTGTCCCCTCCCCGGGAACACCATTAGCCAGAGACTTGCGCGGCTTGTCCCCCACACGGGTTCAAGACACTACCCGCTGTCAAGACTTGTGCCACCCGCCGATCAACCCGATATTCTCGCCGCGTCGCATCCGTCCGACCACAACACGATGGCTGTCCTCGGTCTACCGAGCAACACCACCGCCAAAGCACTGCGTGAAAACAAGGCTTTGCGGCGTCGAGAGCGCGAGTCGTCCCGCCTCCGGAAGGGGGAGATTACTCAGGAGGAGTTTGATCGCAATGCTGGGCACGCAGCGCCTTTCCTGGTCCCTGTACCACTGACACCGCCAGCCCCGGCTCCTGTGACCCCTTTGGGACAAGTGATCAGTGCGGGTGACTGGCCCTTGGGGAGCTTCGCAGGTTGCGTCGCGGTATGCTTACTGTCTGTTCTCTCCGTCTTCGTTCGGGATAATGACCCGCGCCCATTCGTCGCCACAGGACTCGGGTGCAGCCTGTTTCACAGGGTGCACGGATCTCGATGAACGTTGCACAGGATATTGGATGCCATGATTGGACAGGTTGTCATTTGGTTGGAACGTTCTTTTTGACTACGGGATCTAATTGTCCTATGTTTCGAGCTGATACAAGCTCCATTTGTCTCGGTGATATGTTCTCCGGTACATCTTCGGCAATTCTTACTTCCACAGCGTATGCGAGCTGCTAATTCGGGGGGTGATTGCATCGAAAGTCCCCAGGTTATTTATTATGAAGCCTACACCGTGAAAAGTAAATGGCGTCTAAGATGTCAACTGTCGACTGGCATTTTTGGACACTGAGGTCGTACATAGTTGAGAGCTCCTAACTCGGATATGATAGGCATATATTTGATGCGACTTCTCTTATATCGCGTACGACCGCTTGGTGCTCACGCGGCGCGACGACGAAGGGCAAAGGTTTCGGGACAAATGCACGAGTTGACTCGTATCTACATGTTATTTGTCTTGGTCCGTGGCCTGAGAGACACCCATGGCTCATAGTTGGTCTCGCGAACCGGGGAGAGCTCCATTCCAACAGACCGATCGGCGACGAAAAAAGCAGTTCGACGCTCGGGTATCGAAGTACGACAAATTCGACGGGTGGTCGGTCCTTCAAGGGTATCTCGAGTCCTTGGATCTACCGTAATTCCGTCATCGTTGCGGAGAACCGGAGCTTAAGGTTTAACGCTAGCGCGCAGCTTGAAATAAAGAAGTTAGCCGAGGAAGCCAACGGTAC
>Ga0307510_10012356_pt1 | contig 10128 bp, 10 predicted proteins | sample 12_EM_MG_FD_207224 | JGI IMG/M metagenome (GOLD analysis project Ga0307510, IMG submission 207224) | Populus trichocarpa ectomycorrhiza microbial communities from riparian zone in the Pacific Northwest, United States - 12_EM | ecosystem: Host-associated > Plants > Roots > Unclassified | place...
CGACCATAAAAGAGAGGTGATTTACGCGCATCAAGCATTCGGTGCAACTGTGAGTAGTGCCCATGGATGCCCTCGATACGATACCATTGTACATACCTCGGTTGTCGATTGTTCTTCAATCACGTGATAGGCAGTTAGAGCACTTTACACTGCTCACTGTGACACTCGGGTGGGACATGATGACATCTTGAACGAACTTGGAATCAGAACCAAGGGCGACAGTCGTCAAGCAGATCGTGAAATGATTTCATGCCCCCGCTGGGAGGCACCATGAGTACAGTATAAATGTCCGGGTTGGGCCTGATTACTAACAAAGATCGGAGTGTGAATTGCTCTCCGTCATCGCCGCCCGCCCGAGCCTGCGACCCTGTCAGACAGACGCAAGAACACTTGTCCAAGCAACTTCTTCCCTCCCTCCCCATCCGCCATGTCGACGTTGAGCAGCTGGCTCTGGGGGACCAGTCAACTTGATGACGCTATTGGTAAGGGCTTCCTTTTACACCTCACCTGATTTGGGCGTAACGGACATTTGTAGACAAGGCTACGTCCGAGCTCCTTCCAGCCGGTTCAGAAGATATTGCCCTTAACCTCGAAATATGCGACCAAATACGGTCCAAGAGTGCCCAGCCGAAAGATGCTATGCGTGCATTGAAACGTAGATTGAACCATAAGAATCCAAACGTGCAGCTTTTGGCGCTAAGCGTATGTGGACTCGAGATCTTGGGAATCGTTTTTTTACATTTTCCGTGTCTAGCTGACTGATGCATGCATCAAGAACGGTGGAGACCACTTTCTTGTGGAGATAGCCTCCAGAGAATTCATGGACAACCTTGTTTCGATATTGAAATCGACCTCACTAAACCGTGATGTTAAGAACAAGATACTTCGTTGCATACAGACCTGGGCGATCTCATTCAAGGGAAAGTACAACCTTGGCTATGCCGAGCAGGTGTATAAGACATTGAAGGCAGAAGGTAAGATCTATGCAGTGTTATGGCCATACATCCTTCGCTACAACACTTCTAGGATTCAATTTCCCTCCGGAGGATCTTGCCATCGCGGGCTCGGCTCTTGTCGACACACAGACTGCTCCAGAGTGGATAGACTCGGATGTTTGTCTCCGTTGTCGGGACCCATTTTCATTCACCAATCGTAAGCACCACTGTCGCAATTGCGGACGCGTATTCGACCAGAAGTGCTCTTCAAAGTCCCTCCCACTTCCCCATTTCGGAATCACACAGGAAGTGCGAGTCTGTGACTCATGCCACAAGGATCTCGCGCGGCACAAGGACAAAACGTAAGTGTTCGTTATCTGGAGTTTGGCAACTGACCTATGCCCCCAATTCTGAATAGCAGACATCGTCAATCCTCTCACGGACCACCTCACCTTGAACATCGCCCTGCACGTGATCTCGCAGATGCAGACCTCCAACGTGCGATACAGTTATCACTCGAAGAAGTTAATGCACAGGGTCAACATAGGCGTCCGGGTTATGTCCCGTACCAACCTGATTCCTGGCAACGGTCTGAGCCTCCATTGGTTGAGCACGCTTCACGACCATCGATGGGGGCTGATGAAGACGAGGATCCTGACCTCAAGGCTGCCATCGAAGCTAGCCTTCGCGAGGCTAACGCCCCAAAGCCTAGTGCTCCAAGCGGTCTTGAGACTCCCCGAGCCGAGGGGCCTTCGGGCTATCCACAGTCTTATCTTCCTGCTGCCACACCCACGCAGCCCTCCGTACCAGCTCTTCCGAATCATGATCTCTCTCCCTTAGAGTCAGACACGATTATAACGTTTAGCCAGACGATTGAGCAGGTACAAACACAAGGCGGTGGTGATATGTCACGGTTTCCGGCTGTAACTCAGCTCTTTGACAATGCAAATAGTCTGAGACCAAAGCTTGCGAGGAGTTTGGATGACACGGGGCGCAAAGAAGGTACGCTTTCCTTTGTTTTATTGCCTTCGCGTTTTTTGACCTGAGTGCGGTCTCATCAGAGCTACTCATCGAGATGAATGACAAACTTGCTCAGGCAGTAAAGTTATATGACCACATCTTGACTCAGCAGGTATCGCACCCAACATGGCGTCGGCAAACAGCATCACCTCCAGCCCAACCTCTCAGCCAATGGAACTACGTGCAGTCGCCGATTTCCACTCAACCCACTTCCACCTATACCCCCCCGCAAGCCTACCAACCCCCTACGGGCCCTGGTCCATCCTACGCCCCGCCGCCACACCCGCCTCCACAAACCTGGACTCAACCCTTCCACGCATCCTCCGTTGCCAGTCCACCTCCCATCACCACCGCATCTCAGGCGAACCCACAATACCATTCGGGACCTACACCGCAGCCCTCAGCTTCTCAACAATACCAATACGCACACCCAATTACACCAGTATCGATTCAACGACCTCACCCACCAGTGGGTGCACCTACGAATGTGATTACTTCTCAGCAGCAGCCCGCATCCGCTGCTGCGCAACCTCCACCCGTACATCGCCATGCAACGTTACCTTCATCTGTGCATCACCGCCAGCAGTCATTGGCACAGCCGCAGCAACATCTTTCACGGCATAATACTGTCGCACAAGCGACACGTGTTTCAACCCAACCGCTGCAGCAGCAATATCCTCCTATCCCTGCTCCTGCCCCTGTTCTTCCAAATTTCCCGTCAGTCCCAACAGCACCGCCAACTGTCACATACGGGCCCTACGACAGTGTATCGTCAGCCGTGGAGCAGCCGAAGAAAGAGGCACTTTTGATTGAATTGTAGTGTCGAGAGCGTACGAGATTGATTGATTGGGCATAACTTCGGTTGTTATTCTATCATTTGTTGTCATTCGTACTTTCAATGCACTGATCGTACTTATCCCTTGAGTTGGAGCTCTGAGCTAACGGTTTTGATCGTAAGTACACACACAACACATGAGTCACTGACCCTCCAGATGCGCTGAGCAGCACGATCGCCTGTGTTGGCTGTGACTGTTGGTCGGTCGCTACATTTTCTCCCACTCTGGAATCCATCACGTCTTCGCCACTTGCCCTTCCCATGCGCAACGAAAAGGCATTGTAAGGAAGATCGAGGGCCACTTTGAGGGATTAAACTTGTCGTAATCAAATTTACGTTTCCTTGCGATTTTTGTCATTGAATGCTCCTCGATCGCGAGCACCGTCATGAGTGAGCAAAACATCTTGAATAACATCTCATCTCATCCGCCTCGAGCGTATATCATAGGAAGTATCCGCCATTGCTATCCTTTCATGGTACAGTAATGGTCAAAATTGACTAATAATTCGTGTGGGTATGATTCGGACCAATACTGGTGTTTCCACAAAAAAGGGCCATGTACGCATGCTCGGATATCATTCAGTGGAGCTTTTCTTCATTACTCCGCCGACCGTCCCCGAGAATGTTGCAGGCGCAATTCGAGCGGAGCCATACATTTCCTCAGTCGTGAGTTATCCTCAAAAACCGGTTATAAGGTCCACGCAGCCCGACAAATGGTTCATTAACTTGAATATTGTTGTGACTTCGATAGTGCCGAACACCACGCCCATTCGTCCTCATTGCTGCCTTAAGTGCGGCGGTACAGCGTATATCAAGGAGAGTACAGATGGGGTGTTACCAACACAAAAATAAAGATAGACTCTCTTTTGTGGTGGCATCCATGGCATACAAAGGGATACGTGGCTGCTGTACGATCTTCATAAGCCAAAGCGAATCATGGAAATCTGCAAACGGGTTTCCAAACACTTATAAAACGAGCATCCAATCCAAACCATGTCTGCAATGATGAAAGGGCTGACTGATACACCTTCCATTGACACGTTACGAGGAAGGTGTAAAGTAGGGGCCGTGTCACCTTAGTCCGGAATGATTGAGTTGAGTTCCTGTGGCTTTTCCAGGCGCTTGGTGAATCAACGCTTTGGCACTTTCCGTCGGAAAAATGTGTCTGAGGACGCTGTCAGCCGATCGTGCCCCCCATTTCGTCGCCAGCGTCGTGCTTGGTGTCCTTCTCGGCGTTGACGTAGGCGTTGGCCTTGATACCGACGGGAGATGGACGCAACGGACATGGCGGGAGAAACCTATTTCGGAGATAAGGTGACGGGCGATGACTCATGAATGGGCGCGATATAGCATACGACGGAAAATGTTCCTCTCCATTGTGTCGGGTGCACGCCTCGGAATTAGAATATTGTTTTCGGCAACGAAAGGGCGGGCCTTTATGTCATTCATTTGCCATGCGCCGCGAGTTCGGGTTTTGTACAGCACCTTGTGTGGGCCAGTCGACACTATACAGTATCCACGAAATTTGTTCTTGAACTTAAGCGGTTCAAGAAGCACACCCGAGAGGATGCCACCCTCGGACCTGACAGAAAATGGTAAAAAAAACTTTGTCTGGCACGTGGGGGTGAAATGGGGAAAAGTTTAACCCTTCCTGTAAGCGTGATGAAGATCACGATGTCCACAGCCCAGCACTCTGGCCATACTATATGGGCTATCTATAAGGATCTCTCGGCGCAAAAAAAATCCAAAATCCCGCACGCGGATTTATGATCCTAAAAGGGACGCTTACAGTTCGTCCTCGTGGACACGTAGGTTCGGTGTGGATTGACATCTACGTGAGTCACCAACCACTTCATCGGCGCTGGACATGCGAATCGGACTTAAACTCACGGTAGGTAAACGGCTGGTACATATGAAGGGGATATTCTCTGGCATAAATTGTTGCGGTGGAGTTCCTCGGCGTCAACTGCCACGTGTGGATTCAATTGGTGCAGGAAGACGTGCGAGGATAGAAACCTACTAGCTTTGGAAGCCAGAAAGGTCACCCACACCTGGGGAGTCTCCGTCCACTGGTTCACCTCGGAACGTACGTCACCATTTGGATAGTATTCATGGCTCCTGTATGCACGCCGCATTGTGCCAACTCGCATACCGCTCAGCGTTTTCGTGTCACCGCAAAAGAGTAAAGGTCGCCTCCTATCCCGTGGTTAGTATGTCAATGGACTCATCGAGGCACCGACTATGGGAGTCTTCCTTGGGAACTACTAACAGCAAGGTCAGGACCCATAGTGCGATCCTCCGTGAGGTAAACAACTCCAAAACTCCAACTCGCAACAGGTTGATACCTGTGAAATACCTGTGTTTACTTTCAGGTCTAGCAGATTAAAAAAGGGATGAGGATTCAGAGACAGTTGAGAAAACCCAGAAATGGGTCGTCGTTGATTAATAACTCGATGACGCATAAGAGTGTCATGACAGCCGCGAAACTTTGGAAGCTGTCGAACATGATTTGACGAACGTGGCTACAGCTGTCTGTGTATTGAGAGAGTCAGGGTCTAATGATATGCGAGGAAATGAGAAATTTATTGGCAGGAAGGGACTGTGATGGGAGCTATTGTGTGTTGTGTCGACTCGTCCGGCGTTTGGGGAACCAAACTTTGGCCAAACATTGCGTTGGGTCGTCATCCGGGCCCGAGGGTGTCCTTGATTCCTCAACTCGTATCCTCCGTCGCCTGGTCTGCTTTGGTCGAAATGGTCGAAATGGTCACGGAGGAGACAAAGCTTTTAAGCGAAGCCCTCAGCACTGTCAAAATACAGGTCCAGCAAATGAAAAGACACCTCGTATGTCTCCCGATTGGCACCACTACGCTCCCGCAGTGTCCGCGCAACGATGGTTACTGACCCACTGGTAGGAATTAGACTTGCTTATGGACGCGCTGAAGAGCGCAAGCCTGATGCTCGCTGAACTGCGGACATCCTCCCTTTCTCCGAAGCAGTACTACGAACTTTGTCAGTTGTCTATATTCACAGCATTGAATAGAACATTCACATGACTGCAGACATGGCCGTATTCGATGCTCTTCGCCATCTCTCCAATTACCTCTACGACGCCCATACCGCAGGTCGCCACCACCTCGCCGATCTCTATGAGCTCGTCCAATATGCTGGGAACATTGTTCCTCGGTTATACCTCATGATCACAGTTGGCTCAGTCTACATGTCCGTTCCCGAAGCGCCCGTAAAAGAAATCATGAAGGATATGATGGAAATGTCGCGCGGTGTTCTCCATCCCATTCGTGGTCTCTTCCTTCGACACTACCTGAGCGGCCAGACGCGTGACCACTTGCCAATTGGCTCAGACACCGGGTTTCCTTGTTTCCTCTGCTAAGCCTTAATTTCCCTTCTGATATCCCTCATTGCAGGCCTGCTGGCAATTTGCAAGATTCAATCACTTTTGAGCTCACCAATTTCATCGAAATGAACAAGCTCTGGGTGCGACTTCAGCACCAGGGACACTCGCGCGATCGCGAGAAGCGCGAGGCTGAGCGCAAAGACCTTCGCATTTTGGTCGGCACAAACCTCGTTCGGCTCTCTCAGTTGGATGGTGTCGATCTGGAGCTCTACCAGAATAGCATCCTTCCCGCCATTCTCGAGCAGGTTGTTCAGTGTAAGGATGTGATTGCCCAGGAATACCTCATGGAAGTCGTAATCCAGGTCTGTTTCTCTCTCATCTCCCACCGATTCTACCGACCAGGGACCCGTGAAGGTCTTCACGGATGAATTTCACCTCCACACGCTTGGTCCATTCCTCTCCTCAACTGCACAATTACAAACCAAAGTCAACATCAAACAAATAGTTATCGCACTCATTGATCGTTTGGCCGCATATGCTGCACGTGAGGCCGAAAATGAGGATGCTGAAGAAGCCAAACGACAAGAGGAAGCTGCTGCGCGGCGACTTGCAGAACGCGTCAAGGCGCAGCGCGCACGGGTGCGCGCAAATGGCGCCACGAGTCCGGTACACGAGTTCAAGAACGAAGCTGGGTGGGGTGAACCGACGAGCCCCACTGCACCCGTGACCGCCGAGGAGAAAAGTGAAACGACGGGTGATGCGGAAAATGAGAAGCCCGATAAGGGGAAAGAGAAGGAGGGCGAGCCTGTACGCAAGTTCCGAGGCGTTCCGGAGAATGTCAAATTGTTTGAGGTATTCTGGGAACAGGTGGTTGAGCTTGTCAAAGTATGTCTAGTTCTTTTAAACCCACGTACCCCTTCTTATATTTCACAGGCTCGGCCCGACTTGTCGATTCAAGATGTCACCGCCTTACTTGTGTCGTTGACTAATCTATCGCTCAGCTGCTACCCCGACCGCCTCGAGTATGTGGATAAGGTTCTTGGTTTCGCCCGTGATAAGGTCAAGGAATTCGCAGATAGGTTTGTCAACAAGGTTCTATTATAGCTAGATTAACAGGCAACTAATCGGTTCTCACAGCCCGGATCTTCACAGCCAACAAACAACCTCTCACCTCGCCAGCCTCCTCCTCTCACCAATCAATTCATATCAATCTGTGCTCACTCTCCTTGCATTGCCCAATTATGTACCTCTCCTTTCGGCACAGCCGTATACCACGCGTCGCATGCTTGCCCACGCCATAGTCTCCAGTGTCCTCAAGAACGAAACTGTTGTTGAAGATCCTGAAGACGTGCACGGCATCCTCGAACTATGTCAAGTTTTGATCCGAGAGCAGCCTGACGCCGCACTCTTACCTCCAGGAACTGGGGGACGCCGCGGTGCGTTTGGCGGCGGCGAAAGGGATGACGTAGCGGAGGAACAAGGATGGATCGCAAGGATGGTACATTTGTTCCGATCAGAATCACTGGGAACCCAATTCGAGGTGAGGATTCAATTGTCAGCTGGACTCGTCGGACTCTAACGTGTATGTCAAGATCCTACAAACTGCGAGACGGCACCTTGAGGCTGGTGGAGACCGCATGCGTTTCACCTTCCCCGCCGTCATTACATCTGCGATTAAGCTCTGCCGTAGATACAAGAATCGTGAACACCTCGAAGAGGACTGGTCCTCCAAGGTCGAAGCAATTCTCAAATTTGTTCGCCAACTTACCTCGATCCTCGCCACTCAAGTCGATGCTCCAACCATCGCACTTCGGCTCTTCTTGCTTGCGGCCCAAATCGCCGATGAGTGTGGTTTCGAAGATCTCGCGTACGACCTATACGTTGAGGCATTTACTGTCTACGAGGAAGGTATCTCCGAGTCCCGCGCCCAGTTGCAGGCAATCACGCTTGTGATTGGCACATTACAAGGAGCTCGAGTATTTGGTGTCGATAATTTTGACACTCTTATTACGAAAGCTGCCCTCCATGGCGCAAAACTGCTAAAGAAACCCCACCAAGCCAGCGCAGTGCATTTAGCAAGCCACATGTGGTGGCAGGAAGCGTCCACGTCCTCCCCAGAGCGGGCAGATTTTTCTACGTCAGCAGGGCCTGAGAAGCCGCCGACATTACCGCAAACCAAGGATGGGGAGGATGAAGCGGACGCGCCGAAAGCGGTGAGATAGCCAGCCCTTGTGACGTGCAGCCAGCTTACGGATCTTACAGCACCCACATCAAGACAGTAAACGTGTCCTTGAGTGCCTTCAAAAGTCACTTCGTATTGCCAATTCCGCGACGGAAGAGATCGTTACTGTTCAGCTATACGTCGACACACTCGATCAATATTTATTCTATCTAGATCGTGGTGCGACAGCGGTTCGTACATTTTTTGCTCGAACGTCTCGCCTCTCAGCTAACGCCTTTGATCTCAGGTGATGCCAAAGTTTGTCAACTCACTCGTAGAACTCGTTACAGCATCGATCGACAACATCAGTACACCTGACTTACATCCATCGCAACGAGCCCCGCTAGGCCTTTTGGAAGGCGTTCAGACACCCGACATGATTACTCGGCATTTCCGTAACACACTATCATATATTCAAGCAAAGAAGGTTACCGCCGAGGGTACGCCAGGCACTCGTTGGGACGATGTGGATATAGTCGGTGCGCTCCTGAAAATGGGACTCGGCGCCCGGTGAACGGTCGCGCTTGGGCCGATGTAGGTTTACTATGATTGGAGTTACCGTGTCTTTTTTTTTGCCAATCTTGTTTATTGTCTTAACACTTTCCTTTGGCTTCGGACCTCCACGTCACCTGCCCGTCGGAGTCTGATAAGCTTTCCGAATTCAGGTTATCAGGAGGCTATTATCACAGCAGGTAGGGAGGGGCAATGCACATCCCAGAGAATTACCGGCAATATAAACCAAATATATACATGACTAGTACTGTATGATCGAAACTTTGCGATGCGGCGGTTGCTTTGGACGCCGGCCCCCCACAAACTTGGAGGTTTCGTTCGCGGCGTTACGTGTTGTCCCCGCTAGGTTTTGCTTGTGCTCATCTTGGGATGTACTCGCATGTGATCGACTAAGCCGCTGAACTGAACCGAACTCAGTCTCAAGCAGACCAAACGAATCGCCTATTTATAAGCAAACAAACAGAGACCTGTACATTGTACGACGATACTATTAGGTGGCTCAGACGGACTGAGTCGGAAGCATCTTGAGCTTGATGACCAAGCGAAGGTACTCTGTGCCCTCAGGCTCGACCTCGATGTCGTGGAGCTGCCAGAGAGCAGCGTACATCCCCTGGGCGGTGTTTGGGGCAGCATATCCACCCGGGGGAGGGGGCGGCACGGGGAAACCGGTCGCCGTCAAGTTCTGTGGGTTGACGGCGAAGCTGCTGGTGCCTGCTTCTCCGGCCTGCCCTCTGTGAACGTTCGTCTGGGGAGTAGTAGAGGGCGGTGAGGGGGTGTCGTCCGTCGGACTAAGTGAAAGCACTTATACCTGCGCCTGCTGTGCATAGGGAATAGCGGGGTAACCGCCACCTTCCCAAGAAGTTGAGGTACCTGCGGCATGGTTGGGGATATTCCCGAAAGACGGGGTGCCCCCATAAGCCTGGCTAGTATTTCTAGAAACTACAGGAGTTTCCAGTGGGTGTTGGACCCGGAAAGCACTCTGCTGTAAGGTCTTTAAGCCCGTTGGGTTGCGCGCAAGCTCGATGAGAGATCGGGGACACCCACGACATTCGGTGCTACTGACGGAGCCTGTGGACTTGCATAGACTGGCCCGGGATATTGACGTGCTGGCTGCGGCGAAAATTCGTACTGTAGGTCCTCGGTAAACAGCTGTATTGTGTCACCACAGCTGCGTATGCCCTCACCTGAAAGTCAAAGCTGGAAGGGGGGCCATTGTTGACAGTATTCGTTTCTGTCAAGTCGCCAGAAGAAG
>Ga0307510_10012357_pt1 | contig 10128 bp, 6 predicted proteins | sample 12_EM_MG_FD_207224 | JGI IMG/M metagenome (GOLD analysis project Ga0307510, IMG submission 207224) | Populus trichocarpa ectomycorrhiza microbial communities from riparian zone in the Pacific Northwest, United States - 12_EM | ecosystem: Host-associated > Plants > Roots > Unclassified | place...
CTGACCCGATACCAAAATATTTTTTTTTAGACTTTTATAATGATATAAAAGGAAAATAAAAACAAATCATCAACTCCAAATCCCAATGAACCTAACATAAAATTTTGAAATTGATAAAAAAAAAAAAATGGATGATCAAAGTGGAAAAAAAAAAGCGAAACACTATGCAAATCCATAGTGTTTTGCCTCACAACCCACAATGAATTACATAGGGCTACTAGGTTTTTTTTTTTGTTAATAATCAAAGCTCAATATATTGTCTTCTTTAGCCATATTATTTTATAAATTTAAAGTTTTAATTAATTTTTTATATAAATTTAAAGACATTTGAGGGAGATAAAGAATCATAATCTCATTCAATTCTTGATATCCCCTTAAAATAATAAAACTTATATGTGAAGCTGACTGTATGATAAAAGTGCTTTAGTTGTTAGATGTACAGTCTTGATCCATGTTGATCATGTGAGCTAAGATAAACTTTAACTGAATGGTTTATTGACAGTCCATGACTAACACCTTTACATGTAAGCCCAAATTAATTGTACTAGCATTGAGTCTAGGATTATAAGACTCACACCTATCTTCACTAAGTCTTGGAATAGGGCACGAATTGCCTCATGACACTTACTAGCCCAAAATTTAAAGGGCCATAAATCCTCTCATGTTATCTTTGTATTTGGTAATCAACAATAGATGTTAATTTGACATTTTTATCATAACTAAATCCATATAATGGCATTAAGGTGTCCATGCCCATTGCATGAACCAACTAGCATCATCTTTTCTCTTTTAATAGTATACTGCAAACTATTAGGGTTTATTATCTCAAGTCATTGTCCCTAAACTAGGTCATATAAATTTCATATTCTTCATATAGGTTGATGTGGTTCATAGGTGTTTTGTTCATGGATATAAAATCACTCATGAGTCACTAGGTAAGGTAAAATCAGTTCTAGACACATAAACATTCTAAATCCTCACAAGATACTACTAGAAATTAGAAAACACTGATGGAAGATTTTGTCGATGTTAAGGTAAAATTTTGTTGGCATTTACAATGTTGGCGGAATTACAGATAGAAAACCTTCATAAAAAAAGTATATTGTCAAGGATTTATTTTTCATTGCAACTCCATAGCCATTAAAAATGAGTGTAAATTTTTGTTGGAAAATTTCATTAGCGATTATGCCATCTTTTAGTCTCCTGATAGAATTTGCAGTTGACAATTCCATCGGTTAGTTGCTAAATTGTTTTGTGTGGAAATGCTGATAAGATCATCGTTGAAAAATTTTATTCCATTAGAGATTGCATTTTTTTTGTTTTTGTATCTTATGATCCCCAATCACAAGAACGAGATAGTTAACAATAAATCACAACCACAACTCCAAAACAAAAATTTACTAATACAAAAAGTAATATTCACCATTTCTATGTAAGAATATCACTTTTTAGTTGAGAAGATCATTGTCATGGATAAGGAAAGAATTGAAGTTGACAAAAACAGGAAAAGAAAAAGGTAAAGCACGAGTAGGGGGAATACACTTCAAGGCAATGAAGGGAAGGCATGACTCGTATAAAAAAGCTTAGGGTTTTGGTCCTTTCAATCTTTTTTTCCAGAATTAAAGGCACTATTGAAGTGATTTGCATAGTTGACAAAAAAAAGTAAAAATCTCCTAAAAGTGATAGCTAATGTTGCTACCTGACGTCGCAGAGACCCTTAAAAAAAACATATATTTGACATCTTGTTTTTAAAGGGAAACTGTCTTATTTAAGGAGTCACCACCTAATACTATGATCACTAGGAACCCTAACTAGTCAATAGGTTGCATTGCTAGTTTTGTCTTAAATTGCAAAGGGTTTGTTGTGTTTAGGGATGAGAAAAAAAACCAAAAAAACTAATTAAACAGAGAAAACTAAAAAAAAAAAACCAAAAAAACCAAACCAAGAGAAAAAATTGAATGAACTTGTTGTAACCCATTTTGGGTTCCCGCACAAAAAAGGAAAAAATATATAAATATATAGTCAGAAGAAATTGGAAAAAATTATAATAGCAGTAGGATGCTGGAGCGCACATAAAATGGTCAGAACAATTGATTAAGGAGGCTAAAAAAATACAAAGATTGAAATTTTGACAGTATATACTTGAATGATGAGAGCCCTGTTGCAAAAGAAAATTCAATTTGAGGAGAAAAGTCCAAAATTTGATGTTTATAGACTCAATTGGATTTTATTGAAGGTTTAATTGAATTTATAGAGGGTTTGATTGCAATAAAAATTGATTTTTAAGTCAATTTGGGCTTTAATTGGAAGAAATTAAAGTTCTGGGGTCAAATTATATTTTTTTAGAGTTGATTTGGTCAAATCAAGGGCTTAATTGTATAAATATTGAACTTTGATGGCCAATTAGAGACCTAATTGAAGAAATATGAAACCAAGGACCAAACTGGAAAAGGCGCGTAAATAGAGGGGTTGTAATTAACCAAATTAGGAGCCAAATTGAAGAAATTAAAAGTTTATTGATCAATTAAGGGTCAAATTGCATAAATCAGAGACCAAGGATGAAAGTGAAAAAGGCGGCCAACTATAGGGTCGGCGATTGAAGTTGGCAGGGATGCAATTGAATTGATTCTTAAATCAAAATTGCATTTGAGGACTTGAACGAACAAATGATAGATTGGGTACTAATTTGGAAGTTGACGTGTTGGCGTTATATCATATTTAAATGAAATGGCGCATTTTGTATAAAACGACGTCATTTCATGTTAAAAAAAATGGAACAAAATAGTGTCGTTTTGAGCGACACTGTTCCTCTTTCTTCTTCCCCTGGATGTGCAGCAGGGGAAGGAAGAATTTTTTCTTTTCTTTTTTACTGCTTCTTCTCTCTCTCCCTGCATGCTTCTTCCAAAACCTAAAGCCCCACACCCCCTTATAATGAGAAACAAGTGAGGACGTGCCCTGCAAACCACGCCCGTTGGTCACCTCGCCCGTTCGCCCGTTGCCGTGGCAGGGCAGGAAGACCCGACTCCCCATGCACAACGATAGGGCTGCGATAGGGACACCCCCGCTCCCCTTTGCCTTATAAATATTGCTCTCAACACCGGCATAAAAGGGGGACGAAAAAGGAAACGAGAGGAAAAGAAAAGGAAAGCAAACGAGGGGGGGAGAGAGAGAGAGAGAGAGAGAGAGAGAGAGAGAGAGAGAGAAGACGAGTTTGACACAGGGGAGGGTTTAATAGAGAAATAAACAAGAGAGCAGGGAGTACAAAGAGGGATACCACTTGACAACGAAAGAAGAGAAAGAAAAACGAAACACTAGAGGAGAGGGGAAGAGCAGTAACCTCTCTCTCCGCTGCTTGAAACAGCAGCACCGCTGCTTAGAGCTGTCGTTCGTGAGCCACGACATCGCCACCGGCCTCCACCGCAGCACTGCCAGCGAAGCAGCCAAACTAGCAAGGCACCTCCTCCTCTGCGCCAGGTAACTCTTATTTCCCCTCCACTTTTACTTTGTTTTCAGCATAAGTTTCTCCTACATCTGCATGCAGGAGGATAGGAGGGGGGAAATAATTCCTCCCCCCTTGTTTTTTTTCTTTTTCTGGGCCAGGCCAGTTCTGACCCAACCCTTATGTGTGGGTCGGGTCCGGCCCAGACCCAAAGAAGCAGAGAGAACTATTGGGCCGAGATCGGCCCGACCCTTTTGGGCTGAGTCCGGCCTAGTTAGTTGGGCTGGCCCAGCCCATATATATATATATATATGAAAAAACAAAAAAAATAAAAATTCTAAAAAATCCTTAAAAAAGTTTGTTGATTTTCCCACATATTTTATCAAATTTGTTTAATACTGGTTTGTATTTTTAAGTTTGTTGATTTTCCCGCATATTTTATCAAATTTGTTTAATACTGGTTTGTATTTTTATACCGTAAAGATACAAATTCGATATTAAAATATCTGATTTTCTTCAAAACATTGCAAAAAATTTATAAAACAAAAAAGATATTTTGTGTTTCATGCATACGGCCAAGTCTCTCAAAGATAAGAAAAATCATCACATCGTATTTTCATACAACAAAAAAAATCATATTGTTTTTTTATACATAAAACACAAAAAAAATTCAGAAAAAGGTTTTAGCATGCACTTTGGCTTTAATAACAAGTTTGTTAGAGCTATAAGAACTAGGCCAATATTTCAAAAAATTTAAAAAATATTTTTGTCTTCTTTTAGTATCTAGGAATACGAATTTATACGTAAAATGTATTCCTGATAAAATGTAGTTTTTTTTAGATGTTAGAACGGTTAGGATTTTACCCGATAAGATAAGGACCTTCTTATTGAGGAGGACTTTTCTTGAACCATAGATGGACCAACAATTAGAAATATAATAACACCTTAGCTTTTTATCAGACAATCAAACAATGCAGCTTACCTTAGGTAAAGCGTATTTGGGGTGCTAATACCTTCCCTTTACGCAATCAGTCCTCGTACCCGATCTCTAAGACCAGTTAGGGTTCCTAGTGACCAAAATACTAGGTGGCGACTACCATTTTATTTTCCACCGATAAAAAACAAGATTTTCTTATCTCGACTATATTTGCCAGATAGATACATTAGATTGAAGTGGAATATTCGTCGCGACGCCGCACACGTGCGACATAACCGATTAGAAAAAACAAAAAAAAATGGTTCGATTCAATTTCATTTTCAAAAGTCTAAAACCGATTGAACCAAATCAGTTCAAAATACACTTTACCAAGTTGAAAATCGAGTATAAATACTAAGTTTTCTTCTAACCTTAAAGCATAAATCAAACCCAAACCCTAAATGTCGCCCCTCTCAAGCTTTCTCTCAATCTCTTTGTCACCCCCAAAGCTTTCTCGCTTATCTCTCATTCTTTTTTTTGTAGCCTCCATCATCAGTTGCTCTTTATCCTCCATCGTCGTCACTGGTTTTTGTCTCTAGGTAACAATAATTTTTCTCCTTTTCCTACTTTTTTTTTTCACTAGTCGCTCTCTATCTTTTCACCTTGTTTACAATTAAGGTTGAAGTTGTAGAGGAAGAGAAGGAAAAGCATATGTATGGACAAAAATTGTAGTGGTTTCTCTATTGTGCTGGTTTGCTTGGCCTAATGTAGCGATAGTTGTTGGTTTACTTGCAAGAGACATTGATCCAATGGTGTAGTGGCAATTGTATAAGGACTGTGGTGAAGAGATCATCTTCGAGTTCTTTGATTAAAAGCTAATGTTGAAGGCTATTGGATTGGTTTTGGTATGGCTTGCGATGGTTGGGAAATTAATTTGACTGGGTGGTCTTGGTAGAGAAAAAGATAAGGGAGGCTGGTTTTGGAGTTTCAATGTTTTTTTTTTATTAGTACTTTACTAGATGAATTTATAGGAGGTTTTTTTTTCAAAAAACTTTTAGGGAGAAAAATGTTTTTTTCTTTTTTGTATTATCATCATCATCTTGTTCTCTGAATTTTATCTCAATTTTTCATGAATCCTGACCTTTAGCAACCCAGACAGTTTATGTGGATGACTGAATTCATTTTATTTTTCCATTGCATATCATTGAGGGAAAGTGTGAGCTGAAACTGAATGTGTTTGAATTTTATTTTATATTGTGAAATTTCTCCTGCAATTGGAGATTTAAGAAACTAGAATTCTAGTAAAAAAAATTAGACAATTGGAATAGGAATTTTACATCAATTATAAGACTTTTAAAAGCCCATAATAAGTCCATAAAAATACCATAAGAAATGCATAAAAAGCTTAAAAATAAAATTGGTTTGTTCCAATTTTTTCCTTCAATTAACCGAACCAAAACTGATTGATTTGAACAAGTTTTGGTTCGGTTTTAGTTTATAATTTTTTTAAAAAATAAATTTCTTTCGGTTATTTTGTTAGAGGAAAACGAAACCAAACAAAAAATGCTCACCTTTTGTTGTGTTATGTTATTGATAGTGTACCCATAATATTCTAGACTTTAACATCAGTGAATATTCAACTAAAAATACTTCAAATTCTGGCATTGGTAAGGTTTACATGAAGAAAAGGTCTGATATTCATCACTTTGATGGGATATTTTTTTTTTTAATTGCCACTTTTACTTTTGATTTAGACATGCCCTCCAGTGTTTGAGTTTCTCGAGCTCTTTTGCCTTTTGGCTTTCTTAGAGTTTTTTTCATCAATTATTGATCTTTTAAATTTCACTTCCCTCGATATGAGGTGTGGTCCTATTTGAGATTTTTTTTTAATAAAAGAAAATTTATTCAAGCTCAAATAGGATCACAGGGGATATATTCATTTTAAAGTTATTCAAGCTCAAATAGGATCACAGGGGATATATTCATTTTAAAATGTGAAATAAATAGCAATAATAACTTATTCTCATTTCAAACACAAGCGGTTAAAACCAATAAAATTTTTCCTCATCCAATATAATGGCTTGGACTTGCAAGGAACTGTATTTCATGAATACATTTCAAAAAATTAGTTGTATGTATAATCCACTACATGTTATTATATATATAACTAAAATATGGCTTAAGAGACATGGTAAGAGTGTGAGTATTTGTTTTTCAATTCATATATTCTAGTTTAGATTTTGGTCACCTTAATAAAAGAGTTGTTTCATTCATTAATTCATTTATCATCCTATAAACATGATGTCAAAATATTGTTTTAAACAATCATCGAATCATTTTTGAAATCAAAAGCAAGTTTAATTTTTTGAAATTCTATTGGGGAAAAGATTTTTCATAAAACCAAATTTGAGTAAGAAATGAGGTGAGCCTATAAGATCATGCAAGGTTGTAAATGTGTGTTTGTGGGTTCTTTGGTATCAACAAGTGTCCATAAGTAAGTGAAGGAAATGAAGAATATGCAAAGAGAATTTCTTGGCCAGACCCTCATTTTATTGACGTGATGTGAATTTATAAATCATACATAATATTTCTTTACAAAATCAGGTTCTATAGGCCTAATCAAATCCTTTCCATCCATTCTTATTGGTAATAATTCTCTTCCAAATAATGTCTTTTTTACTACATACAAACCCTCATAATTTGGTGCCCATTTACTGTGATTTTTGCTAGGTAGCAATAGAATTTTTCTTAACACAAGGTCTCCTTCCTTGAACTTTCTTAGATGAATTTTATTATCATATGCTTTAGCCATCGTTATTTGGTACAACTGATCATGCAAAATTATTGTCAATCTCTTTTCATTGATTATGTTTAGTTGCTCATATTGTATCCTAACCCATCAGCCTTTTCAAGCTTAGATTCTATAAGGACCTTTAAAGAGGGAATTTTTACTTTTAAAAGCATCATTACCTCCTTTCCATAAACTAATGAATAATGTGTAGCTATTCAGTATGCATGGAGAGCATAAGGAAATCATTTATACTAGTCTTTATAGGTAATTACCATTTTTTGGACAATCTTATTTATGTTCTTATTAGCAACTTCTACAACATCATTCATCTTTGGCCTATAGAGAGATAAATTAAAGTGTTTGATCCTCCACTTAATACGCAATTATATGATCATCTTTTCATTAAAGTTTTGGGTATTGTCGGTCATTATATTCTCAAATGAACCATATCATCATATTAGGTCTTTCTCAATGAACTGTTTGGCCACCTTCTGAGTCATATGGGTATAGGAGCAGGCTTCTACCTATTTTATAAAGTAATCAATTACAACAAGGATAAATCGATGTTCACTACTAGCTTTCAGGTTAACTGGCCCAATCACATCTATTCCTAACTTTATGAATAGTTAGGTTGATAATATGTTGAATAAAGGTGTTAGAAGTACATTGATCTTATCAGTATACACCTGATATTTATGATATTTTATGATAAAGTTTATGTAATCTTTCTCCATAATCATTTAAAGTACTCGACTCTTTAAATTTGTATAGTCATTATGTGCTCATTTGTATTTGTAGCTCATATTCCTTTGTGTACTTCTTGCAAAGCTTTATTAGCTTCTGATTCATCCATATAGTACTCCATTTCCATGTACACCTTAGATGATGTTCATGATATTAGATGAACTTATTTATATATGTATATCAAGGGTCATCTATTTCTTTGTGTATTGTTTTTTTTTTTTTTTGAAGTTGTAATATTAATTTACAATATTGAGAAATGGTAGGGGTGCGTCACTTAGTTTCTCCTCTCTTTTCTTAATTTGTTCTTCTTGATAAAAAAAATATTAAAGAAATTAAATTTCTTTGAATAGGATTGTATTTGTCCTCTCTCTCTCTCTGCATGTCTTTTTGCATGTTTGTCCTAAATATTAATAGTTGTTGGTATGTCCTTTTTTTTATTGTGACTTGCTTGAATAGGCAAAACGTTGCCTCTTTGCTTGGGATTTTAAGAATTAATCGCATAGAAAGAAATATTTCAATAAAAAATAATTAAAACCTTGGAGGAAATAAAAGCTCATTAATTTAAAAATGGAGTGCTTATTTAAGTTCCCTATGTTTGTCCTTCATTGCTGAAGTTCAATCTTTGTGTTCTCTACCTGTAAGAACGAAGAGATTATTTGTTTTAGAATATAAACCGAGAGCACATGCATCTCAATACATATGAGTTGTACTTTAATCCCATAATCAATTATAGCATAGAGGCCAAAGTTGCCAAAACATCAATAAGTTGTTTTTATCTCTCCCTGGATGAGTAAAATTTGTCTTATCCAAATCTTTAGCAAGTTTGGAGAGATATTATTGGTATGATCTTAGCTTCTTATCCTTAGCTTGTCATTCACCTTCCATCTTATAGATTATTAATATTGAGTCCCCCTACACCTCCAACTTTCTTATCTTCATCTCCAATGCAACTTCTAATTCGTGAATACAAGCCTTATATTCAGCAATATTATTCATGTAATCAAACTATAACTTGATTGAAAAAGCTTTCCTCCAAGTCAATTATCATAACACCAACCCTATTATCGAACATATTTATTGCACCATCAAAGTATATGCTCCTTCACTCAATTTCTTCTTCTTTTTCTTCCACTACCAATTTAATTATCATTAGGGAAGTCAAGGTTTAATGGTTCATAATCCTCAATGGCATTATCGATAATTTTCACTTCCTTTCACCGCCTTCTTTGCCATGTAGATGATGTCATACTTAGCCAACAACACTTGTATTTTAGCTATTCCACTTGATAAATAAGGCTTCTTAAAGATATATCTTAGATGATCATTCTTTAAGTTCAACTAAGTGGTGCAATACAACATGTATTGTCAAAGTCTCTTTGCACTCCATACCAAGTTACAACACAACTTTTTTATCATACTGTAGTGGGATTCACAATTGATGAATTTTTTTCCGAGGTAGTAGATAACATGCTCCTTCCAAACTCATTATGTTTTCTGAGCTCGCAACTCATATCCATTTTTATCATTGTTAAATACAAGATGATAGGCCTTTCAGGCATAAGTGTTACCAATAGAGGTGGCTTGTACAAATATTGTTTGATCTTATCAAAGGCTTCTTGACGGTGTTCATCCTATACTTTAGGATTTTTTTCCAGAGCAATCGAAACATTAGGTCACAAGTGACTCTAAGTTGTGAAATGAATCGGGCGATATAGTTTAAGCGCCCTAAAAAGCTTTGGACTTCATTTTCAATCTTAAGAGCTGACATATCTTATATGGCTTTTACCTTATCAGTGTCTACTTCTATACCTTTATTACTCATCACAAACCCTAATAGCTTCCCTAATTTCACCCCAAATATGCATTTCACAAGGTTCGACTTCAATTGGTATTTCCTTAACCTTTTGAACAATTTCCATTTATTTAGACTTAGCGATTGATTAGTACTTAAAAGTGCATTTTTATCAAGGTTTTATATTATCATTTTGCACTTGAAGTATCAATAACTCCTTAACTAGAGCATGTTTTATAATAATAAGTCTGATAATATAATATAGCTTTAATTTATGGTAAACGCTCATTTAAATGCAGGAATATCTCACAATTCAAACCATTGATTGATGTGATTAACTATTGAAAGTGAAAGGACAAAGAAAAAGCTAAGCTTAGAAAGGAGATACTGATTCAATTCAAATTGGAACACTGTTCAGTTATTAGGTCATATCTAGAGCTGTAGAT
>Ga0307510_10012358_pt1 | contig 10128 bp, 4 predicted proteins | sample 12_EM_MG_FD_207224 | JGI IMG/M metagenome (GOLD analysis project Ga0307510, IMG submission 207224) | Populus trichocarpa ectomycorrhiza microbial communities from riparian zone in the Pacific Northwest, United States - 12_EM | ecosystem: Host-associated > Plants > Roots > Unclassified | place...
ATTATTTTATAGATTGACAATATAAGTATTATCATTGATTTTTCTTAGTACGTTGTAATGTCCATCAATACTTCTTCTTTTATAGCTTGTTATATGTTCATACTAAACATCTCTGCTTGAATATAACACCATCACCATATATCCTTCCTTGAACACTTTGACATGATAGTGTTTATCAACATTCTCCTTGTACTTAAACATTAGTTTGTTATAATTTTTATCTCACCTCTACCTATACATCTTGCACGTCAGTAGTCATCTTCTATGCAACAATGTTATGCAACACTTTTTATAAATTAGTACAAGATTCATGTGTGTGTGCGCGCGCATTGTGTTTTGCTCTATTGTATTTGAGCAAATACTTCGTATGATGTTTATTTTAAGTTAACAGAAAATACTAGTAGATCAATTGCTCAAATTGAATATGCTAATGCAATTGGTAGCTTAATGTATGTTATGCATTGTACAAGATTATATATTGCTTTCATAGCGTACAAATTATCTAGATACACAAATAATCCTAGTATGGATCATTGAATAACAATTACAAGAGTACTTGGTTACTTGAAAAGTATTATGATTTTTGGATTATTTTATAATAATTTTCTAATTGTACTTGGAGGTTATATTAATGTTAGTTGGATAACTAATGCAAGTGATAATAAGTAACCTTTAGATGAGTATTTATTTTAAGAAGTGGATCTGTTTTTTTGGCTTTAAAGAAACAAACATGTATAACTTATTATACAATGGAATCCGAGTTCATAGCTCTAGCAACCGCAGGTAAATAGATAAAATGATTGAGAAATATGTTATTGGACATTAAGTTGTGGCCATAACCAATGCTTTTTATCCCCTTACACTGTGATGATCAAGCAATTATGTTTAAGGCATTTAGAAAAAAATTACAATGGAAAATCTAGACATATCAGCTTGACACATGAATATATAAGGAAATTAATTTCTAACAAGATAATTATTATTGTGTATGTCAGATTTTGTAATAATCTAGTATATCATTTCACTAAAAGTCTCTAAAGAGATTTAGTTAGAAGTAATTATGCTAGTATTGACTTGAGACCATTTAGTTAAGCTTAATAATAATATGAACCTAACTTTTACTAGTACATTTGCTAATTAGGAATTTCACCGGTAATAACAAATTATCAGTAAGAGTGATGTATATTAATTTGTGTCTAAAATCAAGATTTACAAAATTAGTATCCAAATTAAAAGGGATAACGAGTAATTAACATTCTTAATAAAACCTCAATGTGAAAAGGAAATTTCACCTATATGAACATAAGAAGTGGTGTCGCTTCAACAAAAGTTTGGAGAACTCTATAAATATTCATGAACTTAGAAAGTAGCACAAGGCCATATTAGTGCTAAAAAATGGTGAACTTCTGTTTTGGGTTAATTGGATTATGTTTGTAGGATTTCCAATTATATTGAATAAAATTCTGATTTATGTTTTTCTGCCATTATGATTTCTTTATAGTTTTGAAATGTTTACACTAAGAAGAGGTTTAAATTGAAAGATACCTTCTTTTTATAAATAAAACATGGTACAACCTAACTTTATAAGCTAAGACGGGGATTGTTATAATAACTTGCTTATTAGATAAATAAATAAAGAGAACTTCATCTCATATTAGAAAGGTAAGAGGTTTTCTTATACCTTATAATATGAGGGATACCAAATCAATTAATTTGGATGTTAGAGGAAAGATTTAGAGGGAAAAGCAAAATTTATATATATAGCACCTGGCACTTGGACACTTAGCATTATATAAAATATTTTTTTATTTTCAAAATTAATTAATTTTTGAAATTAATTAATTACGCATGACATCTCTTACTAAGTTATTCAGTTAATTTATTTGATGGGTTACCTTTTAAATTCAACAAACATATTAGTTTAAAGAGATATACCTTTAAATACTATAAATACATTGGTTTGAAATGATATTATTTCCCTTCTAAATATCAATTTGAAATGGTGTTATTTTCCTTCTAAATATTAGTTTGATACCGGTAGAAATCAATTAGAAAATAATTTTTTTTCTCGCCCTATTTTTCTCTCAATAAACTCCCTACTTACATTTATAAAAAAACCAAAACATATATTTTTAAAAAACCTATAGAACTTGTTATTTATATATATTGCTTTAACTCTGTCACAAATATGGTAGAGGCAATTAATATCTTAAAAATAGTGATCTTCACGTCTCAAAACATGATTGTTATATACTTATTATCTTAATAGGAAGTAACTAGTGACATCCTAATAGTTACTCTCTAAAACTCATTAAAAAAAAAATAAGCACAAGGAGAAGAAATAATAAATTTCATGACCAACAAAAAATGATGAGAATATCTTCACTTATGATTTATCTCTCGTACTTATATTTATTTCTTTCTTCCAAATAAATATAAAAAATAACTAATAAAATTTCACTAAAATTTACATGTATATTGCATAAATCACAAAAAGAACATAGACGATGAAATTAATATGTTGATTCCTATTATATGAAAGAAAGAGAAGAAAAGTGTAGATGATGAAATTAATACGTTGTTTCTTACTAAAAGCTTGTTTGGGATTGTGAAAACGGTCGCGGTTCAAAATATTTTTTACTTAGAAATGCATCAAAATAATATTTTTTTATTTTTAAAAAATATTTTTTTGATATCAATACATTAAAATGATCAAAAAACATAAAATAAAATTTAAAAAAATTTGCAGACTATGATAGCCTCACTCTTTCTCGGGAACGTTACTAAAAAGAATGGGGTGAGAGAGGCTCGAACTCTCGACCTCAGGATAACTCAGAAGCTATGAGACCTACGCGCTAGCCAACTGCGCCACCACCCCTTTTGATAATGCCAATTAAATATATAATATAAGTACTATAAAAGTTAATGTTCATAGCATCGAACAACTGAGTCCTAAAACACCTTAAACACAAGCCCCTGACCTTGTTTCCTTCCGAAATCGGACAGTCCGTCACCGTTTTCTCAGTTCCCGCTAACACACAGCACGTAAAAATAAACTCCGCGCATGTCTCTATCAAATCACAATTCACAAAGACAGAATTTCCACAAACTCTATCTTAGCCAACCGCTGCATTTTGAAGAGGTACTTTTTAATTTCTCTCTTTCACCCAATTTATTCATTTCTTGAGCTCTGAACAGCGACCCCTTGCTATTAATCAAAGCATCATTTATTTTTTTTCTATTTTGTTGTAAAAAAACCCTTCTTTTCTTGTCCTTGAATGAAAAAATGTTTGCTTCGGCTTCTTTTGGTTTTATTTTTTGGTCTCAAACTTGCCACAGCTGGTTTACTGCTTATATATAAATGTTTCTCCAGGGTTTGCCTGCTTTTGTTTGTAAGACGTAAGTCATTTTTGTGCGGATTAAATGAAACCCATTATAGCTTTTCAAGTTTTGTTGAGGAAGTTCTTTATGTGAGTGTGTTTGATTAGTGTTTTAGTCGCTGACTTACCGTATAAGTGACTGATCCGAAATTGAGATACTGCATGTGTAAATGAGGTTGAATGTCTAAAATTATGCAACGTGCTTGGATGGGAGGGATCTCTTATGATTCAATGAAAATGGGGGAAAACTTGAGATGAATTGTTGCTGGAATCCATCTGTTGCTCTTCCACATGGTCCATAACACGCTTTCAATTAGAGATATATATATAAGGTAAATGAATAAATTGTCTCTACCAATGATGTTTCTATAATGTTACTTGATGCGCTACCATTGAGTATACATGACATTTAGTACATCAGCTTATAAGAAGCAACTGATGAGTCTCAGTTGTAAAGCTGAATCATTCGCTTCTATGTTTGACTGCTTATCTGTAATGTATATATCCTTGTGCTTTTGTAATCCAAAATTTTTAATGCGATTAATGTCTATTATGTGTGGTTTTAGCGTGATGATCATCTTATGTCTCTGAGGCATCTAATGTCATGCTGTAAAGTAAACTGCTAATAACTTTGTTTGAATGCTTTTGTTTATGACGTACATCTTCATGTTTTCACAATTGAAAAGTCGCTGTGTGATGGGCATCCATCGTGTGCATTTGGTCTTGAGATTGACTTTGTATCTTGTGTCTAAGATCTCCAAGGGCATGTCATTTTTGGGAAAAATATCTTGGATGCAATGCTTCGTCAGTTTGGATAGATGCCGAGGAAAAGGCAAGTTTCTCTCCAAGTATCACGCAAATGAAGTCACTGAAAATGAGTTCTCTTTGCTCAAATGTTTGAATGTTAGTAGGTTTTAATAAGTTTACGTGTATTCCTCCAATTGAATAGTGTGGTGTTGCATGTACAGATATTGCAATCCTTTGTCCATTTGTATGATCAAATAGATAATGGAACAATAAGCTAAATTGCAGGTCAGAAACATGAATTGCTTATAAAAAATTATGAACAAAGCCATAGCTTGATATATTTCCTTCTAATTTATTTATTTTATGAATTTTTTATGCAGTTGATAATTGTTACACAAAATGGATAATGGGCGAATTATGAACTCTTCTGTAATACAAGATGGTTTTATGATGAAAACTCATGATGAAGAAGAGCCCTCCAAAATCCATAATGACATTATTACTAATCGTTGAAAGAACCGTGAATGGCAACCATAGATACAGGGCCTGAAAACGCCTTGAAGCAGATATGAAGTAGGGCTCTGTGACAAACCAGCTATCACCATCACAAGTAGAAGTGGAACTGAATGGGCATCATAATAGTTGCATAAGCCCTATTCCTTGTAAAAGAACTGGAAAAAAGATGCAAGAAGAGCTCATGCATATAGGCATATGGAAGAAACACGTAATGCTTCTGCTATTTCTGCATTGCCCTTAAATATTGAAAGTCAGACAGTATGCTTGGCCAATGCAAGAATGACAGGGGCACCACAAGAGAGGAAAAATCATTCGGAGAATTCTGTTAGCTTGTGGAGTGGTGAAACATATAATACCAAGCCGGGTCGAAGAGATTGGAAGGCGAGGCAAGTAAAATAAATAAATAAATGTGTTTGTTGGGCTTAATGAATTTGCAGAGACATTTTGATCAGCAGGTAATGATTGTGGAGAATAGTGAGTTCTGATGGCCCCACTAATCTATATCATGTGTTGAAGTGCAGATTGTCTAGACATGGATTAGGAAATTTTATTGTCTTTTTCTGTTTTTGTTACTTTTGCAGCTTCTGCGATTACAGATAGGATGGGAGAGCGTCAAAAAATATAGCCAGCAAGTTAACAATTGCTTACCATCAATTTTGTGCAGGAAGAATATCAAATAGCAGAAGCTTAGCCGTGAATTTTGCCTTTATTTTAAGGTTAGGTCAGTGTTCAGGAATGATTATAATAAATGGTGACTCTACTGTGAAGTGTAATATCATTGTGCATACAAGACAGAGTATTGTTGTACACGCACCACAATGGAACATGAAATATGAAACTTTACTCATGTCAAGGCAATACTTCTGCGTCTTCATGCCTTTATATATGGGAATAGGAAGATGATTCTTGTCCAAAATCATTGTTTTCTTGAGTAATAATAGTGTTAAGACTCTTGAAAATTGTTTTCGCTTATGATTCAAGAAACTTCAGTGTTTTGTTGCTCGTAAAAGAGTTCATGGTCATCAACCTCTCATTCCATTAATATGATTTTTATACGAAATGCGGGGCTGATGTTCCTCTTCTCCAGACAACCCCCTCCCTTTTTTATTTCATGGCACATTATCCTACAGAGAATTGCTTATGCAATTGTGTGGTCGATCTGTGCAGCCTGTTTCTAGATGGGCCTAAGGTGATAGTATCCATATAGACGAACAAATTTTTCATAGTTTTATCCTTTGTGATGCTTTTATCATCTAGCTCTGTCCGTGCATGCAAATTTGAAACTCAAATGCTGCCTTTAAACTCCATTTATTTCAACTTTTTTTTTTAATGATCATGTTGGTTATATTGCAAGTGGTAGCTGCAGTAGTCAATCCTCCGTACCAGAACTTTGATGAGGGCTCATGCCTTTGCAATGCCTGAAATCAGTGCTTTCCAGGATTAATCATAAGTTTAGACTGCCAATTGTTTCAACCAGAACTGGAAGCTTATGCCATGCTCACCGCAAGCAGCTGTAAAGCAGCGACATGAAACTTTTGAAAATAGTATGCAGATGGCTTGTAAAGATTCAGCGACTATTGTTCCTGAAAAGGGCATATTTGAAATGGGCATGATATAGACATTCAATTTTTGCGCAGGCCAAGGCCATCATAAGGAATGCAGAAATGAGCTGGGAGTGCATGAGCTGGGAGTGCACTTTGACGTGGACCATTTTGCAGAAGTTATTATGAATCATATAGCATTGTAATGGGAAAAAAAATTAAAATAAGCGCTTGGGTGCGCATAAAAACGAGTTTGAGGATTGGACTCAAATTAATTCAAGAGATTTTACATGTATAGTTTTATAAAAGACTAGCTTTTTTTACTTGTGCTATGCTGTGGCCAGATTATTTTTTCATAACTTAAAAAAAACCATAAAGATATTAGAATGTTAAGAATTTGATGTATAATGGATGAAATTTTTTTTTAAATATTGGCGGTGATGATGTACTAGACAATATATTTTTTAAAAAAATATTAAGATATTTTAAAAAATCTTATATATAAGGTAAAATAAATAAATAAATTACAAGCCCAATATCCAATCAAATGCTTATCTATGAAACAAAAAATATGAGTTTTAAAATAATATCCCCGCATATCCAGATCACATGGCAGATCAGTAGACGGACGTTTTGATCTCCACGATCCAAGCTATAAATTTATTGTCTGGGATTCTGGATCAGTACAGACAAACGGTGATTTGAACCAATGTATGCACAATTTCGACAGAAAACCTAGTTGAAGACTGATAATAGAGCAGCATATCATTGTCCTAATATTCCACCAGGGGAAAGCTGGGTTCATCTTGTATCCACCACGCAACCTTCATCCCTTACCTCTTTACAAAAGGTTCTGATAGCAACTTCTTTTTGTTTTTTCAGCAAAAATAGTACTAATGCTTACATGATCTTAAGGCAGCACATCACATGAGATGATAGCTGGTAAGCAAATATTAAAAGGATTGCCATCACCTTATTCCATCAGCACTTCGTCTGCAAATAACAATCCTTCAAGCTCCCACCCTCTTGATGCAAAATCTGAATTAACTCTTACAAATATTCGCACATGGAGAAATCCTTGCTGGGAAAATCCTCATATAAAAGCCCCATAAATCACGATGCCGCGCAATGCAATGCAAATCAAATAGTTATGAGCATGAAGATGTGAACATGGCAGGTACCTACTACATTCATTAGATACAACGATTTCAAGCAAAAAGAAAATCAATACAACAAGTATTAATTAAGAAGAAGGAAATAGGGAAACAAAACTCACAAAAAAATTGAAAAAAATGTATGTGGCTGGGGTTGATATATAATTAGAACGCATATATGTTAATAATTTCCGTTGCATGCTTTTCTTAAATCCTCAAAGCTCCAATCCCTTCTCATTCCAGAGCTCCTCACCAACTTTGGCTCGTCACATCCCTTGAATGTAACACCTCCTGTGATGTTTAAGCGGCGAGGCTCTTTCTTGATCACCCTTCTTGCAGAAAACAGATTAGAATTTCTCCCCACTTGCCCATAAGATGGCGGGCTCAATTTTCCTGACCAGCTTCTTTCCACCTTAATGCAACATAGTTTATTATTTTTATGTCTTTTACCTTGCAAATTCTCTCTCTCAGAATCACTCCTTTGCAGGTCTTGGCAGGTAAGACAATTGAGGCTCATGGTTAGATGCTTATATATACCCCTTTACAAGGAAGTTGAACCTTTTTAGGTTTAGTTTATTCGGTGGCTGCAGAGAGATGAATCAAGAAGCTGGTTTGAGATATTGAAATGGGAAGGTGGGGATCGATGGGATGTAGGGAAGGTGATGGATAGGAAGGGAAAAGTTTAAAATGGTTACTTCCTGAAACCTTCTTCTTTTTTTTCTTTTTTTTTTTAATTAGAGATTTAACAGCCATGGTCATTCACGATGCCCGGAAAGACAGGTAAGCCAGAGATTTGAGCCGTAACGACTTTGAATGTTGATGACTATTGATCCGCCTCTGACTTGACGATATTTGCATGAAATACAATAGATGCTAATACACGCTATGCTACGACGTGGATAGAATAATTTTTTTTTGGGATGGTTTTATCTCTCTTAACATTTAAAAATTAAAATATAAAAATAAAATTAAAGATGAAAATATTAAATATTAAAATAATAAAAATATAATATAATATAAACTGAAACAAATATTTCAGTGACTTCTAAATAGTTCAAAAATATTTTATTTATTTTTGCTTGAGTTAATTTCGGTTATTGTTCTTTTAATTTTTTTTAACCTCAAATTTTATTTTATAAAATTAATCTTTAATTTAATATTGTTATATTTCCTAACACTTCATGTACACATGATTATGCAGAATAAAACAAATCTCAACACATAAAATCAAGCTAAGTTTTAATGATGAAATTATAAAAAAATAAAGTATGAAATTAAAGCAAAACAAATATCAATATAAAAATTCACCATCTATGATGAATTTACAAAGAACTAATTTTCAGTAAGTGTAAAAAAAGATAATCAAGGCTAAAATAGATTAGAAAAATTACTATAAATAATAAAATGTGGGTGTAGATGTGTGTGACTGTGAACAACACGGCTGCAGAGAAAATATTACAGTATTTTTATTTTAGTTTATCGGTAATAATAATTAAAAAAAAAAAAAAAGAGGCGGCTAGCTAGCTAGCTAGCTCGCTCGCTCCAAGACTTTAACGAAGTTCACGCTGACATCTCATGTGATCCACTTGTATATTTGACCCTTCCTCCTAAGAAAAGAAAAGAAAAAAAAGTAAAAAAAAATTCACACGCCTCCACTTCTTAAAATGTCACCCTCAAGGTATATTAGAAGCATTTAATCTGGACATTTGTAGAAAGGAATTACTCCGTTCATCTCTCCCGAACAAAATTATTTCAATAATGGAGCCACTGATACGGGATTCCTTTCACCATATTAATCATTGCTCAACCTAACAATGGAATCATTGAGCCATGGAATTATTTTGCTGATCTTATTTACCTTTTGAAGCGACTGGCCTCAGGTTTCAGACTAGAACACCGAATCTCGACACTTCCAGGCTCCTCCTCCGTGCAACTTGCAAGCGAGACGACTTTGAGGTTCATTAATCATTGATGAATCCTTGATGCATGCATGTGTATAAATACATGGAGAGCCTATCAAGCTGAGATGAAGGCATGTGAAAACTATATGCAAGCTTGAGAAGACTATTTAATATTCCATATAATTAACTTCTCGTGTGTCCAAATGCAAATAACTCAAAGATTCCGGACAATAGTATGATGCTTTTGTAACAAAAGCCAAATTCAGCTGGTAAAGATGGCATGGACTTTATGAGAGAAAAGGTAAAGAGATTATGATGCGCTTGCTGTAATAATTATCTTTTGATTTTGAAAGAAGGCTGGCTTATATGATTAACCAACAGAATTAGCATCTCATGAGCTCTTGATTAACCGGTTAATTACACTCATTTCGGTGGTGGTGGTGCTGATTGTGACCCACTATATATATGATTAGGTTTCTTGAGAAAAAATTCATTGCTCTTTACTTTTTAATTAGGTAGTTAAACAAGATTCTAATCTCGCTTTAATATTGCATTCGATTCCTGAAATCTCGTTTTATTTCCTCGCTTTCTACTTTAATTTGATCGCCGCCTTGAGTACCATGCCCTTGCAACATTTGGCCCAGGCTTGCCCGGTTGAGTGTCCAAAATAAATTGTACCGTGGCTTGAATAATTAGTGGCCATAATGTTTGAAAATATAGGAATGATATATACTGTAGTTATTTTTTATTTAAAAATATATTAAAATAATATTTTTTTATTTTAAAAAATTATATTTAACATCATAACATCAAAATAACCTGAAAATATAAAAATATTAATTTGAAATAAAAAAAATAAAAAATTTAAATTATTTCAAAAACGTTTTAA